>Ga0307512_10007773_pt1 | contig 10549 bp, 5 predicted proteins | sample 14_EM_MG_FD_200267 | JGI IMG/M metagenome (GOLD analysis project Ga0307512, IMG submission 200267) | Populus trichocarpa ectomycorrhiza microbial communities from riparian zone in the Pacific Northwest, United States - 14_EM | ecosystem: Host-associated > Plants > Roots > Unclassified | place... | reverse complement strand
TGCGACCGGTGACGTATTGCTGCCACATCGGCGCGAAGTACTGCTCGGGCGTTCTGGCCGCGGCCGCCTCGACGAAGAGCACGTCTCCGTCGAAAACAGCAAATTGATGGTTGTCGACCAGCTTGATCATGTGTTCGTAGAAGTCCACGATCGCGCGCCCCTTCTGCCGCATCAGGAAGGAGTAGGGGCCCTGGCGTTGGCGCAGTTGCTCGTACAGGTCGTCGCCGGTGAGCTTGGCTCGTTCCTCGGCGGGGACGTCCAGGTCGAAGTGCCTGGCGACCGCGTTCAGCCGCGCCACCTGGGTCTCCCGGCGATGCGGGGTCGGCCGGGAGTCGAGCATGGCCAGCAACTCGACCTGCTCGCCGGCCGCCTGCAACTGAACGGCGATCTCGTGCACGATCTCCCCGCCGGCGCAGAGGCCCAGGAGGTGGTACGGCCCGTCGGGCTGGACGGCGCGGATCTGTCCGATGTAGTCGGTCGCCATCGCGGCCAGCGTCTCGGGCATCGCTTCGCCCGGGCGCAGGCCGCGCGCCTGCACGCCGTACACGCCGACCGCATCGGGAAGGGCGTTCACCAGCGGGTAGTAGAGCCAGCTCAGGCCGCCCAGCGGATGGACGCAGAACAACGAGACCGGCCCGGTACGCGGCCGCAGCGCAACCATAACGTCCAATGTGGCGTCGTCCGGTTCCGCGGCGACCCAGCCGGCCAGGTTCTTGGCGGTCGGGACGGCGGCCACCACGAGCGGGTTTACCGTGACACCGAACTCGGCCTCGATGGCCCGCGCCAGCCGCTCGACGGTGTCCCGGTCGCCGCCCAGGTCGAAAACGTTGTCCTCGGCGGCTACCTCGTCGATTCCCAGCGCGTCGGCGACGAGCCGCCGCATCCGTTGCTCGTGATCCGCGCGCGGCTCCGCCTCAGGCAACTGCGGCAGGTCGGCGATCCGGCCGGCCAGGTCCGCCAGGGTCAAGCTTTCGAAGACGGCGCGGAACGGCAGCTCCACCCGCAGCACCGAGCGCAGCTGGCTCACGACCTGCATCGCCAGCAGGGAATGCCCGCCGAGCGCGAAGAAATTGTCGGCGCGGCCGACCCGCGGCACGCCCAGGATCGCCTCCCACAGCCCGGCCAGGATCGGCTCCACCGGCCCGGCCGGTGCCTCGTACTCCCGCTCGGCCACCGCGCCCGGATCCGGCAACGCCTGGCGGTCCACCTTGCCGTTTACCGTCACCGGCAAGGCATCCAGCACCACGAACACCGACGGCACCAGATGATCCGGCACCTCCGCGGCCATCCGCCGGCGCAGATCGCCCGCGGCCAAACCGTCGGGACCGGCCACCACGTACGCGACCAGCCGCCGGTCCAGGCCCTCGCCATGGACCAGCGCGATCGCCTGCTCCACCCCGGGCAAACCCAGCAGAGTCGCCTCGACCTCACCCAGTTCCACCCGGACGCCGCGGATCTTCACCTGCTCGTCGTCGCGGCCGATGAACTCGATCGCGCCGTCGGCGCGCCGCCGGCCGCGGTCGCCGGTGCGATACATCCGTTCCCCAGCAACGAAAGGATCCGCCACGAACCGTTGCGCGGTCAGCCCGGGCCGGTTGAGGTAACCCCGGGCCAGCGGCCGGCCCGCGATGCAGATCTCACCGGGCACGCCCGGCGGCAGGTGTTCGGCGTACGGTCCGAGCACGTAGACGCGGGCGTTGGCGATCGGGAAGCCGATCGGCGTGCCGCGCCCGTCGTCGCCGGCGTGGCACTGCCAGCTCGTCACCCCGATGGCTGCTTCCGTTGGGCCGTAAAGGTTGTAGAGCCGGGTTTCCGGCAACGCGGCGGCGAAACGGTTCTGCAGGCTTCGGGTCAACGCCTCCCCGCCCGCGATGACGTGCCGCAGGCTGGTACACCGCTCGGCACCCGGTTCCCGCAGGAACATCTCCAGCATCGACGGGACGAAGTCGGCGAAGGTGACCCGCTCGCGCCGGATGACGTCGACGAGATAGCGGGTGTCGCGGTGCCCGTCGGGCCGGGCCATGACCAGGGTCGCCCCGTTCATCAACGGCCAGAACAGCTCCCAGACCGAGGTATCGAAGGTGAACGGGGATTTCTGCAGCACCCGGTCGTCGACGCCGAGGCCGAACCGCTCGTTCATCCAGGCGAGCCGGTTGCGTACCGCGGCCCGCACGTTCACCACACCCTTCGGCGTGCCGGTCGATCCGGAGGTGTAAAGCACGTAGACGGCGTCCTCCTCGGCGACCGCCACGCCGGGATCGTGGCCGGGCTCGGCCGCGAGGTCGCTGCCCGGCTCGTCGACGCAGAGCAACAGGTCGCCGTCCCCGGCCACCCTGTCCCGGGCGGCCAGGTGGGTGAGCACCACCGGCACCCCGGTATCCGCGATCATCGCGGCCCGGCGGGCGGCCGGCAGATCGGGATCCAGCGGCACGAAGGCGCCGCCCGTCTTCCACACCGCCAGAACGGCGACGACCAGGTCGAACCCGCGATCCATGCTGATGCCCACCAGCGCGTCGCGGCCGACGCCCAGCGCGATGAGGCGATGCGCCAACTGGTTCGCGCGGCGGTTCAGCGTCCCGTACGGCAGGCTCTCGCCCTCGAAGGCCAGCGCGATCGCGGCCGGGTTCCGCCGGGCGTGACCCTCGATGAGTTGATGCGGCCAGGGCTGCCCGGTCCAATCGCGGACGATGCCGGCGCTCGCGGCCTCGGCCGCGTGGCGCTGCTCCGCGCTCATCAGGGGCAGCCGGCCGATCGGCCGGTCGGGGTCCGCCACGGCCGCCGCCAGCAGCCGGCCGAGCATCTCGACCATCCGCTCGGCGCTCTCCCGGTCGAAGAGGTCCTCCGCGTACGTCAGCTCGCCGCCCAGTCCGGCGGGCCGACCGGCGGCATCGAGGAACTCCACGAACTGGAAACTCAGATCGAACTTCGCCGAACCGGACCCGACGCCCATCCGCTCCAACTGGACGCCGGAGAGGTCGAAGCGTGCCGAACGGCCGACCTGCAACGCCACCATGACCTGGAAGAGCGGGTGCCGGCCCGGCCGCCGCGCTGGGTTCAGCGCCTCGACCACGCTCTCGAACGGCACATCCTGGTTGCTGAACGCGGACAGGTCCTGCTCACGTACCCGGCCGAGCAGCTGCGCGAAGGACGGATCGCCGGTCAGGTCGGCGCGCAGCACCAGGGTATTGACGAAGAAGCCGACCAGATCCTCGAGCGCCTCGTCCAGCCGCCCGCTCACCGGCCAGCCGAGGGGAATGTCGGTGCCCGCGCCGAGCCGGGACAGCAGCGCCGCGACGGCGGACTGCAGCACCATGAATACGGTGGCACCGCTGCGCCGGGCCAACGCCGTCATGTTTTCGTGGACCCCGACCGGCACCGCGACCGCCACCGACTCGCCGCGATAGGTCGCCTCGATCGGCCGGGCCCGGTCGGTGGGCAGCATGAGCTCGCCGGGAACGCCCGCCAGCAGGTCCCACCAGTGCGTCATCTGAGCCTGGGCCAGGCGCACCGATTCCCGCTGCCACAGGGCGAAGTCCGCGTACTGCACCGGCAGCTCCGTCCACTGTGGTGCCAAACCGGCTCGCCGCTGCTCGTACGCCCGGGCCAGGTCGCGCATCAGGGGTTCCATGGACGATCCGTCGGCCGCGATGTGGTGCAGAACCAGCACCAGCGCGTGGTCGTCCGGCCCGAGGGAAAGCAGGTGCGCCCGCAGCGGGATGTCTGCCGTTAGGTCGAAACCTCGGCGAACGATCCGCTCCACCGCGTTCTCGAGGTCGGCGGCCTCGATCTGCTCGGCGACGAGCAGGGGACCGGTCTCGGTCATCGGCACGATCCGCTGCTGCGGTTGCCCCTCCAGCAACGGAAACACCGTGCGCAGCGGCTCGTGTCGCCGGACGACATCCGCGACGGCGGCCCGCAACGCCTCGGCATCCAGGCCGCCGGTCAGGCGCACGACGACCGGAATGTGGTACGCCCCGTCGCTGCCGCGCAGTTGCGCCGTCAGCCACATTCGCTGCTGCGGATACGACAACGGCACCACCGCCGGGCGTACCTGACGCCGCAGCACCGGACGGGTTCCGCCCTTCAGGACCGACACCCGCTGGGCGAGGTCGGCAAGCGTCGACGTCTCGAACAGGTCCCGAACGGGCAGTTCCACCTTCAGCACCGTCCGGACGCGGTTCACCAGCTGCGTTGCCAGCAACGAATGCCCGCCGAGGTGGTAGAACTCGTCGTTGCGGCCGACCCGCGGCACGTGCAGGATCTCCTGCCACAACCGGGCCAGCGTCTGCTCCATCGCGCCGACCGGAGCTTCGTACTCCCGTGCGCCGGCAGCCTCGCCCGGATCCGGCAACGCCTGGCGGTCCACCTTGCCGTTTACCGTCAACGGCAAGGAATCCAGCACCACGAACACCGACGGCACCAGATGATCCGGCACCGCCGCGGCCATCCGCCGGCGCAGCAGACTCGCGTCCAAACCCTCGGCGTCGGCACCCACGCCGGGCACCACATACGCCACCAGCCGCCGGTCCACGTCCTCGCCGTGGACCAGCACGACCGCCTGCTCCACCCCGGGCAGAGCCAGCAGCGCCGCCTCGACCTCCCCCAATTCCACCCGTACGCCGCGGATCTTCACCTGGGTGTCCGCCCGGCCCTGGAACTCCAGTTGGCCGTCCGCGAGCCGGCGCACCACATCCCCGGTGCGGTACATCCGATCGCCCGGCGCGCCGAACGGGTCGGCGACGAACCGTTGCGCGGTCAGCGCGGCACGCCCGGCATAGCCGCGCGCCAGCCCGGCGCCGGCCAGATACAGCTCACCGGGCCTCCCGACCGGCTGCTCCCGCAACATCTCGTCCAGCACGTACGCCCGGACGTTGGCTATCGGCCGGCCGATCGGCGGGTTACCCGCCCCGGTCAACGGGTCGCTCACGGTGGCCGCGACGGTCGCCTCGGTGGGCCCGTACGCGTTGAACATTCGCCGATTGCGCGACCAGCGGGCGACCACCGCCGGTGGGCAGGCCTCGCCGGCCACGACCAGGGTCACCAGCTCCGGCAGGCCGCCCCCGGCCTCCACCGCGGACAGCAGCGACGGGGGCAGCGTGACGTGGGTGACGCCCCGGCTGGTCACCAGTTCCACGAGCGCACGCCCCGGCACGAGCCGAGACCCGTCGGCCACGACCAAGGCGGCACCGGACAGCAACGTCGTCCAGAGCTCGGAAACCGACGCGTCGAAGCTGACCGACGCGAACTGCAAGCGCCTCTTTCCGGGACCCAGGTCCAGAAGTTCCGCTTGCGCCCGCGCCAAGTTGGCCACGCTGCGATGCGTCACCACGACGCCCTTGGGCAGGCCGGTGGATCCCGACGTATAGATCACGTACGCGGCGTGATCCGGCAGCAGCGGGCCGTGCCGATCCGAGTCCCGCAGGGCGGTCTCGGCGTACCCGGCGATCTCGTCCGCGGTCTTCGGGTCGTCGAGCACCACCTCGGTGGCGGCGAAATCGACGGACATCCGGGTGGCGACCGTGGTCACCACGCAGCGGACCCGCGCGTCCGACATCATGAACTCGGCGCGCGAAGCGGGATATCCCACGTCCACCGGCACATACACGCCGCCGGCCTTGACCACCGCGAGGGCCGCCACCACGAAGTCGACCGACCGGCCCAGCAGCAGGGCCACCGCGACCTCGGGGCCGACCCCCTGGGCGATCAGCAGCCGGGCCAGCCGGTTGGATCGCTCGTCCAACTCCCGGAAGGACAGCGAGGTGTCGTCGGCGACCACGGCCACCTCGTCCGCACCACGCTCCAGCTGCGCGGCGAACAGCTGCGGCAACGTCCGGTCGGGGCCGGCCCGGCCGGCCAGATCGGACAGCATTAGCCCTACGCGAGAACCGTTCACTTTGCCTCCTGCGAGTGACGCGTACGTATCCGTCGGTGGATCCTTAGCTGCGGTAAGCGGCCCAGGTATTTCTCCCCGTCAATCACCGCATTGAAATGAGATCCGTGAAAATACGGTCGTGATCTCAGCTCGACGCAACGACAAAGTAGCGGGACTCCGCAACCTTGATTCGGCGTAGACATTGGATGCAAGGGTAAGAAAATTCACCCGAATCAGATTGCACAAAATGGCCCGGTGCTGCGTTACGGGCCGTATTTCGCCAGGTCAGCGTCCACTAAAGGCCGCCGAAGGGCTTGCCGAGAGACCCCCGGCGCATGATCCAAACGCGCCGAGTGAATGGCCGGACGGCCGATCGCTCGGGCAATTTCTAAGGTCGCGCCGGCCCCGTTGTACTCGTCGAATCGAAGCAGTTACGGTCCGCAACCCAAGGCCGAGCCCGACCTCGGCTGATAGGGTATAGCTTTTCCCCGACTTTTCCGTTCACGCGATATCGCGGCGGGGATGGTGGCCGCGTTGCGCGAGGCCGGCCTCATGCGGCGGCGCGCTGCGGGCGCCCAGGGTCAGCGGAATCGCTCGTCGAACGCGGCGCGGGTGGCCGATCCGCCCTTGTCCATGATCGCGAACACCACCTCGTCGAGGCGCGCGGACTGATCGGCCAGCGCGACGGCGAACGCCTCGGCCACCGTCGCCGGGTCATTGCGGAAAACACCGCAGCCCCACGCGCCGAGGACAAGACGCCGGTGGCCGTGCGCGGTGGCCACCGCAAGCACCCGGCGGGCCCGCTTGGTCAGGGCCTGCGCCACCTGGGCCGCCCGGTCGCGGGGCACCGCGCCCCGGTTCGGCGCGGCGGCGGTCAGGAACGACACCGGGAACGGCTCGTCGAGCAGGTTGCCGTGGTCGTCGCGGAACACCGGCACGCCGGGGGAGTAGATGACCCGGTCGGAGTAGAGGTTGTCGCTACGCGACCGGTGGTACGTATAGAAGCGTGGGGCGGCGGTCAGGCAGCGGTACAGCCCGGCCGACCGGGCGATGTCCTCCTCCTGGGCCCGCGCGCCGGTCCGGAAGCCGCCGCCCGGGTGCTTCGCGGAGGCGAACACCAGCGCCGCCACGTCGCCGTCGCGGGCCAGCCGGCGGGCACCGGCCAATGTGGACTCGCCGGTTACCGACACGACCGGGCCGCCGTTGCCGTGGCCGACCGGCAGGCCCGTGGGCAGTGGGTCCGCGGGCTCGTAAAGGCGGGTGGCGTCGATCGCCGTGCGCAGCGCGGACGCGATCTCAACCGTTCGGCCGCCGGGTGCCCGGTAGCTGCCGGTATCGAGAATGCGCAGCGTGTCAGCGGCGAGCGACCGCAGGTCGGTGGTCACGGCGACAGATTATTGCCGCACCGTGGCTCGGCGTCGACCGAATAGAACAGCGTCGGGTGGCCGGGCTGGGTCGGGCCGGGCTGGGTCGGGCCGGGCTGGGTCGGGCCGGGCTGGGCTGGGCTGGGCTGGGCTGGGCTGGGCCGGGCTGGGCCGGGCTGGGCTGGGCTGGGCTGGGCGGGGTCGGGCTGGGTCGGGTCGGGTCGGGCCGGGTTCGGGTGCTCGGGTCGCGGAGGCGAGGCTGGGGGAGGTCAGCCGTGCTCGGCTGTTAGGGGCGATGCCAGTCGTGCAGCTTGGCCGGGTTGAGCACGATCCACAAGACCGTGGCCCGGGCACCGGCCGACTCGACGGCGACCACCGCGACGGCCCGCCCGCCCCGGCGCAGCGCCAACCCGGCCCGGCCGTTGACGGCCTCCACCCTCAGCTGGACGCCCGGCTGCCCGCACAGCAGCACCCCGGCCAGCCGGGCAACTTCCTCCGCGCCGTGAACGGGCTCGACACCCGCGGCTACCAGCCCGCCGCCGTCGCACACGGCGATGGCGTCAGCATCCAGGACGGCCCGGAGCGCGTCGATGTCTCCTAGCCGGCAGGCCTCGGCGAACCTGCGCACGACAACGCTATGCCGATCGAGCATGCCCGAGTCGGGCACAATGGTGGGCGGTCGGAAACGTACACACGATGTCCTCTGCTTTCGCGAAGTCGCCAGTTAAGACCGTCCGGACACGGCCGTGATCTTCTCGGGGTTGAACATCCACAGCACCCGGTCGATACCCTCGGTCGAGGCGCCGACCGTGAGCACGCAGCGCACGACGCCGTTGTGGCTCAGCACGGCGGAGGTCTGCCCGTTCGTGTTCACCCAGCGCAGCTCGACGCCGTCCCAAAACCAGGTGGAGATCGCGGTCAGGAACTTTGCCACGCGGGGCACGCCCACCACCGGCCGGCGGGAGACCCGCACCATGCCGTTACCGTCGGACATGCTGGCCACGTCGGCCGCGAAGAGCCGCTCCAACGCGGACATGTCGCCGGATTTGGCGGCGCCGATGAAGGTGGTCAGCAGTTCCTTCTGCGCGGCCGCGGTCGCCGGCGTGCGCCGTTCGCCCGCCACGTGCTTGCGGGCCCGGCTGACCAACTGGCGTACGGCGGGCTCGTTCAACCGCAGGATGTCGGCGATTTGCGCGTACGGGTAATCGAACGCCTCCCGCAGCACATACGCGGCGCGTTCGTTGGCGGTGAGCTTCTCCATCAGCAGCAGTGCCGCGAACTCCAGCGCCTCCCCACGCTCGGCACCCAGATACGGATCCGCGCTCGTGTCGACCGGCTCGGGCAACCACGGCCCGATGTACGTCTCGCGTCGCACCCGAGCCGATTGCAGCGCGTTGATGGCCAGCCGCGTCGTCGTGGTCGCCAGGAACGCGGCCGGATTCAGCACCGCGCCACGGTCACACGTCTGCCACCGCAGCCACACCTCCTGCACCAGGTCCTCGGCCTCGGCGACGCTGCTCAGCATGCGATACGCGATCCCGAACAGGCGCGGCCGTACCCCTGTGAAGAGTGCCACCGCCTCCTCGAGATCCGCCGCGCCGCCCGCCTCGGGGCTTGCACCGGAATCCGTCACCCTCGCCCTCCCCATGACCGGTCGTGTCGCGGCCGCCCGGCCCACCCGCCGCGGTGGACTCGTCGCATGAGCCATCCTGGCCGTATCCGCCGCGATTGCCAACGCCCGGAAAGCGGGCGCGGCTATCACCTACACGAGCCCGGCCACCCCGATCGCGGGGGCAAGCGCTGATCAGTGCACCGCGAGCCGAGGATCCCGGCCGATCGGTCGTTGGAAGCAAGCGCGGCCAGTGCACCGGGAGCTGAGGGCCCTGGCCGATCGGTCGTTGGGGCATGCGCCGGTTAGTGCACCCGGGAGCCGAAGGCGCCGGCCGATCGATCGTCGTCCGCGCTGGCTTGCCCGAGCTCCTGGGCGAGCCGGTCCGCATCGATGATCGTTCCGCCGGGGCTGACCGCGTCCACAAAGTCCGGCAGCACGGCGGCGAGCTGCCAGGCGATGGCGCCCAGGTTGCCACCCGCGAGATGGGCGAGATCGTCGATCGCGCCGTCGCCGATCGCCATCCGGACCTGGTCGACGGTCATCGACTGGTTATGTGCGTCGTCGGATAGCCAGCTGCGGTACTGCTCCGGCCTCGTCGTGTCGGCGAGGCGGAGCACGACGGCGTGCAATCGTGGCACGCCGGGCTCGGCGGACGGCGGTACCAACTCGACGTGAGCCAGGCCGAAGATCAGTTCCCGTATCTCCGGATCGTCGAGCAAGGTGGCCAGCTTACTGATGTCGTTCATGGTCATCCTCCGATCGGGTTAGGAGCGTCCATAATGGAGCCTCATAGTTCGCCGCCGAGCGCACTAACCAGGCGGCGCTGGCGGTCGTGACTGAGCTTCTCTAGGCCCGTCCTGGCGACAGCTATGACAGGGCAGCCTCGCGACCTGTGACGGCCGTGGCGAAATCCTTGAGATCCGTCTGGTCACAAACCCGCGAGCCACGCGGTCTTGCTGAACGACGAACGAGCGGAACGTCGAGCAGCGGGATCAGCGGAGGGGGAGGGCAGCGACGCGATGAGGACCAGTCGACTGGAGGCGTTCAGCGACGGCGTGCTCGCCATCATCATCACGATCATGGTGCTGGAGTTGAAGACGCCGGAAGGCCACCATCTCTCCGACCTCGTCCACACGACCGGGGTGGGGCTGGTGACCTACCTGCTCAGCTTTGTCTATGTGGGCATCTACTGGAACAACCACCACCACATGTTCCACCTGGTCCGGCGGGTCGACGGCGGCGTGCTGTGGGCGAACCTGGCGCTACTGTTCTTCCTGTCCCTGCTCCCGTTCACGACGGCGTGGGTGGACGAATCGCGGCTGGCGCGGACCCCGGTCGTCATCTACGGCCTGAACCTGCTGGCCGCGGCCATCGCGTACGTCATCCTCCAGCGAGTGATCATCCAGTGGGAGGGAACGGACTCCCCGCTGCGGCAGGCCGTCGGCCGGGATCTCAAGGGCAAAATCTCCACCGGGCTTGACCTTGCCGGGATCCTCAGCGCCCTGGCGATCGACCGAAGTGGACGGATCGGCGTGGCAATCGCCCTCGCCTGCTTTGTCGTGGTGGCGATCATCTGGATCGTCCCGGACCGCCGCATCGGCCGCGTGGTCCACCAGTACGAAGCCGCCGACTGACACCGGCCGCCGGCTGCCCGCCGCGTCCTCAAGCACCTCGGCCCGAGAATTTGTGACGAGGGGGCCG
>Ga0307512_10007772_pt1 | contig 10550 bp, 7 predicted proteins | sample 14_EM_MG_FD_200267 | JGI IMG/M metagenome (GOLD analysis project Ga0307512, IMG submission 200267) | Populus trichocarpa ectomycorrhiza microbial communities from riparian zone in the Pacific Northwest, United States - 14_EM | ecosystem: Host-associated > Plants > Roots > Unclassified | place... | reverse complement strand
GAAAATATAATTTAACTAAATAAATTTCAAAACATTTTTTTTAATATTAAGACAATAATATATTGGATCAACCTTAGATCAATCCATATCAATTGAGGCTAACATATATAATCCACGATCCGGTTCATGAGATCGAGATAACCTCATGAAAAATAAATTCAAAAACATATTTAAGCTCAATTCTCAATCAACCAAATGTTGAAGAATAAAATTGAAATCAAGTCAACTTCAGTTAACCTGCGAAACCTGAATCATGAGATCTGAATGGCTCAATAGAAAGCAAATCAAAACAAACTATTAATCTCAATTCTCAATCAATCAAACATTGAAAGATGAAATTAAAAAAAAAATCAATTAAAAAATGACAAAACAAGACCCGAGTCAACTCGATTTAACACGCCAAACCTTTGAATCAAGTCATGAGACTGAGATAACTGAATAAAAATAAACCGAAATAAATTATAAACCTTAATCTCTAATCAACACAAAAGGTGAATAACGAAGTTGAAAAAATAAATTATAAAAAATTACAAAGTTAACTAGGTTAACTCAGAAAACTTGTAATTCAAATTATAAAACTGGAATAACATCATTAAAAATAAATTGAAAAACTATAAAGTTTAATTCTCAATAAATATAATATTAAATAAAAAAAAAAATTAATAACAAAGTACTGCTCTAATAAACAATCCTTTAGGAGGAGGGAAACGTTGATTTCCTCTCATTAATAATTAGAATATTAAAGGAATTTTTCTGGAGATATAATGATATGCTGTATTTCTGCATTGTTCGTTTGTTGCTGCTGCTGCTGCTATATCCATGGTGAAATAAATCCATTTCAGTCTGCGATTCTTTATCTTGCCTTTACGTATTGTTGTTTATGCTTCAATAATTCAGAAAATACTGGGAATGGTTTTGAACAAGACGAAGCAACCATTGGGAACCACGGCCTGCCTCTGCGCCAACCAGGTATTTTAGTCTTGCTTGCTTGTCTTTCTTGACAGTCTCCACCTGCTATAGCTTCTAATCTGCATGGACCGCAATACAAAGAGGTTTTAAATACTGAGATCCTCGAACAACTAGCAATTAGACTCCCTAAAAATAAACGCAAATCTAGAATAAAATAACATAAAATTCTAAATAAATTAAACCCAATAACATAAACTAAAACTCAATATCCTAATTAAATAAGAACAACGGTTTGAACCACCCTTCATTATCCATAATTATATGTGTGTATATGAGTGTGTGTGTGTGTCATATCCTCGTGGATGTGTCTAAGATATGAGATTATCATGATGTGGATATTTACATTAACTTGGATTAGAAATCAAGTAAAAATTACTAAAGCAATGTTATTTTGAATCTAGAGTAAGTATGAATATGTTTATATTATTCCGTATTATTTTTCTTCAAATTAATATCCATATGAAATGAATTAATTTCTGAAATAATATAAGCTAAGGTATGGTGGATATTATTCGATGAATCTGATTCGATTAGTAAATAAAATATCTTTTTTTTCAAAATGAGAAATAATAAAACATTCTGTCATGACAGAATCTAACAAGCTGACAACCTTACGCACCGTTAGAATTAGAAGTACAAAGCTATCTTAACATGATCTTACCTTTCTATCCTAACAAATCATACCCCTTCCTTTCCCTTGATAAAAGGCCTAAGAGAGCATCCCTCTCTCTTCGTCTCTCTCATTTGACCCCTCCTGTTGCAGAGAGAGAGGGAGAGGGAGAGGGAGCTGGGAGATCAGTCAAGATGGACGAGATCAATGTTCATGACAGAACTGTAACATCAAAATATCGCCCAGACTATGATTTTTCCAGGAAGCATCATCACCGGTATCATGATCAACATGTTGCAAAGAGATCTTCAAAGTCTGCCAAGTCGTGGTGGAATTCACCAGAGACAAAGAGGAAAACACGTGTTGCAAGATATAAGCTATATGCTGTCGAGGGAAAAGTCAAGTCTTCTATAAAGAAAGGGCTTTGCTGGGTCAAGAGAACCTGCTATAGAATTATCCATCTATAGCTAAATCCTAAAAGAGAGGATCAAACAAATTATACATATAATAGTCAAGAAATTAAGGAGATGAAGGTTTGAAAGGTGCATGTTTTAACTTGATTAACAGTACCCTTCTTGCATTTGCAAATTAAGGTTGGCTTTGTGACCGTTGAATGCTCCCTCTCCCTGTTGTTTAATATTTATATAAATATTAAGATCTGTTTCATGTGTGGTTTCCATGAACAAGAAACTGTAAAAGGAATGTGAATTTGTTCATTGTTTAATGCAATTAGTTCCCCTCCATTTCTCTTATCTTCCTTTTGTTTTTGATCTTCCTGTATCTGGTGATGAATTTTGAAAAACAAAGATTTACATACATATATCTTCTTCCTCTCTTGGCACTGGGAAAATATATATCGCTTGTTGGATCTTGGATTAATTAGGGGTCTTCATTACAATTTCCATCCAATCTTTCATATGTTTTCTAGCAGGAATGGCAAAAGCATGCATTAACGTATTGCAAGCTCAAGCTCCTTCATGGCCGCTGGATTCATGCTTTATAGCGTAAATTATGATGAAAAAAAAAAGAAGATGATAGACCTTCATGCATTAATAGCCTAAATTTGAATAATTATAAGAATTGATCTAATCCGAAACCTAAACACCATCTAGATTTTTTTAAAAAAAAATTTAAGTTAATTTAAATCAACTTATCTAAAGATAAATATGGATTAATTAATATATTTGTATTGATTCAAGCAAAACCATTTCATGATGCATGAACAATGAATCGATCTATGGTTGATGGACAACATATTCATTAGCTTCTGATCTTGTAGATGTAAAAACTTGTGCAATTTAGAAAATTTTATTTCACTAATTAAAAATACCATATTAATATTGAGATATATCTTTTTTTTTTAAAAAAAAAAGATTAATCATTATCGACATGTCTTTAACCATCAAACCAAAAACAAAGACTTAATTTATGACACAAGGCGTTATAAGTAATATAAAATAAATTTGATGTATCCTAATCGGTTTAATCAGTTATTTTTTACAAATCATTTTTTTTAATTTTTTTTTCTAATTTAATTGGTTTTTTGATTTTTTTCTCACCTCTACATTCAACAACCATCACAAACAAACAGACCAAAAATAGCGCCAAGAGTCGTGCCAAAAAAAAACTCTTTAGCTCCAATAGTCTTGATGCCACATTCCCTCCTACGGCCCTAAATTATTTTTTTCCTTTAAAGAATAAATAAAATTAAATTTTTTATTGAGTCAAATCAAATTAATTTTTTTAATTTTTTTAAAATCGTTCTAGATTTGCCGGATCGAAATGACCTAAGGGCCAATCCTGTTTTATAACTAGGAACCAAACAAAGCAATGAAGTCTTCTCCATGGGAATATGCTTGACACGAGCATATGCAACAACCATGTAATTATTTTGATTAGTTAATTTGGAGAAATAGATTTGTAGACGATGATATGTCAACAACCTCCAATATCATGGTCATGTGTCAACACCATATGAAGTTGCCTGAGATGCAAAACATTTGCTTGAATCCAAATCTTTCCGAATCACCCACGCCACTTTCCAGCTATAAGATTGGAGTGGCTTGTAGTCCGGAGAGAAATCATTTTTTATATTGATCCCAGTACATTCTCACCTAAAACCAGAAAAGAAATTTCCAAGTTAAGTCACAAGAATTTAAATTTTTTGTCTGGACTAGATTGTTTGTCTTTGAACATACTTCAGGAAAATGATTCTTTAATCTTTGATGCAAGTGAAAAACTAGTTAAAAAACATATAACTGACTTTGGAAAAACAAAATAAATAAATAAATAAATATAATCCAATTGGTTGGCTCGATTATTTATGATAATAAATAAATCTTTGAACACTCACGGTTTCACTGGGGAGGAGACTTGTTAATTCTTGCAGTCTTGCCATAAAATCAAAGCGGTGTCTCATCTTCTTCAAAATTTAATGCTAACAACGACACAACACGGACAGGCTACTCCCTCCCTCTCTTTCTCTCCGGACTGACACCTTTTCACACTTTTTAAAACGAACTGACTTCTTTTAGCTCCATTTTTTTGGACCATTCCTTATTTACCCAAAATCTCTCTGTCTTTCTCACTTTCTGCTAATGTCACCATTTTTTTTCTTGACTTTTTAAGACTTTAGACATCTGGTTTTCTTAGTTTTGCTCGAGAAGCATCCTCTTTTAGGCAAAGTTGCGAGCTTTTGAATTTGAAAAAATTTGGGTTTTTTGGATAATGAGTTGGCAAAGTTTGTGACTTTTGAAGAAAACCCATTTGATTTAAGTTTTTTTTTTGTGCTTTCATTGTGTTTTCTGGTTCTACAACAAATGGGATTTGGATGATTTTGTTTTTTATGCGAGTAAAGGCTGGAAGTTTGACTCTTGGAGGATGTCAGGTAAGATTTTTATTTATGTGACTCATGTTTGTTTCCTTCTGTTTTCTTTGGTTGGTTGGAGATTATTCATTCTAGTGAAGGTTATATGGCTCTACAATGCTTGTGATTTTGGCAATGCTGGTTGTTTAAAGAAAGAATTGTCTGATTTACTTGGCAGTTAGTGTAATTGTTTCTGGGCTCTCTATCTATTTATGTGTAAACATCTAGCATTTTTTAGATTTTTGCTTCCTGAGTGAGCAATGTAGCTAATGTTAGGTGTGCTTGTGATTTAAAGGTCTAATCTTTTGGGTCCTAGTTGTGTTTCAATTCATCTTTGGAGCTTCTTCAGTTTTAAAATTGGAACTTGATGGCAATCTAATTTGGCTGATGGATTCTGTTTGATTATTTTGTGAAATGCCATGGTAAATTTTGGTTTTTGATGAGAGAAACTTGCTTGTTTGAATGTTTCTCATGGTTAAGAAAGAATGTGATAGAATTTATTCGGACTTGGTTTTTCTGGGTGGTACTTATTGTTGAAACTGTATCGATTATGATTTGTAGATAATAGAATGGAGGTTGAGAGAAAACGTACAAAAGGAGGCTTTTTCCACTTGTTTGATTGGAATGGGAAGTCTCGCAAGAAGCTGTTCGTGAATAATTATGAATTTCCTGGTACAGTTGTTTTGTGGTAGATTATGTTTGTGCATGTGTTAATTTCTGATGGTCTGATACATTATCCTGTTTTTAACTTGATTAATGTCTGTCTGCATGGTGATTGTAGAAGGATTAAAGCAAGGAAAGGAAAATGTTGAGAAAATGGCAAAGCCGCGGCTTCATATGGTGAGCATTCATCTCTCTTCTGTTGTAATTTTCATTTCTACTAACTTCAGTTTAAAAAATCTTAAACATGATTAAATGGTCTGTTTCTGCTGTACATCCAGACAGAGCTGGATGATAGAAGAGCAAACTCGAGTAACAGAGGAAGTAGTGAGTTTAGTTGTGCTTTGTCAGTGACTAGTGATGAAGGATATGGAACAAGGGCCCCTGGGGCAGTTGCTAGACTTATGGGTCTGGATTCTTTGCCTGCATCAAATGTTGCTGAGCCCTCTTCTACCCTAGGTTTTGATCCACACTCTCTTAGGGCATTTCCATGTGATAGGAGCACCCCTAATTTATGGAGTGAATATAACCCAATGGACTACCGCAACATTCCAAATGAGCAAGAAAAGTATGCTTGGAATTCCGTGGAATCAAGGCTGCAGAAGGTGGAAAACCGGCCAATTGCGAGGTTCCAAACTGAAGCACTGGCTCCAAAATTGGCTAAATCAATTCCAGTTACCCATCATAAGTTGTTGTCTCCAATTAAGAATCCTGGATTCACTCCAACAAAGAATGTGGCTTACATAATGGAGGCAGCTGCAAAGATAATTGAGGCAAGTCCTAAGGCGAGTAGCATTGGTAAAATGCCATCAATCAGGACTTCTTCAGTTCCCTTGAGAATTCGGGATTTGAAACAGAAAATGGAAGCTGCACATTTAACATCCAGGCCCCAAAGATCAAATGAACCCTCTGTTGCCAGGAATACAAAAGAACAGCAAAGTGACAAGAGACGGAGTGGATCAGAAGGCCTGTCATCAGCCAAGGCTTCTACGGGTTCAGGAAAAGGCACTCCCAACAGTTTGAGGAATAAAGGAAAGTCTGTTCCAATTGCAGCACAAGCAAAGTCCAATGCTCAAAAAAGAGACGGGTCACCACTGAGAAGTAAGAGCATTGTGAAGCAGAAGGAACAAAATGAGGTCAAAGCAAACCAGTTGCTTAAGAACCAGCATTGTACACAAAAGGCTATACAGAAGAGAACCTTTGAAAGCAGGACCAATAATGTACTTCAGCAAAATAACCTCAATCAAAATTCTGTACCCAATAAAGGTAGTTCAACTTTGAAGAATTCAGTTTCTAACCAGCAAGGTAATAAAACACAATCCACAAGTGGTTCTGTTGGACAATATAGGAATGTAAATAAGATTGTTGTAAAGCCTGAAATCATGCCCAGGAAGATCGGCTCGGTTATGATGGATTCTGAAAAGGAGAAAAAGAAGAAACAGTCTGTAAGTGGTGATCTTCAAATTGACAGAAGTGTTTCTCCTAATGTATCATTCAATAAGGATGGAAGGTCTACAAAAAGTAATGCTGTAATAGATGGGAACAAGAATATGGCTATGGATAACAGGAAAAATGGCATGGATGTTGTTTCATTTATGTTCTCGTCTCCCATAAAGAGAGCCATGCCTAGTTATCAGTCATCTGGACAAATGTCGGATAAATGCAACAACTCTGCTATTGATTCTTTTGGTAGTAATGATCATCCTTCCTTCAGAAGCTCAACATCTTATCTCCCTGGGTTGAATGTAGTGGGAGGTGATGTTATGGGTGTTTTTTTGGAGCAAAAGCTGAGAGAATTAACAAATAAAGTAGAGTCTACCCATTGTAATGGGATCAGAGAGGAGACTTCGGCTACTTCTTCATCCAGTTTAGAAAACTCATTGTCTACTCCCAATGTAGCAAGCACCTCCTCTGCAAGACTGGACCAGATGCTTCAAATTGTTCACGATAAAGATAAGTCAGACAGCCTTGGTTACTTTGATTGTGTTTTGGTGGAAAAATCACAGCTTGCAATGAACCAAAAGTGGCAGGTCAGTCTTAATTTCACAATCCACAGCTGCATCCTTCTGTTTTTTTTTTTTTTTTTTGTAGATGCCTTTGTATGTGACCTATCTGGTTGGCAATAGGTTTAATTTATTCCATGCCTCTACTGTATTGTACATGTACATCATTATAGATATAGTAGATAAAGTAGGAAGAATTCTTCTTCTTTTTTCTGTCAAGTCCAATAATGTTCAGAAAACCTTCTACCTTAATTGAAATGGGCGCTTGCTTCTCCTAGTTTTGCTGCAAACTTGGTATATTCTTTGGCATTATGCATAAATTGTCAGTGTCTATGAGCTGGGTAGAATTGCTTTTGAAGCTGTCCCTTAGATTTTCTGATTTTCATTTTTGCAAGTGCTAAAGAGTCTGGATTTTGGTCTGTAATTGTCTGGTGCAGATGCAAGTCCTTATAATTGGTTTTAGCTGTAGAACTCGGAGCTTGTGTGCAAATTACTGCCAACATCTTTTTTTTACCTTCCCAATTTTGACACGCTCCTTAACTAATGGGTATGTCAGCAGACAGAATTCTCTAATATGCTTTAAAAAGCTAAGCAGATACTAACATGGTTGGAAGTTCTCACAAAAAATAATTCAATTCACATTTCTCATCTTTAGAAATGAATATAAGTTGACATCTTATTTGGCACACTGACAATCTCACTCGGACAACCTTTTCAGCAATCAGAAGAGATGGAAGTGCAAAGCAGTAGCAGCAATTACAGTGAAACTGGAAAAGAACTTGAGTGTCAACGTACTAGCCCAGTTTCAATTCTCGAACCTTCTTTTGCAAGTGGAAGTTGCTCATATCTCAATGGTAAAGTTGTACACTGTTTTCCCTGACTTATTTTCTACTATGTAAGCACACAAAGAAATTTGGATTATCTCCATGCATTATAATTTGGACATAAACCAATATCAGTTAAATGCCAATTAGGAGCCTAGCAGTGGTAATTTGGGACTGATATTTATAATATGAGAGATATACAAGTGCGTTGTAGGAAAAGTGCATCTACTTCTCCCATAATTATTCACATCAGGTAGATCCTCGTAACGTGATGTGGGATGTATAACACAAGCTTTAAAGAACCACTTTTGGCTGAAATTACCTTTCTAGATTGGTTACGATCCTTTATCTCTTTTTTTGGATAAAATTACGTGTTTTAATGAAAATAATGACCAAAGTATATACTCATATTTTCAGGAAGTAGCCATTGCTCAACAAATGAATCTGTAGAAATGGAGGGTGAAACTGAGTTATCAGACTCAGCTTCCTCGATATCTATAGTGGATGTGGTAAGAAAATACACAACTAGAACGTGCAGCACAACAGAATTGAAGGAATTAAGCGACTGGGAGCTGGATTTCATAAGGGATATACTTAACAGTGCAGAGCTAAACTTGAAAGGTTTTGCATTGGGTCAAACCTTCAAAGTCATAAACCCCAATCTTTTTGATCTGTTGGAGAATCAAGACAAGGGTATGGAAAGTAATGAAGTAGAGTACTCCAAGCTTGCGCGAAAGCTTTTGTTTGATTGTGTTAGTGAATTCCTAGACTTTAAATGCAGACAAACTTTTGTAGGAAGCTGCAAAGCATGGGCTAAATTGTCAACATTGTTTCAAAGGAAGGGGTGGTTGGCAGAGGAACTGTACAAGGAAATTTTGGGTTGGCAAAGCATGGGTGACTTGATGGTGGATGAACTTGTAGAGCAGGACATGAGCACTCCGAATGGGAAATGGCTGGACTTTAGCATAGAAGCATTTGAAGATGGTGTAGAAATTGAGGATGGGATTCTAACTTCCTTGGTTGATGAATTGGTTTCTGATTTATTACCCTTGTAAAGCGCTTTAAGAAGGCTTTTCTCTCATTTAACTTCCACTGTATTTAAGGTAACCTGCTGCCTCTGCATTCCTTTAAGAAGAATATGATCACTGCTCACATCTCCATATTCTTTCCACCTGTAATAACCATTCCTCCAACTGCACTTTTCCCTTCCAATGATGTTAGTTCCCTCCAGATTTTCGTCAAGAATTAACCACTGATATAACAATCTAACGGCTAGAATTCTGTCCACGTATTGGATAGTAGGGGTAAGCTTCTGTTCTTTAATGTAGTTGTGGCAATTTTTCTGTTTGCTGTAGTTTGATGAATAACATTAATGATGGTTTATGATTGATATTAGGAGCTTCTTCCTTCTATTATTAGGGTTTTATTTCATAATTCTCAGCCTCGTGTCTATGGTTTTCTACCTCTGTGCTTAATGAAATTACCTTTCGAGCTTCCTCTCACTATGACTTAAACGTTTCTTGGGCCATGTATTCAATTCCTTCCACGCTTTTCATCATCACTTTCTTTTCCTAGAGGCCCGAAGAGCTTAAAGCGATACAGAATTTGATTCACGGTATTCCTTCCGCCGTCTGCTTCTCACCCCATTCTTGTTAGGCTTTGAACTTGTGGACTGTGCTCTTGGGGGGACACTCCATCATCACCTTAATTTATTAGCCATGCAAATAATGTTATTTTCAGGTCTAAACTGAAACTTTTCTGTGATTCATTTGGGGTGATTGAAGCATCACATCAAGCATTCCCAGTAACGTAGCTCGGATTGCTCATTTGTTTTGAGGAAGTGATTGTTCTTGTGCAGGTCGAGAGGGCCTAGTTGTTCCTCGCGCTATAACATCTAATAGCATGGCTCTATTGGAAGCCATAGCTTCTCGCCATTTTCTTGCATGCATGGTTAGATGTTATGTGCACAGTCCATGTACATGAACATGGAGAAAATACCAGTATCCCATAGCATGTTATCACCACGGTTTCAGAACCCTGAATGTCTTGGTGGGTCAACCCCTGTCCACTCAGGGTCAAGACCGGTCCGGTTTTCACAGATAAACAGAGAAGACCAGTCATTAATCACTGAACCATTGAAAATACGAAACCAATTAAAGATTCGGTTGGGAAAGAATCCAGTAACTCGTTGGAAGGTTGACAGTTGAACTAGCTAGGCATAGCTCATTTATTCCTGGTGCCTACAGGCTAGTAACCTGTTGCCACCATAGGCTTCCCCTTTTATTAAAAACATGTTGTCGAGGGTTTTTCACATAGCAACACGCCATTGCTGTAAAGTTTTACTTTCTTCAACGGTTTAATTCGATATTTATCAATTTAAACTTGTTTGGGCAAGGTTTAATGTTGTACTAGGTTAGAAGTTGATCCGGCAAATCAATTGACAGTCCTTACAAGATTTACTTTAACTTTTTTAAAAAAAATTAAAATAACATTGCTTGGGACTAATCCATTGACTTATCTAATCCATCATCAGAGTATTGAGTCGGGCCATGAACTAGTTTGAGATTTATAGTTATGGTAAAAAATGTGTTTTTTTAAAAATTTTATCGTAATAAATA
>Ga0307512_10007771_pt1 | contig 10551 bp, 11 predicted proteins | sample 14_EM_MG_FD_200267 | JGI IMG/M metagenome (GOLD analysis project Ga0307512, IMG submission 200267) | Populus trichocarpa ectomycorrhiza microbial communities from riparian zone in the Pacific Northwest, United States - 14_EM | ecosystem: Host-associated > Plants > Roots > Unclassified | place... | reverse complement strand
AGGCGCCCATCGAGCTCAGGTGGCCTTTTTCTACATTGGGTCGAGAAAAAAGTACTTATGCAAGCCCACATCTTATCTGCTGTCCCTCTTGCCCGGTCTGTGTGCCTCCTCAATTTGCTAACACCTGACACGTTCCACGACGTATCCTTCTTTCCAGCTGTCTTGAATCTCCTGTGACCATTCAGTATGCATCTCACTCTCTCACTTATCTGAGACATATTTTCGGGTCATCGCGAGGTATTTTGTTTTTCCCAATCCATGAGGCCTTCGATACTTTGTGCCTCCGTAGCTCCGAGTTGAAATTGAGTGACGCCATAGATACTGGTGCATGGGACATAACTAGGCTAGTCATGGTGTAAGCGAGTCGCCTGAAATGGCCACGTACACCAAGTACTCTATGCTGTGGTTTCCCATCACTTTGGCACCGCCTCTGCCGCCTCGCGTTGCTGCGTCTCCGCAGCTGGCGAGGCACCAACTGTCGATTACGTTTTCTCTGCAAGGAACACGTCAACTCATCCTACAGATGTTCGTGTCAGGGTCACCACACTGGCATGCGCCTCCTTCAAAAAGCGGCACCTATCCTTAAATTGCGCCATAGACTTTCTTTCCTGTAGTTCCTGCATTAACCTCTCCACACTCTCATAATGTTGACTCGAGGAGTTGGGACGGTTAGCTTGAAAGGTGCCTTTGATACCTTTACGCGGTGGAATAATGCTACCCCGAATTCGTACGTCGGTTTACTCGATGATCATCCCTTTGACACTCACCACTATACATGAAGGTCTATAGTCTGTCGCCTTCCCATCGAGCTTCTCCAGACTATCTTCATGTTGTTATCAGCGCTTTACACATCGGAAACAAGTAAAGGTCATCGTCCATCTCCACGCCCAGACTGGATTGCGGTGACTCATGTCTGCCGTCACTGGCGCTCAGCCGCGCTCGGCCTGCACGAACTCTGGTCCTCGATCACCCCAGGCCTCTCGATGTTATGGGCGCAGGCCATGATGGAGCGGTCAGCCCCACTCCCCATTCGCATCGACCTTCGCATCAGCACCTCGTCTACGGACGGCCTCCACCCACTCGCCGCGTCGGAGCTACTATTTACCGCGTCCAGGATACACACCCTCCGCCTCGTCGGCCTCCGCGCCGACATCCTCCGCGTCCTCGATCGCCTCCGCAGCCCGTCCCCACTCAAAGCCCTTAATCTCTCCATATACGATAGCGGCCCGCCCGTCGACCTCCCCGAGACCCTCTTCGGCACCAAAGCGCCCCATCTTCGCCGCCTAACCTTTGCAGCCGATGCGTGTATCCGTGCGCCGCTCTGGCTCCTTGCGGGCATCACCGAGTTTACAACGGGCGCGGATATCACGCTCCCAGAAATGCTCGACGCCCTCCGCGCAATGCCGCGGCTCGAGGTCCTCCGCGTCCACCACTGCCGTGCAGTGTGGGAAGACGACGCCGCTGCGGGGCAAGGACAAAGAATTGGAGCGGCCTCCGCGGTGGCGCTGCCGCATCTCCGGCTCGTCTCGTTCCGAGACACGACGCCGCGGCGCTTTGTGCTGCTCGCGCAACGCATCGACGCACCGCCCACCGTGCGCCGGCACCTCTTCTGGCGCTCGTGGGCCGTCGCAAGCTGGGAGCGCTGGACGGACCTGCTGCGCGCGATGCGCGCGTTTATTCCGCGCGATTCGACGCCGGGCGCAGACGACGGCGACTTGCGCGTAGCACAGATGGCGGGTAGCGCTGCGCGGGGCTCATTCAGCGCGTGGACGCGTTCGGCAATGGCGGTGGCAGGGCCGTCGCAGGAGGAGCGAGAGGGTGCACTGTTTTTGTTCGAGATCGATTGGAAAGGAAGCCCTATCGATCCGCGCGGTGGGGCCGAGACGTTGCTGGAGCACTCGAGCCCATTTTTCCATCTGCCGGGATTGTGCGCGCAGCAGCTGCTTACGAGGCGTGTGTTGGACCTGACCATCGAGCCCGAGTTGGAGCTGGGGCCAGTGTCGGAACTGGGATTGGACATGGGGTCTATGGTAGGCAGTGCTGCGACTGCAATTGCTGTTGGGGTCACGGGTGGAATGCAGGCGGTGCAGCACTGGGAGTCACTCATTGGGGCGTTGCGATCCGTGCAGGTCCTGCGGTTGCACCGGGGATCCTCGTCCGTTCTCCACGCAGTGGCCACCAACCCCCTCCTCCTCCCGGACCTCCAGAAACTCCATGTCGTCCAGTGTGACGTCAGGCGGACCCCTGTGCCGCTCGACGGCGGCATCGTCCTTTGGAATCTGAAGAGGCTCGCGACTCTGCGCGGCTCGCCGGATCCCGTCATGACAGGCGATACTGAAAGAATCGGGAACGAACTTGTTGCACTTGTGGGCAGACGGTATGGTCTCGAAGTGGTCCTCGTCGGCTGTGGCGTGGACACCGGAGAGCTGGATGAGTTACGGAAGCATTCGCAAGTGAGCCTCGGTGATGAATGGGTGTATGTATGAGTGTATCGTATCCAGCTGTAGGCACCGAACACGTGATTAGATCTTTGAATCGAAGTGATGTTTGATTACGTAATGTGACATGAACGCTTTTTCTTTCGTTCACACACGACTTTGGATTCCGAGAGCGAGGGACTGGCAGTTTCTCGCTTACAATAGTCAATCGCAAAGCCGTTTTATCCACCCGTAGTCGAACAGGTCGAGCAGGCAACTAATGTATGTCATGAATCACCTTGAAGTCTAACAATACCCTTACTTGAACAAAGACTCGAGCTGAAGCTTCGCAGCTTATTAGGCTCTCTCGCTGGGGGCTTCTCGTCATCTGTGGTGACATTTACACTAATTCTCTGTTTTGTACGCTAGGACTCTTTTAATATCCTTCCGTGCGTACGTGGTCCCTTCGCTATCATTTCTTCGTAGCATTCATACTCCGAGAATAGCATCTCTTTCGCCCGATGTCTTCCCCACCCGGCGACTTGCCTGTGTCTTCGTCCCCAAAGTTGATTGGTCGTGACCGCGACGGGTCTCCAACACGGTACCGCCGCTCATCCCTGGATAGTGATACCGCTGCCGCCGCTCGGAGGTCCCCGACTCTGTCTCGCTCTTACAATCCCATGGACCCCGATGCTCGTGAACGTCAGCGCACGCTCGACGTGGACATGGCCATACACCTCTCCCGTGCCCGTCAGGGATCTGTTTCCGTTTCTCCTGAAACCTCCCCAATCAAAATCCGCGAGCACAATGAACACGAACCTGAGACACACCCACACCATGAGGAAAGCACCTTTCCGAACCTTTTCTTACAGGAGGAACGGGAACTGGAGATCGCACGTGGAGAAATCCCCCGTCAGGTGCATGTTGACGATCCCTATCGGTCCGCACTCACACCGGATGACTTGCGACAGGACTTGGGAATGACACACCACCTTGCCCCGAGCCATGAACCACACCTTCTCGGCTCTCTTCATAATGGTGTACACCAATTCGATGGATCCCTGCCCCTTTATCAACCTCCCGCCCTACTTGGCAGACAGACATTCAACTTTGGGGCCATGGAAGACTTTGCTACGGCGGAGAAGGTGCGGCTTGGGCTTGCCAGTACCCCAACCGATGAGCGCTTGCAGCACTTGAGGGTGCGCAAGCCGTCGCAAGTAGGGACGATCGATGAAGTGGGACCGAGTGGTGGAAACGTGACCGATTTCCGCCTCCCGGCTCACCACAATCTGCGAGAGCGAAAACTTAGCCAGAGCAATGCCTTACCGCGCCGTCACGGGGGTGGGAAGATGGCGCTCTTTGAAGGAATACCTGGCGCACCACCTGCATCCCTGGCTGCCGGTTTCGCACCTCCACTTTCTGTGGTTCCTTCATTTGCCGATCTTCCATCCGCAACGGGCGGCGGAGTTGGCCACGACAGGCCATACAGGTTCTCCTTCTACTCCAACGCATTGAGTGCGACTATCCATGCACGAAGCCTGAGTGAACTCCCTGCGGATGGGCAGTCATTTGAAGACTTGTTTTCCGGAGTGGGCGGACCCATTCCATCCGCGACTGAGCGCCGAGCTGGATCTGGGCTAACTCCCCAATCAACGACCCCTTTCTCCCGCACTCCTCGCGAGGACACCAAGGGTGCGCAACGCGGGAATGGTGGCGATCCATACAAAACCCTTGTACCCACCGACATGGAGGGACATACGTGGTGGCTCGACGTCCTTTCACCAACAGACGAGGAGATGAAACTGCTTTCGAAAGTGCGTCACTTCATCCCTCAGCGATTTTGTTTAACCAACCATTTTCGAACAGGTTTTTGGCATTCACCCACTGACAGCAGAAGATATCCAGATGGAAGAAGCGCGCGAGAAGATTGAACTCTTCCGGACATACTATCTCGTCTGTTTCAGGAGTTTTGATCAGGACCCTTACAGTCCGACGCACCTAGAGCCATTGAATATGTACATCATCGTTTTCCGTGAAGGCACCCTTTCGGTGAAGTAGTTCTCCTTTCCGATTACCAGATTCTGCTGATACTCTGCTTGTGCAGTTCCACTTCCGCCCCACTCCACATCCACAGAATGTACGACGGCGCATCAAGCAGTTGAAAGACTATATCAGCGTCACGTCTGACTGGATCTCCTATGCACTAATCGACGACATTACTGATGCGTTTGGTCCGCTCATCCAGAGCATTGAGTATGAAGTGGACAGCATCGACGAGCTCGTGCTCATTCTTAAGGAGGCTGAACAGAGCGACATGTTGCGCCGCATCGGGCGATGCCGAAAGAAGGTCATGGGCTTACTCAGGCTAATGGGTAACAAGGCAGACGTCGTCAAAGGGCTGGCAAAACGGTGCAACGAAAACTGGAAGGTTGCGCCGACGAGTGATATTGTGCGTTTTGCTACCGAATTGTGTTCGCTCTTTACACCCACCTCACGCGCGCTCGTAGGGACTATATCTCTCGGACATTCAAGACCACCTGATTACGATGACCCAAAACTTGAACCACTACGAAAAGATTCTGTCGCGCACGCACTCGAATTACCTCGCCCAAATCAGTATCGAGATGACAGACGCGAATAACCAGATCAATGAGGTGCTCTCCAAGCTCACTGCGCTGGGTACGATTCTCATTCCGATGAACCTTATCACCGGTATACCTCAGTTCAGTCTCTCCGTAAACTGCCTTTGACTGACGAATGTTCAAAGGTATTTGGGGCATGAACGTACACGTGCCAGGCCAAGACATCAAGGGCTACGCGTGGTTCGCCTCCATCGTCGGGGCCCTTGTGACAATCGGTCTCGTCGGCGGTTTCTCTGCGTATAAACTTATGGTCAGGTAGACAACCTTGTCATTCGTTCACCTCGCTTCTCTTTTATTTGCCAACAAGACTGGTTATTTCCTGGCTCCCCGTCAATGAAAGTGCATATATCAAGAATCGCCCCATTGCACTACGCTACACGTGACCATCTCCTCTCCACCTCCGTGCATGATCATCAGCCGAACATAACTCCTGAAGAAATAAAGAGAAAAAAAAATACACGTTCAAAGAAGCGACGGATAAATACAGTGTTTACAACTGAGTGACCAAAAAAATGGCAGTTGGGAGAACAAAAAAATAACATGAATGAAAACATTCAACTACCGGGGCGTACCTTCCCCATTCGTGTACGTGAGCTTGACCTTACGCTGCTGCTGCGGGGGCGTCGCGGGTGACGGGTTGGAACTCGTCCCCACGAATGGGATGTGACGCGTATCAGGTGACATGATCAACGCCAACGAAGGTGAGAGCGTCTGAGTAGCCCTGTGGCCTGACGAAGAAGGTGCTGGTGCAGTAGACGAAGAGGAAGATGAAGATGACGTTGGTGGAAGTGAGGCGAGTGGTTGCGGTGGAGTAGGGGCCGGGGGTTCCGCCGCAGGCGTATGGCGCTTGTATGATGGGCTCCCGTACGGCGATGCACGTTCCGACGCAGAAGCGGCATCTCCCTCGGGATACTTGCGCTTTCGCGATGCAGACGGCGGTGTCAGCGGCGGGACGGCGGGCAACCGAATGTCATCATTTGCGACTGGAGGAGCAGCGGAGGACGAGACAGACAGGCGGCGCAGTGAGGACGACGATGCTGGGGTGGAAGGAGCAGCAGGAGATATGGTCGAAGGTGGCAAGGGCGCTGACGCGGGCGCGGGGACGGGTCGCGTCCACTTGATTTCCCACGGTGGCGGAGGGGGCATGTGGGTTGCTGGGGCGTTCGCCTGATGTGACGGAGAATATGAGGGAATTGGCGCACGCGGCGGGGGAGGGGGAAGAGCGCGCGGGTGGTAGGAGTATCCGTTGGGTAGTGGATGGTGGGATGTGTTGGAGGAAGCGCTACTCGAATGGGACGAGGGACCGTTCGCTGAAACGGTGTCCGGTTGGCCAGGACTAAACCGGATGAGTTCTATGAACAGCGTCTGGGTATAAGGCGGGGGAAGCTCCTTATAGATAATATCTTTGCTAAATGTATCAAGCATCTGAACCGTGTCCACGTATGTATCAGGGTCAGTAGCCTCTGCTCATGAGTTGAGACATCAGAAATGAGTCATCCCGAGAGAAAGACGATATGGCTCACTGATATCTTTCACTCGCAACTCCGCGTACCCATACGAGCGGTTCTTGCGAAGACAGCATAGCGGACACACAAACCGATTATCGTACTTGTTGTTATCGATGGAGAAAAAAACACAACTGCCATGATAGAACTTGTTGCAGAGCTCGCAGGCAACTTTAGGGTAGTTGAGAAGGTAGTGCGTGCGTCCACGACAGATGCAGCGAGTCCCATCCAGCCAATCTTGGTCGATGTCCTGACCAAACGTAAATTTTGGCCGTCGTCGCTTCTTCGTGCGAATTGTCACGGGCAGTTCCGCCAAGATACGGTGAAGGCTCGCGAGGTCCAAGCCGAAGGAGACTTCCGGGTTCGGTGATACGGCAAATTGAATTTTGAATAGCTTGCGCATGTAATGCCGTACCTGGGAAAGGTACTCCTTACGCTGGTTGCCCGACTGCGATGCGAACGACAGGAACTGGCCAATAACGGATGTTAACCGATCCACGCGGTGAACAACGACCTCGAGTTGCTTCCAATCCTCCGAGTAGAACTTGGAAATGTCCGGCGCGTGCGTTAGCATTGTCGGCATGTAACAGAAATGCCAACTACGCTCCTTGTGCAGCGATCCGTTCCAATGGTGGTGATCGCAGAATGGACACGAACCGCCACTGCGCGCACACTGCCCATGAAACCGTGCAAAACAGTGGTCACACTGCACGGCATCCGAGACCGTACCCGGTGCTGGGGGTCGCACAGCCTCGTGGCAAATGCAGGTGAAGAACTCGTCATCTGGGGGCAGATCGTCCTCGGGTCGCGTAACTGAGAGCACATCCTCGAATAGATCCTTCCCATGGGGCTCCCGATGATTTGGACAGTACCAAGGCAAGTTTTCTAACCAGCGATAATGGGCGGTCAACTGCTCGTCCAATTGCTCGAATTTGGGAAGCGAGAAGATAGTTAGGTGTAGCTTAGCATACTCAACCCACTTGAGCATGGTATCAAAGATGTCCTCGTCCTCGTTACGGTCGTATCTGTCGTGTAGCACCTGGTCGCACCGAGACTCCAGATCAAGCGCAAAGTCGGCCCTAAGCTTCAGCTGGCGTATAGAGGGGATGCTAAAGTCCTTTTCCGCGCGCGTAACAAGACGCATGACGTCCTGCACACGGGGCCGTGGCGTGCCTTCCTCAGGCTCGAGCCATGCACGCGCCTGCTTGTCAAACTCCTTCGCTTTGACCCGTGCTGCCGCGATCTTGTCAAGGATCATCAGGTCGATCGGCACGTTCGGGTCGATATCCTCGAATTCATTGAGTTCTTCGATCGTCTTGTACGGCTGTGACAGCACGTGTCGTGCGCGCTCGTCCCAGCTCTGTCCTGCACGCTGGCGCGCTTCCAGCATCCGTACATGCTTGTTCTCCTGAGGGAGGTTACACGCACGTGCGCGCGTCAAGTACTGGGCTACTTCTTCCAACGTTAGGACACTGTCATCGGCAGCCTCAGTCTCCAACTCCTTGGTGAGTTGTTCGCGTGCGACAAGCTTCTCCACGTCTACGAGTTCGTCAAGAAACACATTGATGGACGAGCCCTCCAACAAAAGCCGCTCGCAATCCTGCAGATAAGCCTCGTGATCACGTTCCGTGGGTGTCGCCGTGAGCAGAGAGCGCGCTCGTGCCTTTATATCTTCCGCTTTGGCAGCGTGTGTCTTGAGAAACCCGACCTCAGGAGTATCGAAGCCGAGATCTTCAACCTGACTTATTAAAGCATAGATCTCGTCCAAGCCTCGATCAGGGCGATCACCGGGATCCTCTGCCTGCGAAGCCACGTCGCCAGTGACCGATGGACGGACTTTGGGTCGCTTCGAGCGCTTGCGGCTTTGCTTCCGCACAAGGAAAGTGTTTGCGGCGTCGACCCAGTCGTTTGCGCGGTTCACGCATCTGCGAATGTTTGCGAGCTCTGGAAGTGGATGGTTGATGCGGTCACCTTCAGCTAGGAGGGCACGCAGAACACGCAACGGGGGCCGAGCGCTCTCTGAGAGTGCCTTGTTCAGTTTCGCTTGCCAAGCTGAGGGGACAGAGGCCCGCTCGGCGACGCGCATCTGTGTCTCGAGAAGCTCCTCATCTGAGAAGCGCTTGCGGAGTGCGCGCTGTTCCGTCGCACACTTACAGAGCGAGTCTGCGTGGTCAACGCAGACGACCTTGTTGGTGCAGTGACACGTGACTTGAGAGAGGTAACAGAACGCCTTGCACGTGACGCATTGATAGTGATCTTCTGATCGGTCTTCTTCCTCGAGAATTTCGCTGAGTTTCAGGGAACGCGCCCTGAGTCTGTCACACATCTCACGGTCAGTCATCTCCTTCAAACTATCGTTGAGCCTTCGTCAAACAGAAATTTTTTTATGAGCGTTCCTCTAACCATCACGACTCATGCCGCCACTTACCAGATGGCCGTTGCGATTGATTGAGACTGCTGCGTAATTGTGATGAGTAGCTCATCGTGTGAAAACACTGGCTGTTTTCGGTGCTCTCTGTAACGCTCTACACACTGGCGCCCGTACGTCAGCCAGTCCGGGAGCGCAAAATTGACTGCCTCATTTAAGTTGAACTATAATGGCGAAACAGGTGTTAATCATCATGCCCCGATAGGCGCGGAGGGGGAAAAAAAAAAAACCTACCCCATGATTGAAGCCGGCATGATAAGCCTTGGGAAACGTAATTACAAACTCCCCTGCACGCTGGTTGCAAGCGTAGACCCGCACACCCTCGTCCGTCAAGCGCTTAGGACTCATGAGCGTGACGAGCTGGAAGAGAAGGTCCGGCTGAGATTCGAACAAGTCAGGGGCCTCTTTCTTAATAGCCGCCTCGAATTTCTCGGCGTCATCCCCCGGGATTCCATACCAGGTCTTTGTTTCACCCCAGTGCACTTCGTTCGAGAGAGAAGTGACGATAAGTCAAATCACACCGGAGGAGTTGTATGTGGCGATATACTCACTAAAATTCACCGAGTAGGTGTAGTGGTCCTATCGTACCAATATAATCAGTTGAAAACTACAGTTAACGCAAGGGGCGTAGCACACCTCATTATGCCAACAAAACGTGGAGAATATCATACCGACATACGTCCATGGTACGGTCATGCCAGATATGTCCGACTTGATATATCGAAGAAGCGAGTCGGAAAGTATTGGAATGTTGTTCAAGTTCCATGAGTCTTTGGAATATGGGTTCATAGGGTGTGTCTCCAGAGTGGGCATAGCGCTACCCGATGCAAAAATAAAATAAAATTCTTCAGTACCATCTTTCATCCGGTGCAGAGAAGTGAAGGTCATTACCTTCCATGTGTGGTGGAATGCACATCAGCACCATACTCAATTTCTACCGTTTCATGCGGTGATTGTACGAGGCGCCAAAATTCGCGCTCGACGTCATACTCCGTCACACAAATGTCGCCAAACATATTGGCTGTCGGGTCTTCTGTACTCGTCTTGTTCCGATCAGGAGGATGCGCTTGGAACCACCTCCGGCGGAACTCGCGGTCGCGTGCCTGAAAACTAGACAAGGAGTGTTCCTCACCCTCATCGAAACCAAAATCCCCCCCAGTGCCGAATATACAAGTCGGACAGAACCACTGCCCACGCGGCACGGTTGCGAGCGGGGGATCTAAGCAAAACATGTGGAACCCTGACAGGGTGCAAGATCGGTGGGAAGAAGGAACCAAAGACAGAACCAAAGCATACCGCAGTCGCAGTTATCGCAGAGCAGCATTTCCTCGCCCCTATCATTCTTGTGGCACACTTCGCAAGGGAGCTGTGCCAAAAAAATTTGTCCGAAGGTTCAAAACAACGGACACTGATGAAGAAAGTGCAAGGATACATACCTCCGATGAGTCCACATCCACATCATCGTCCTTCATGAACTCTGCAACTGCTGTCCGATTAGCAGCCCTCTTACTGCCTGCTGAAACAAAAGCACGGGGGGGGGGGATTAGCGGCGATCTAGA
>Ga0307512_10007770_pt1 | contig 10552 bp, 11 predicted proteins | sample 14_EM_MG_FD_200267 | JGI IMG/M metagenome (GOLD analysis project Ga0307512, IMG submission 200267) | Populus trichocarpa ectomycorrhiza microbial communities from riparian zone in the Pacific Northwest, United States - 14_EM | ecosystem: Host-associated > Plants > Roots > Unclassified | place... | reverse complement strand
CCTTCTCGGTCACCGCTGTCACAGATCCCGGGCCTGCCTTGTCTCAGCTGTCGTCAGACACATTGTCGAAAGGCACATCATGAAGATTGTGGTCATCGGCGGGACCGGTCTCATCGGCTCGAAGGTCGTGCGCAAGCTGTCCGAGCACGGCCACGACGCGGTGCCGGCGTCGCCAGCCTCCGGCGTGAACACGCTCACCGGCGAGGGCCTCAAGGAGGTGCTGCAGGACGCCCAGGTGGTGGTCGACGTGTCGAACTCGCCGTCGTTCGCCGACGACGACGTGATGGCGTTCTTCCGCACCGCCACCGGGAACCTGGTCGAGGCCGGCAGGGAGTCGGGTCTTGGACACTACGTCGCGCTGTCGGTGGTCGGGAGCGACCGGCTGCCGGAGGCAGGTTATCTCCGCGCGAAGGTGGTGCAGGAGGACCTGATCAAGGAGTCGGGGATCCCGTTCTCCATCGTGCGGGCCACGCAGTTCCTGGAGTTCGTCGGCGGCATCGCCGACTCGGCCACCGAAGGCAACACCGTCCGGCTCCCCGACGCGGGCGTGCAACCGATCGCGGCCGAGGAGGTGGCCACCGTGGTGGCGCGCACCGCCGCCGCCGAACCGCGGAACGGCACGATCGAGATCGCCGGCCCCGAGGTGTTCACCATGGACGAGTGGATCCGCGAGGGCCTGGCCTTCCGGCAGGACCCGCGTGAGGTCGTGACCGACCCCGAGGCCCGGTACTTCGGCGCGCAGCCTGGGAAGGACGGGTTGCTGCCCGGCCCAGGCGCCGAGCTGGCGAAGACCCGGCTGGCGGACTGGCTGCCGGCGAACCCGCCGGTGGGGTGACCTAGCGTTTCCCGTCCGCTGCCCGTAGTCGGTCACCGCGGTCCGACGGAGATCGAGTCGAGGGCGTGGTGGACGAGGTCGGGGAGTGAGCCGCCGTGGTGGACCCAGTTGTCCAGGCAGATGCGGACCGAGGCCATGGCCAGTGCGGCGAGCAGGCGTGGCCGGGGGTCGTGCTCGGTGAGGTCGGGGAACCGGGGCGTCAGCAGCTCGGCGATGGCGTTCTCGTAGCGCTGGTAGGCCTGCGCGGTCCAGGCGTTGAGGGTGGGGGAGGCGCGGGTGAGCCGGGCCAGCTCGCGGATCTGGTCGAGGTGGGCCGGGAACCGGTCCGCGAGTTCGGCGAACGCGGCGACCAGCGCCTCCTTCGCCGACAGGTGGTCGGGTTGGTGGGTGATCGCCTCGGTGACCATGGTGAGCCACGGGCCGGTGATGCCCTCGGCGACGGCGCTCTCTTTCGTTTCGTAGTAACGAAAGAACGTCGAACGCGCGATCTGGGCGTCCTCCGCGATCTGCTCGACCGAGGTGTTGCCCACGCCCTGCAGGCCGGCCAGCCTTGCCGCTGAGGCGGCGATGCGGGCGTTGGTCGCTCGCCTCTTGCGGACGCCGAACGTCTCCAGTTCACTGTGAGACATAGTCTCATTCTGGACTATGTCTCATCGAGTGGGCAGAGGCGGCTTTCATGGGTGTGAACCAGCGCGACCTGATCGTCATGTCCGATGCGGAGATCGCCCAGTTCCTGCGGGAACAGCGGGTGGCGACCTGCGCGACGGTCGGTCTCGATGGTCAGCCGCACCTGGTGGCGATGTGGTACGCGCTGCTCGACGGCGTGATGTGGTTCGAGACGAAGGCCAAGTCGCAGAAGGCCGTGAACCTGCGCCGGGACGGCAGGGTGACCGTGATGGTCGAGTCCGGACACACCTACGACGCGTTGCGCGGCGTGGCGCTGGAGGGTCGCGGAGTCATCGTCGACGACCCGGACGCGTTGTGGGCGGTCGGGGTCAGCGTGTGGGAGCGCTACAACGGCCCCTACAGCGAGGAAGTCCGGCCGATGGTCGAGGCCATGCTGGCCAAACGGGTCGCCGTGCGGATCGACGTCGAGCGGACCAGGTCCTGGGACCACCGCAAGCTCGGCATGCCGACGCTCCCGCTCAGCGGCACCACCGCCGCGTTCCTGTGAGCCGCCGACACCTCACACCGGGGCCATGACCGGGCGACCCGGCGCGACCCCGTAGGTTGGGATCTACGGTGGACGACCGGGGAAGGGGCTAGGTGTCGAGCCAGTTCGGTCCGCGGTTGCGGCGTTTTCGGTCGCGAGCGGAACTGACCCAGGAGGCCCTGGCCGAGCGGTCCGGGCTGGGCGTGCGCACCATCCGCGGCCTGGAGACCGGCGAGCGCGCCGACCCTCGCGTGGGCACCGTGGAGGCGCTCGCGGACGCCCTTGAGCTCACCCCGGCCGAACGTGTGGAACTCCTCGCCGCGGCCGGTAACCAGCCGCCGCCACGCGCCGCGGCGGCCAGTGATGACCGGTTGGCCGAGGCCGCTGGCCTGCTCGCCTACGAGCTGCGCACCCGGCTGGGGCGCGAGGAGGAGCAGCGGCAGATCCACGACCCCGTGCCGCTGCCGGTCCGCTGGCAGGCTGCGCCGCCCGAGCTGATCGACTCCTGGGCGAACGTCCGCAAGGCCAAGCCGGGCGAGACGGTGCGCCCGGTCGACCTGGTCGGTCAGCTGGACGAGATCGTCACGGTCTACCGGCGGATTCCGTCCCGCCGGCTGGTGGTGCTCGGCCGTGCCGGGTCCGGCAAGACGATCCTGACCATGCGTTTCGTGCTCGGCATGCTCGACGTGAGCGGTCCGGACGACCCCGTGCCGGTGATCTTCAGCCTCGGCTCGTGGCACCCCGGCACGACGGCGCTCCGCGACTGGCTCATCGAGCAGCTCCTCCGCGACCACCCCGGGCTCGCCGCGCCCGTGCAGTGGGTAGGGGAGGTGGGTGGGGGGTCGACGCTGGCCGCGGCGCTGGTCGAGACCGGCCGAATACTGCCGGTGCTGGACGGGTTCGACGAGATCGCCGGCGGCCTGCACCAGGCGGCGCTCGCCGCGCTGAACGCCACCACGTTGCCGCTGCTGGTGACCAGCCGGGTGGACGAGTACCGCGCCGCCGTCGAGTCGACCGACGTCCTGACCTCGGCGGGCGCGGTCGTGCTCACCGACCTGACCGCGTCCGACCTCGCCGACTACCTGCCGCGCACGACGCGCCGGCAGAGGCCGACGGGCACGGTCTGGGAACCGGTCCTGGCCGAGGTGCGTGACCGGCCGGACGGTGACCTCGCCGCCGTGCTGACCACGCCGCTGATGGTGAGCCTCGCCAGAACGATCTACAGCGACACACCCGACCACGACCCGGCCGAGCTGCTGGACGCTGGCCGGTTCGGTGACCGGGAGGCCATGGAGCGGCACTTGCTCGGCAGTTTCGTGCCGACCGTCTACCGGCACCAGCGTGGCGGCCGCGCCCACGACGGCGACCGCGTCGAGCACTGGCTCGGGTTCCTCGCCCACCACCTCGACCGGCTCGGCACGCACGACCTCGCCTGGTGGCAGCTCGGCAACCGGATGTGGGCCTGGCAGCGGATGGTGGTGAGCGGGCTGGTGCTCGGCATCGCCGCCGGTCTCCCCGCGGCGCTCGTCATCGGGCTGATCCACGCCGTCGGGGTCGGCACGTCCGGTTCGGGGCTCGTCGACGGCCTGACCGCCGCGCTCGCCGCCGGGCCACTGGAAGGGCTCGCGGTGTCCATGACCGTCGGGCTGGCGCACGGCGCGTCGCTGGCGTTCCGCGGCACCGTGTTCGAGCCGTCCCGGGTGCGGTTCCAGCTGCGTGCGGCCCGCAGGAGCCGTTCGACGGTCCTGCGCAGGTTCGCGGTCGGGCTCACGATCGGCGTGGGGCTCGGCGCCGGCCTCGGCATCGCGCACGAGCTGGGCGCGACGTTCTGGATCGTCGGCAGGCTCGGCGACACGACCGCGGCCGTCATGGTCTTCGGGTTGGCGCTCGGCCTGGTGTGGGGGTTGGTCTGGGGCGTGATGGCGACGTTCGAGACGCCGGTGGACATCAGCTCGGCGGCCAGCCCCATGGACCTGCTGAACACCAACCGCCGGACCGTCGCGGTCCAGTCATGGATGTTCGGGTTGGTGACCTGTCTCGGCTACACGGCCATGGCCGGCGCGCTGCACGGTGCCCGGTACGGGTTGGTCTACGGCCTGTCCTACGGCCTCGTGCTCGGGCTCGCGGTCAGCCTCGGCGCGGCCAGCCTGACCGCGTGGGGCACCTGGATGGTGTTCGCGCGGGTGTGGCTGCCGGTGAACGGACGACTGCCCTGGGCACTGCCGGAGTTCCTCGAGGACGCCTACCGCCGGGGCGTGTTGCGCCGGGCGGGAGCGGTCTACCAGTTCCGGCACGCCCGCCTCCAAGATCATCTGAAACAGGCCTTCCGCACCGGCCGTTGATGGCCGTTTTCGCAGGTCAAACCCACCGGCCATATATGGCCGCCCTGCTTGCCTGTCCCTGACCCGCCCGCTCCGGCGACGATTTGCGCCGGGGGCAGGGATGGGGATCCGGGAAAGGGGATTTCGGGGTGTCAGACGCGTGGGCGGAGTACTTCGCCGGGCCGGTGCCGCCGGCCGAGGGCGGGGTGAACTGGGAGGCATACAGCCACGACGAGCTGTATCAGATGCTGTGGCAGGACGCGGACGTCGCCGACGTCAGCACGGTGGCCACCGAGTGGGCCAGGCACCGCACGGCGCTGACCACGCATGCCGAGGTGCTGCGTGAGCAGTGCGCGGCGCTGCGGGACAGCTGGCAGGGGCCCGGCGCGGACGAGGCGGTCAACCGGCTCGAGGCGCTGGCCGCCCGGGTGGAGAAGATCAGCGAGCTGGCCCACGTCGGCGGGCAGGCCGCACAGGAGGCCGCCGACGCGCTGGCCACGGCCAGGGCCATGATGCCGCCGCCACCCGGCAACCCGATGGCACCGATCACCAACGCGATGGCCGGTGTGCCCGGCGCCTCGGCACCGATGACCGGCATGCCTGGTGCGATGGCCGCCCCGGCGTCGCTGGCCGGCATGCCTGGTGGCTTGGCCGCTCCGGCACCGCTGGCCGGTGTGCCCGGGTTGAGCATGGCGCCCACCGCGGCGCTGCCGTTCGGGCCGGCGACCCCCGCGACGGCCCCGCCGCTGAGCACGGTGCCCGATGTCCCGGCGCCGGTCGTGCCGGCGGCGCCCGACTCGTCGTCGACGGCGTCCCTGGAGTCGTACATGGCGTCGATGCAGGACTACCTGTCGTCGATGCAGGAGTCGTTCTCGTCGTCGTTGACCTCGTCGCAGAGCGCGTTCACCCCGGCCACTACCACCAGCTCGGCCGCGCCAGCGGACATGGGCACCGCGTTCAGCGCGGTGGGCGGCGGCGGGGCCAGCTTCTACTTCGGCAGCGTCGGGCAGGACCAGCAGAAGGCGCAGGCCGTGCGCGCGATGCAGACCTACGAGTCCAACCTGACGAGCAGCAGCCAGATGCTCGGCGACGCACGCGGCGCGGTTCCCCCGGCGGACCCGCTGACCACCGCGGCCAGCGCGACGGGCCCGGCCCAGGGGAGCGCCGGGGTGCCGTGGCAGCGGCTCGTCGGCTCCGCTCCGGTCGGTGGACTCCGTGCCGGTGGCAGCAGCACCGGCGCGATCGGCGGCGGCGCCGGTTCGGCTGCCAGGGGTGCCGCGTCTCTCGGGCCAGGCGCCAGGTTCGGCGCGCTGCCAGGGACCGCGGGCGGGGCGGGCATGCAGGCCGCGCAGCTCGCGGAGACCGCCGCGGCGCGGGCGGCCGGGCAGGGCGGGATGATGCCGCCGGTCGGCCATCGCGGCGCGAGTGCCGACGACGAGCAGCACGAGAACCAGCTGCCGACCCTCGACCACGGGCTGTTCGACGTGGAGGTGCCGACCGTGGCGCCGGTCATCGGGGGGCACGCATGAGCGACGGGTACCGCGTCGAGCCGGATCTGCTCGAACAGCGGATCGCGACGCTGAACAAGCTCGGTGAGCTGACCGGCGACCTGGTCGCGACCGCGAGCCGACTGGCAGAGCGACTGCCGATGCTCGGCACCGCGCCGCCCGCCGTGCACCTGGCGATGCGACTGCGGGACGCGGCCGGACGGTCCGGCCTGGCCGGCGAGGTGCAGGGCGCACAGCAGGAGGTCGAGGGGTTCCAGCGGACGCTGTCCGACACCAGGGACTCCTACGCCGAGCGAGAGTCCGACACCGAGTCGGCGGTCCGCCAGGCCGGCGACACGCAGGGCCAGGACGGCGGCGGCCACGGACAGCAGAACGGCAGCACACCCGGCCACCGCGACGGCGGCGCACATGGCCAGCAGGACGGTGGCGGCCACGGCCGGCAGGACGGTGACGGGACTGGCCGGCAAGACGGTGGCATGCACGGGCAGCAGGACGCCGGCGGCTCAGGCCAGCAGGACAGCGGCGGAGCCGGCCAGCAGACCAGCGGTGTGCAGGGGCAGGACAGTGGTGCCCAGGGCCAGCGCGACGGTGCTGTGCAGAGCAGTGGCGTGCAGGACCAGCAGGGCGGCGGCCGGTCATGATGACCGCCGCGGTCCACCGGGAGGTCCACTTCGAGCTGGTCGAGTTGGACCTGCTCGCCACCCATGCCGGGGCGCCGTTCCCATTCCCGCTTCAGGTGCCCTCGTTCGGCCGGCTCGCTGGGGAGCGGGACGTGCTGCTCGCCGAAGCGGGGCACGCGCTGTGCGACCGTGGACTGGCCACCGGGCACGGGCCGACCGGTATGGCGGCCGAGCTGGTCACCGCGTTGCGTGAGTATCGGAGCGCGGTCGACCTCGTCGTGCTCGACGGCGACACCATGACCGGCGTCGTGGCCATGGTTTACGGGAACCGGGCGGTGCTGTGCCGCCAGGCGCTCCGCGGCGAGCGGGCGGGCACGGTCCATGTCTGGCGGGGCACGGCCGCCGCACTGGCCGACGAGTTCACCGGCATGGTGCCGACCGTCCCGCCAGCGGCGACCATGCCGATCACGCTGCCGCCCGGGGTGGTCGGCGACACGCTGCGGCTGCTCAGCAACACGGCCGACACGCCGGCCACGCGGCGGTGCGTGCGTGAGCTGGTCCGCGAGTACGGCGGCGACGAGGCCGTGGTCGACCAGCTCGTCAATCTGCTCCCGGCGCTGACCGGCCGGGGGCAGCTCGGCGTGACCCGCCGGTCCGGGACGGCGATCTCGCGCCCGCTCGAAGTGTCCTGGTTGGACAGTCCGAGGGGGAGGGTGCGGGTGAGCCGGGACGACCGAGGCTGGATGAGCGTCAACTCGTTGCGGAGCGGCGAGCTCGTTCGACTCACGCGGGACGCGGCGTCGCTCGCTCGCGCGTGACTCAGGGGAAACCACAGGGAAAAGAGATAGGGGAACACCATGGATCCAGCACAGTGGCTGGCGGACTACCGGGACCGCCTCGAGCGCGTCGCCTACAGCGCCCGTGCGGCGAGTGCGAGCCTGCGTGAGGTCGGGGCGAGCGCGTCCTCGCCGCGCGGTGAGGTCACCGTGACGGTGAACGCCGCGGGCGGACTCGAGCACGTCGCGCTGACACCGGCGGCCCGCAAGCTCGAGGCCGACGTCCTCGCCGCGCTCATCGTGACGACCTCGCGTGAGGCCCAGCGGCTCGCCAGCACGCGGATGGCCGAGGTGATGGCCGGCTACCTCGGCGAGGGCGACGCGCTGACGGAGATCACCCAGCACCTGCCGGCAGGGGTGGTCGTGCGATGACCGCGCTTGGCTTCGACGTCGACCCCGACCAGCTGCGGGCCCACGCCGGCACGCTGGCCGGCTACGCGGACCGGCTCTCCGCGATCGGCACAGGGCTGCCGGACTCGCTGGCCGACCAGTCGCTCGGCTCGTTCGCCCAGTTCCTCACCACCGGGCTGGGTGGCGCGATGACCGAGACGCTGAACGCCTTCGGGCACGCGGCGTCCACAGTGGACATGATGGCCGGTGGTGTCCGGGCGGCGGCCGACGCCTACCAGCGCACCGACGACGACAACACGACCAACCTCACGAGCGCGGGGGAGGGGCTCTCATGACCGCGACACTGCCTCAGACCCAGCCGCAGACCCAGACCGCCCAGCCGTCCGAGTCGGACGTGCTGAAGATCAACGCGCTGCTCGCCCAGCTCCGGGTCACCAAGGGCGCCGTCGACCGGAAGGAATGGCTGTCGCCGGAGCTCGCCGGCGGGCAGCCCGGCTCCGCCGACGCGATCAGCTCGACCGGCAGCCCGCTGTCCACCTTGGACAGTTCGGGGATGGGCTTCCTCACGCCGATGGTGTCGTTCCTGGAGGAGCCGCTCGGCCAGCTGCGTGGCGACCCGTCCTCGGTCTCGTCCGGCGCGAGCGAGTTCGACGCCGCCGGCCAGAACGGGAGCACCGTCGCCGAGGAGTACCAGTCCACGGCCGGCAGCCAGACCAGCGGGTGGTCCGGCCAGTCCGCGTCGGACTACCTGAGCAAGGGCACCGAGCTGGCCGACGGGATCCTCTCGATCGCGGAGACCTCGCTCACCTCGGCCAAGGCGCTGATCGGCGCGGGCGAGGTGGTCGGCAAGGCCGTCGCCGACGTCACCCAGCTGATCACTGAGGCGACCGGCAAGATCGTGCCGATCATGTCCCAGGCGATCGCCGAGGCGCCGCCGACGTTCGGGCAGAGCATCGCCGTCGCGATCCCGCAGTGCGTGCAGATCGCCGTCGACTACGCCGGGCAGATCGCCGGCAAGATGGCCGCCCTGCTGTCCAGCGGCGAGAACCTGATGAAGCTCGTCGACGGCGCGCTCGGCGTGCTCAAGATCGTCAAGCAGGTGATGTCGTTCATCGGCGAGCAGAGCAAGGGCGGCTCGGGCACGTCGTCCAGCCAGTCGTCGTCGGATCAGTCGTCTTCGAGCCAGTCGACGAGCAAGCCGTCAACCGAGTCGTCGAGTGACACGTCGAGCGAGTCATCGACCGAGTCGTCGAGCAAGCCGTCGAGCGACTCGACGTTGTCCACCGAGGACCTCGCGTGACCGGAGCGATGCGCCGGTGGCTCACCGGGGTCGCCGGCGGTGTCGCGCTCGCGGTCACCGCCGGCCTCACCACGGCCGCGACCGCCGCACAGGCCGACGACCACGCCGCGACGCAGGCAGTGCTCGACCAGTACGTGTCGGTGGCCGGGCCGGGTGCGGCCGTGTACGCCGGCGACGCCACCGGATCGTGGACCCTGTCCAGCGGCACCGCCACCACCAGCGCCAACCGGCCGATCACGGCAGGCGACCACTTCCGGATCGGCAGCCAGACCAAGACGTTCACGTCCGTGGTGGTGCTCCAACTCGTCGACGAGGGGCTCGTCGAGCTGGACGCGCCGATCGAGCGGTACCTGCCCGGCGTGGTCACCGGAAACTACGACGGCAACGTCATCACGGTGCGCCAGCTGCTGCAGCACACCAGCGGCCTCGTCCGGGACATCCGCGACGCGCGGGCCAACCCGGACGGCACCTACACGCTGGCCGAGCTGGTCGCCTCGGCGATGGACGAGCCGCCGCAGTCCGCACCTGGCGCGGCGGTCAACTACTCGAACGTCGCCTACCTGGTGCTCGGCATGCTGATCGAGCGGCTCACGGGCGAGGACGTCGGCACCGCGATCACCGAGCGGATCAATGAGCCGCTCGGCCTCGCGGACACGACGTTCCCGGTGGGAGGAGACCGGGCGCTCGCCGCCCCGTACCTGCCCGGCTACTTAGGTGGCCGGATCCCGCCGTTCTACTTCTGGTACGAGGCGACCACCGCCACCGAGCTGACGCTGTACAGCTCGGCAGGCGCGATGGAGTCCACACTGGCTGATCTGGCGGTGTTCTACCGCGGGATCGGTGACCTCCTCTCGCCGGCCGCGCTGGCCGAGATGCACCGGACCGTGCCAGCCGGCACCGGCGGGGAGGGGCTCGGCATCGACGAGATGCCCCTGTCGTGCGGCGGCGTCGCGTGGGCCAAGAACGGCGCACTGCCCAACGGGCACACGTCGTTCACGGCGGTGACCGACGACGGCCGGTTCGCGTCGATGGTCACCAACACGTTCGCGACCACCACGGACGCGCTGACCAAGTCTGTGGAGGTGCTGGACTCCGCATTGTGCGCATGACCCTTCGGGCGGCGGGCGCGCAGGCGTCCGCCGCTCTGGGATCATCTCGGCACTGACCGACTGACCCAACCGGAGGGCCGATGTCCACAACGGGCCGGACGCGGGTGCCGCCGCTGGCGCCGGACGAGCGCGACGAGCGGCAGGCGGAGCTCGTCAGGCAGGCCGGTGTCGAGCTCGGGGTGTACACGACCCTGGTGCGCAACCCCGACCTGTTCGCCGACCTCCTTCCCTTCGGGCAGCGCCTGCTCCAACAGTCCACACTGGACCCATCGGAGCGGGAACTGCTCATCCTGCGTGTCGCCTGGCGGTGCCGGGCCGCCTATGTGTGGTCCCATCACGAGGTCGCCGGCCGGTCGGTCGGGCTGACCGACGACGACATCGCCGTACTGGCCACCGACGCGGTCGACGACCGGGAGCCGTTGCGTGCGCTGCTGCTGCGCGCGGCCGACGAGCTGACCGCCGATCACCGGCTGAGCGACGACACGTGGCGCGACCTGGCCGACCGGTACCCCACCGAGC
>Ga0307512_10007767_pt1 | contig 10554 bp, 11 predicted proteins | sample 14_EM_MG_FD_200267 | JGI IMG/M metagenome (GOLD analysis project Ga0307512, IMG submission 200267) | Populus trichocarpa ectomycorrhiza microbial communities from riparian zone in the Pacific Northwest, United States - 14_EM | ecosystem: Host-associated > Plants > Roots > Unclassified | place... | reverse complement strand
GGAATTTCATGAGATTAAAAGTTTTGAAGGCAATTATGGGTGCAATTAAAAGCAAGCAGAAAAACATGGACTAAATTGAAGTTTGCCAAATTTCAAATTAAAAAACTCTAATTTTAGGGTTTAAGTTAGACGACGCATCATTTGATCACTGTTTAGCTTTTTCTTTGGCAATTTTAGCTAATCGAGTAAGCACCTTCACCCGAATGAATATGACGTTTCCAATCACCTTTAAAGTTATAACCAACATCATTCAATTAAAAAACACCCTCTTTATAAAGATCAGCTGCTTTCATCCCATTTTTTTCAAATGATGCATCAGGAAGATGATAGTGAGACTGAGAGTAGTACTGCTGACACTTCTGATGCTGCAAATGAAGAGAAGGATGCAATTGTAAAATGCGGAGATTTGGCAAATTTGGCGTTCTTTGAAGATGTGTTTAGTTCTTCACATGACAACCGAGATTTGAAACTCAATAAAACAGCTGCTTCTGATATTGCTGTTAAAATTCTGCTTCTGAAAATATTGCACAGTCGATTTACGACTACGAGATTCCAACACAACAACGAAAACTTTTACCCAAAAGCAGCGTGTGGGATTTGAAGCCCCATCAGGAAAGGAAAAGGGCCCATTTGGAGAGAAGGGCCCAACAAACTCCAATGTTGAGACATCACATCACAACCCAGTTCATGAATTCATGCCTCTTGACAGTCCTCACTTATCAAAGGGCCAACTCTATAGAGCAGTCGTCACCACAAGCAACCAGCCTTCATTACATCCTATGATCTCACAGAGAAGGAAGAGGAAGGTTAAAGTCTTTCTGTCAACTGACAGCTTTAAACAAGCTATGGTAGACACGGTAGAGGATGGTTCAATCTCGTTTGACTCTGGAATCAAACAAGGCAACGCTCGTTACACTCACCTTATTGTCAAATTGTGAATGATGATGAAGTCCAAGAGATGTTAAACGATGAAGTCCAAGGTTCTAGGCTTTCAAAATACAGACAATCTGGCAGTTCTAACTGCTGACATTACAAAGCAATTGGATAGGGAGCATGGTGATTGGGCTGCGAATCAGTAGTTGCAGGTCTACCTTTACCTTGGTAAGGATTAAATCTCCTTATTTATGCAAATTTTCTTTTGGAATAGTTGTGGATTAGGCATGTCTGCTAAGAGGGTGGCTGTTAAAAAGATGATTTTGCACCACAACATTGATATTTGCATCCTTTTAGAAACTAAGCGGAGAATATATACACCTAGTATAGTTTATGCAATGTGGAATGATCCTAATGTAAAGTGGCACTCGGTGGACTCTGTTAATAATGCTGGTGGGATTCTGGTAATATGGTATGAGGAAAACTTTAAGGTTGACAATATAGAGTGCAGTGGGCAATGGAATGCAATTTTTGGTAGTCATGTCAAAACAAATTTTGCCTGTGCAATTATTGGTGTATATGCAGGGTGTTTAGTTGCTGAGAGGCGCGTTTTATGGGGGAAGATTAGTATTTTACAAGTAGCCATTGCAATTCCTCTGTTTATCGTAGGGGATTTCTATGAAAATTTGCATGGTGATAGAAGTAGTGCTTACTTGAACGCGGTTGGCTCAAAGGATTTTCATTCTTTTATTTCTCACTGCAATCTTGTAGAGTACCCTTTAAATGGTCATCGCTACACTAGATTTCGGGGGCAATCTATGAGTCATATTGATAAGGCCTTAGCAGCTCTAGAGTGTCATTTACAATTCCCAGACTTAGCTTTATTACGTTACCCCAGGGGCTTGTCGGATCACTATCAGAAGCTTCTAGGATTACATAACAAGATTTGGGGGTGGAAGTCATTCCGGTTTCTAAACTGTTGGGCTGATCAACCATAATTTATAAAGATTCTTCATGAATTATGGGATGACTGTTGCAGATTTAGAACGGTCAGGAAGATTAGTTGTTTGATCTCCAGATTTTGACTGTGGAACAAGACTGAATTTAGAAACCAGGATACAAGAATGATAAAGCTTCAATAAGAAATTGCTCAACTAGAAAGGGCAGGGGAGAACAGACAACTCACGCAACAAGAGCTCACAGAATTGCATAGACTAAATTCTGAGTATTGGGAAGTTAGTAAATGTGCAGAGGCCATTTGGAGGCAAAAATCAAGATAAAACTGGTGCAAATTAGGTGATAAGAACACCAAGTTCTTTCATTTCGCATCTAGTATGAGGAGAAGTTGGAACCACATGACACAAATAAGGCATCATGGGGTCACCTACAACACTCCAACAGACATCAAGGCAACTGCTGTTTCATACTTCTCAGACCTATTCAAAAAGGGAGACTCAGTCAGGGCAATTATGGGGTATGAGGGGTTCGATACTCTGACTTCAAAACAGGTCTGTGAACTGGAAAAGGATTTCATTAAGGAACAAAAAAGGTTTAGAGAAATTGTTTGATTAGTTAGTATAAAATGAATTATAGTTGGGATTTTAATTAATGATCTCCCCTTAATCTAATAGCATTCTACTTAGGATTCCATCTTCAAACTTCAAAATCTCGAATGCAATAAATTAATTATATTCTCTAATTAAGTTTATAAGACTATATATGTGTAGGAAAAGATTAATGTTAGTTAATTATGGACATAGATTGAAGCTGGGAGACAAAAAAAGCTAGTGATACCAGAAGAAGCCAAACAGCTTGGAGTATTTCATAACTTCGAAATGTCTTTGAAGAACGTTCCATTAATGTTTTTTTGGTTTGCTTCAAGGTTGCCCCTTCTCGTACACCTCTCCTTTCCATTTATTTATTTACACACATTTACCATCTTTCCTTTTCTTTTTCTTGCCAAGTGTCTTCTTCTTTGACGAAAACAATGGACTACCATCTCTCTCTCTCTCTCTCTCTCTCTTCTCTGTATTGATGCAAGAGAAGGTCTAAAGAACTCAAAACATATCCATTTTTCACTCATTGAAAGACTCATTTGTTCCCACTCTTTTTTGCTTTTCTTCCACCCTCTCTTTACATATCGAATTGTTGATATATGTGTTGAATATGTACAGAAACATTGTTATAGTATTGCGATTTGAGAGGCAGGGTGAGGTGTGAGAAAAGGAGAGAGGTTTTCAAGGCAGAGAGAGAGAGAAGGAGAGTAAAAGACACATGCAATTGCATGATTAGTGCAAGCTTCACGCCTTGCCCTCATGCAGATAGCCCCATCATTATATTTATTAAGTTTATCAAAAAGGACACGAGTTGAGTCCAGACTTGCAGTTGCATACTTGCATAGAAGTCCAGAACTCGAAGCCCATTACTGGCGGAAGCCATTGTTAACCTCTTGGCATGATTAGCATTTAGCATAGCCTCGCCAACCATTAATCTCCAAGTCGTCACTCGTCTCTCTCACCGCTCAACATAGGTTATCATTAATTTGAGCATGGTTCTTAGTCACCAAGACCCATATGCTGACCTAATTACAGTTATTTGGGTAATAGAACAAGTTTGAAAATGGATAAATATTGCCGCTTGAGCAACCACCAAGAGGCATTCCTTGCGTAAAGACTCCTAGCCATTTTTCTTCTAGCAGATCTCTGTTTTAAATCTCGGAAAAAGGAGGTGGAAAATTAGAATGGGAGGAAAGCTGCGTGCCCCTATTATATCATCCAGACCCCTATTATATCATCCAGATCCCATGGATCTCCTATAAAATAAAAAGATTAAAATAAATATAAGCATTAATTTATAATAAATTTGGTTGGGATGAAATTACGAAATAATGAAGGTCGAAAGACACAAAGACTTCTGTTTCTACCAGGAAAACTCATGGAATGGATGCCCTAAATCCCCTCTAATCCAATGCATTTCATTTTATATATAGTGAGAATAAAATGAATCTCTAAACATGTGGTTTAGAGATTATTGGGTATTTTCTAAAGTGTTTTCAAAGAGAAGCAATATCTCTAAACATGTGGTCGTGTGGCACAATACTAGCTTAGGTGTCTTATCTAGTACAGTGGTGGTCGTTATAGTTTTAACCGTATTCTTACATCACCGAACCATTCACAATATCATCCAGAACACTCACTTTCCTGTGCCAAAAATCCTCAATCCATGGCTTCCACTACTCTCTCCCCTGCCACTCCCTCACAGGTAAAAAGAAAAGAAAAGAAAATGGAAAAAATCCCATCAAATAATGATTATCCTTGAACTTAATTAATTTCTTTCTCTTAGACTTTTTCGATTGAATTATGTGTTTGTTTGTTATGTGTATTAGCTATGCTCTAGCAAGAGTGGCATGTTCTCTCCTACACATGCAGCGTTTGTGAAACCAGCAAGGACAAATATGGTGACAAAAGAGAAAGGAATGAGAATTGCATGTCAGGCTACAAGTATTCCTGCTGATGATGGAGTGCCTGACATGGGTAAGAGGGAGCTTATGAATCTGCTTCTTTTGGGTGCTCTTTCACTCCCCACTGCTGGCATGTTGATTCCTTATACTTATTTCTTTGTCCCTTCTGGGTAAGAAATGCCATCTCCTCCTCTTCTTCTTGAATGATAGGTTCAATTTATCATGGAAAGTACAAGCTTAATTGATAAGTTCTTCAATGGAAAACTTGATCCTTTTAAAGCCACTCTTCCTAAAATTCTAGTTCCACTGATCATCTTAAGAAGTAAAGAGTACCAAATTCCCCATTTTGTGTTTAAGTTTATAAATTACTTCTTTGTTATTAATCTTGTCTGCTAACAAGTTCTAAATTGGCCATTCACTACTGCTGTAGTTCATTTGTTTAGGTATTAAATTGCTGGCCATCACGAACGATAATATACATCGTTCCATTGGGACTTCGCTAAACACACAAATTACTTTTCCTTGTTGTAATTGGAAAATCTTAACAGACTAGGAGGTGGTGGTGGCGGTACCGTTGCCAAGGATGCCCTTGGAAATGATATCGTTGTAGAGCAATGGCTTAAGACTCATGGCCCTGGAGACCGAACCCTTTCTCAAGGATTGAAGGTACTGGCAGCTTCTTTTTTTTCTCCTGAAGCACATGTTTTTTTATTCCATTTCCCTATCTTATTAAAAGAGTTCATTTACTACGGAAAAGGAACGACAAGGTTTATTGTTTTCTTATCAAATTATCACCATTGTATTTATTTAGTGTCTTAGTATAAACATATTTAATTGGAGAGACAAGGTAAAAATATAAAATAAATGTTTCTGAAACAATTTAAAATGAATTTTTATACTGTTATTGTAAACATTTTTGTTATATTATGTGCCAATTGCTTGTAGTGATCTTTATGACGGTGTACATTTTCCTCAATCATGTTTTCCTTCCAATCTTAAATCATATTTTCCACTTATTAATTCGAAAGAAAATATAACATTCATGCCTTTTATTTTCTTGCAAGATTTTATTAGAAGTTGCAATTTATGGTAAAGAGATGTTTGTGCGAATTCAACCATCGTTCTCACACTTCTACAAGGGCCTGTAAAATTTTGTTAAACTAAATCATTTTCTTGCCTTTTGAACACAACTTTCATTAATGGCTAATCTGTTTGGTGCTCAAACGTCCTTTGAGATAAGCTTTAGATATTCTGAAGCAACTTGTAATAATGAAAATTATTTGGATTCTTTTGTGGACTTCAGGGAGATCCAACCTACCTTGTTGTTGAGAAAGATAGAACTCTTGCAACATATGGAATTAATGCTGTGTGCACACATCTTGGGTGTGTTGTGCCATGGAACCAGGCCGAGAAGAAGTTCATCTGCCCCTGCCACGGATCCCAGTACAATGACCAAGGAAGAGTTGTCCGAGGGCCAGCTCCCCTGGTAAGTCAAACAGAATTTTCCCAGCGGATTAGTTACTTTATCCTAGATCATGAAAGAACGACAACAGTTGTTCTAGATCAACAATTAGTAACAGTTTACTTGATTTTTGATTTCACGCTTATCAATATCCAACTTCAATTTTACTTCTCGGCACAGTCATTGGCATTGGCTCACTGCGACGTAGACGACGGCAAGGTGGTCTTTGTTCCATGGGTCGAAACAGATTTCAGAACCGGAGATGATCCATGGTGGACTTAAGTCACTTGTTAAATGAATCACCATATATTCAAGTTGTGAACTGGTTTGTTTCGCAACAGAGCCAAAACATCCTATGTCATAGAGGTATGCTATGTGAATACGAGCTCATGAGATGTAAGGATAACAATACAGTTTAAAAATGGATAATCTTGTGATGTTTGGTAATCTATTCTTTATACCTTATTCTATTGCATGGTCTTGTATGTCCTTAGCCTCGAGGTAATGGCAGTCACACATTATCTGTAGCTGCCATACATGCCAATGATCAACTTCCCTCCAGCAACCACGCGGCTTTCATCAGTAAGGGTGGCCTCCACTGCAAATCTCAGCACGTATACTCACCGACGATTTTGTGGGTCATATAAACCCGGTCGGTTGAGTTCACCCAGTCTAGTAGTTTTCGTTTCAGCAATCCGGTCTTACCCAACCTGCATTGGGTATTCGGGTTTAATCGAAAGAATACCAATGTAAACTGTTCAGGCACCACAATTTCAAACCGTCGGACCGAATGTGGCTCTGGAGATTGGCAATGTCATAAACCTGGAACCTGAACCCATAGTTATCAAACCCGGTCTAAAAAGATGAAAACTGGGTTTTTTAAAAAAAAAAAATCGCAAGAGTTTCTTGTTCGCATCCTTCCTTAGATTCAGAACTAGAAGTTAACATGGTGAACAAATCCACTTACAATTAATCCAAGCTAGTGAGCTGTTTGTATAAAATATTCTTGAAAGTTAAGATATCTCTGTCCAAATATCTATATTGTGATCATCATAACATTGATGGGATATTTGACTTGAGCTATTTTATGAACTTTTCACACTCCAAACGATGGAAATCGACCTGTGTGTTGCTTTCCTTCTTTTTATTTATTAGAGGGAAAGCACTTTTTTAATGATAGATATAGAAAATATAAAAGGTCCCACCTTCTTAACCATGGAAATTTTATATAAAATTCATATTTAAAACTACTCATTGATGGTTGATTTCCACGGGTTTTATTTTGGTATTTTTTCTGATACTTCACCAATTTAGTTCAATTTGAAAGCTTAATTTAATTATTTAAATTTAATTTAAACTAAATTCATAATTATTTTTTTTACTAAATAATTATTAGAGATGGAAGCTTAATTTAATTTAAACAGCGTTCCTTGTTATTAGAAGAGAGAATTTGTCACATGCAAACTCACTTTAATTTATGGTTGAAGATTGGTGGTTCAATGTTATAGTATATAGAGTTCATGCTAAGAAGCCTATCATGCATGAAATATTATAAGAAAATTATTAATTTTAGAATTTGTATAAGATAATTTATAATGGGCATATAAACTCAAGAAGATATATGAAATTTATCTAATTAAAAGGAAATATAATTTTTATTAAACTGTTGGATGAATTTCAATTTCAGATTGCATAGATGATATTTGACTATAGTTTTTGGTTGGCTATGCAGAGATACCACTCTTCCAGGGTCCTTACACTTGTATATATCAGCCATTTGCGCTTGGAACACTTGCAGTTCTTGCATACTACGAGGCAAAAATCAACACTCGTTTGCGGAATTTCTTTGGATACATTCTTTTCTTCTTCAGCACTCTTTTGGTTTTAGTTGTGAGGGTGCCTTTTATTCAAAAACTACATTTTCCGCTTCTCATCGACTTACTGCATAAATTCTAAGCACATAAATAATCTTTCAATCCCTTTTGTTATGCTTCTCTAGTTGGATTAGGTAACGTTTGATTTTGCGGCAGCTGTTATGTTTTTTTCTAACCTCAATTATATGGTATTTGATTATAAAATAAAGATGTGGTTTTATTCATAGAACCTACTAATAAATGAGATTCGACCTTAGATTTTGGTGAAGCAATTTTTACATACTTCCAGAACCACTCATCATGTGTTTTTTAATTTTATTTATTTTGTATTATTATTGAAAAGACACAGACAAAACAACCTTTAAAATTTTTCTTAGATTAAGAAATAACTATATGAATAAAAAAGCTTGAAATTATCTCAATAATGTTTAGAGTGTTTGTATTTAAACAGACTTATATCAATGCTTGACACCAACAGAAAAAAACTAATTTTTTAATTCATTAAATGATGAAATAGAATGAAACATGTACATGAATTTAATTAATTGCTCTTGTTTTTGTAGTTAAGTAATAATTAACAAGTATATTATAGTGAAATACATACTTCTTTGTGTATAGATTATTTTTGTGATGAGATTACAATAAGTTTAATAGGATAATAAAACGAGCATCGTAATTTACATGGTTGTTTTTACAATGTATTGATAATCAAATATATATAAATCTAATTGCAAAATAAAAATTATAATTGAACATGTTTTTTTTTGCTAAACATGCAACTTCAACTACAATTTTAATTAAATATATATTTTAATTAAACCAATAACAACTAAAAATAATTTTTTTAAACTTATTTTTTTTAAATCACAATAACAAAATACTAAACACACTCTTACCGTCATCAGGGAAAGGAGGACTTGGAACCTTTGTTGGAATCTGTGCACTCAGTGGGGCATTTGGACTCGCAGATGCTCATGTACAGGGCCGGTGGAATGGTTGGTGAGCTCTCCTTCATGCAACCGGAATTTGTTCAGGCCAGTGTACAGTCAGTTTACATTTCTCGTGTGCTTCTGTGCTGCACAAATATTTGAGTTTGGTTCAATTTAGTTGGACCCTTTTCCTTGTATAGAACTTCTGCAGTCATTTCTCGCTAGTTTATCAGCATCTGGAGCTCTAATCTCTGCTTTGAGGTTAATTACAAAAGCAGCATTCGACAATTCACAGGATGAACTTCGCAAGGGAGCCAGTATGTTCAATCCCCTTTTCATTTTGCTTCATGTAATTTTATTTAGAAGAAAAGTTGTGAAAAATGAACCTCCATTTCTCTTACTTGAAAATGGTTTCCTGATGATAGTTCTGGAAGGTCTGCTATTCGTTTTCCACCAAAACCCAGTAGCAATGCAATTTTCCTTTATTTTTTATGCATGTAAATAGAAAACGTTTTTTTTTTTAATCTCAACTCAAAAGTTTAAACATGAAAAATATTTTTATATTACTTCTATCACATGCTTTTACATGAATTTATCACTATTTTATATTTAATTTTTATAATTTAATTAAATAAAAGAAGGATGGAAGCTTCACGAATAACTTTATATTACTCTCTTGCAACTTTCTTGTACTTAATTATTGAGATCTCTATTGAATTTCTTGCTTGTGTGATGTTTGAGAGTACTTCAATTCATTTAAAGTATCTGCTGGCTGATCCAAGTTACCATGGAATCGTTTTACGTCTAATTACAATTTGAGTGATTTATGATCATATAACCGATAATTTCATCTCAATTGCGTTTATCTTTTTTAACCCAAATTTCGTTTTCTTAACTTCTTTTCGAATTCAGGGGCTTGCTAATTGCTACCATGTGTGCATGGAGTACCAATGACAATATTTCTCTTGCTTGCTATTTAGAATTTTATTCAATCCCAAGAACAATATGTTCTCAAAACTCTTTGCAATTGAGCACAAATCTGAACTCCTATACTTTCTTCGTACATGTATGTGTTGCTGATAATTCTTGATAATTGTTGGTTTTAGAGATAGTGTACTCTTCAGTCTTCTGCCAATTCGATTTGTATGGCCAACTGTGTTCCACCTCTCTCTGCAGTTTCATTTCTTGCCATCTCTGCATTTTTTGAGCTTCTTTGTGTTCTTCTGTACGCATACGTTTTCCCAAAACTGGCCATCGTGAAGTACTACTACTCTAAGGCAGCCTCGGAAGGGTCAAAAACTGTTTCAGCTGATCTTGCTGCGGGTGGCATTGAAACATTGCTACAACCAGAAGTATGCCACCTTTATTTATCTATCCTTGTTCCCTTTGTATAGATGTGTAACAGAATGTTTATGGTATTTCCACTATCCAATCTTGAACTTGAAGGCTTGCAATATTTTAACAGTCTGAGGAAGATCCAGAACAACTCGAGCGGCTGGGCAACAAGGAGCTACTACTGCAGAACATTGATTATGCAATTGATACGTTTCTCGACCTGTTATGGCTTATAGGCAAGGGATGATGAACACTGAATTTTTCTGAATTTGGAATGAGGATTGTCTGCTAGGAGGTAAAGACTATAAAATTCATGGAACGAGGATTCATGATGCGATTGGCAAAATATAAAGTTAGTAAATCCATTTAAACTTGGTGGATGTTCTGAACCAATCCTTTCTTTTTTTTTTCTTTTTTTTTTTAACACAAGATCTCTAGCAGGAGAGAGATTTTACTGTCAGTTGAGCTACATTATCGTCGGCACCTAATCCTTATTTCGAGTCGAAATGATTCTCCTTTGAACAGTTTCCTAGAAAGGTAGAAGAGTAGAGACTCTTTTTTTCTCCTTCTAACATTTTTGTTTTGGACATATAGATATATGATTTATAAGTGGTAATGAAC
>Ga0307512_10007765_pt1 | contig 10555 bp, 15 predicted proteins | sample 14_EM_MG_FD_200267 | JGI IMG/M metagenome (GOLD analysis project Ga0307512, IMG submission 200267) | Populus trichocarpa ectomycorrhiza microbial communities from riparian zone in the Pacific Northwest, United States - 14_EM | ecosystem: Host-associated > Plants > Roots > Unclassified | place... | reverse complement strand
ATTTCCGAGGGCATTCCGGAAAGCGGAAAGAGACCTCTTGATTCGGTCTCTACTCCACAAGGCTGCCGAGCGGCCGTAGTTCACGCCATCCGCCTGGTCCTCCGAGTCACTTTGTTTGCTGCTTCCAGTTCGCAGGACGCGCGCAGGTTTGAACGTGTGATGTAGTGGCCTGAAGAGAACAGCCGCACGACGCGACGTGACAACCTCAAGTGCTTTACCATCCCCAAACCGCATGTTCGATTACGGATCGCGGCGGCAAAAGTAAATCAGACGAAAGGAGGTGAAACGTGTTGAGCTACCCCGAATATGATGCGTGACCAATCGATTTTCAACTTTGCGGCGTAGTCTTTGACAGCTGGACACTTCCTGCCACGAGTTTGGTTTTATCGATTGGACCTCTGGTTTGACACAAGAAGGGTGCCGTCCTACTGGCTGGCATTTCCGTGCCGTTTCTGCCTTCTATCAAAGGCAAGAGGACGCTTAGACCCTAAGGGTCTATTTGGATTTATGCTTTCTCATAAAGCTTCTGTGCTCTGCCACTAGGATTGAGGAGTGCTTGAACCATGGCATATACACCGCTCCCAGTATTGTCTCCTTGATCCCCCTTGTTCTCGTCCTTATCGTCACCTCGCAGTGTATAGCTTGGCTCCCCTCTACCAACACATGTTGTGTTTCTTGGATCACATATCTGCATCATCCCGCACGCACTCCACCCCCATAAGGTAGCTGCATCAACACGAGCCATTCATTGGGCTGTTACTTCAACTATAGGAATGTAGCAAGCTGGTGGAAGCTCCCGCCGCGCACGATTGAATTGCACAGGCATGTGACTCACCCCTGTACGATTACACAAAATCGTCGTTATTGAACCTAGATAATCTAGCCTACCACATATGCGATCCCGTTTCTGATCCGACCCGGCCTCTGATAGGCATCGAATTCAAGGCACCGGATGGCAGGCATGATGCAAGCAGGTAGTCCATGGGAGCTAAACTCACGTAACAGTCATTTTATCCCCAATTAGATGGCAACGACTAACAAAGGTACCAACCATCATGCCATTCTCCCCTCGTGGTGTCTGCATGCATCAACTCATCCCGATTCTCTGATGTGGAAGGGGCACCCACGTCAATAAAGAATCTGGGGCTGATCTCAGCGCAACGAGTCCACCGACTCCATGATTCAGTCTCTTTGAGGTGACCTTAATCGTCTTGCGGCAACGGTGTCACACACCCATTCCCACACCTCCCACCTCTACTTCCGATCCAGTGCTGTGCCGCGCGGCTCAAACCCGATAAGATCAGCCCAGCGCCTCGTGCCTTGGGCGCTGCTTGTCATCCTCAGGTACACGGCCTGCAGAGGCATGCTCAGTCAGCGGGTTGCCTGAAACGCAATCGCCGTGCGGGGATTGGATTCGGCGACAAAGACGAGGGTGATCCATGCACTGACGGGCCAACCGACTCGGAGAATACAGGTTCACGGCTCGGACCGGCACGGGGGGAACAGGAGAGTGCGCAGAACCTCATATTGGGGACCAACGCTGTGCCGGAGGCGAATCGTGTCTGATGCGCACCAGGAAACAGTTCATAGGCCCGCCCCTCTCATTTTTTCAGTCTATTTGGTCGGTTAGGTGGGGAGGTACCAAGAGGATAGCCGGGCGCGGAGAACCTGGAAGTGAAAAATGGGGCGACCCGCCGCACCATCTCACTGAGACGAATGCAGCGTTCTCACCGTGGGTACCGTCATATAACAGCCTATGGCTCGATAAGGACTGAGAATGATCCAGATGCGATCAATTCCCTTAGCGGAGCACCTCATGATAATGGGAAGACGAGATAGAAGCCCTGCATCCTCGGAAAGTTGGAGCGGTGGCGGTCAAGCAATATTGAGAGAAGGATACTGAATTCCGTTCCTTTCAATTTGGTTCAATACACTCAATGCGTCGCAATAACAAGGACAACATCCACTGGAATTGCAACCAAGGAAAGAGAAGCAAAGTAGAGCGTCCCTGGCCTCCGTTAGCCAGAATACTTCACAAAAGCCAGGGTCACTGTGAGCTGAGTCGGTCAGATTAGAGGGTGTCCGCCCTTTAATTTGGGGCGATATCTCGGCAAGTACAGCGCAAAGCGGCACTTTCCGGCCTCTCACCTGCCAGTGCCAGGAATTTGCCCAGGTCTCTCCTCCCTCAAAACACAACCATTTTCCCTGAAAAAGGTGCAATCAGATCACATTGAGATGTAGAATGAAAGTTGGTCATTCCCTCTTCTTTCTAAAAATTTAGTGCCCACTTTTTTGACAAATTTTGAAATAACCACCTTCTCATGTTTAAAATCACCGTTCAAGCATGAAAACATCAAAAGTGAGAATTTTTGAAGGTTTTTACGAGTCCTGGGCAGCAAGAGATGTAATAATATAACCTGGGAGGCTGACCTCCTGTGAGACTTGCACTTATCACGCAAAGGCGGCCTGACGCACATTGTCATCCGGCCAATACATACGAACTGTAATTTAATGTCAATTTACTCATTTTATGTGCCAAGAGATCGATAATATCATACAGGCAGGTGTTTCTGTACAAAATAGTCCCTGAGATGACGGTTTGAGTCCTGTCCATTCTTCAATAACAAGCGTACCAAAGATGACATGACTCCAAAGAGGGTATACTGAAGGCACGCACCCCCACTTGGTCATCGCAAGAAGTCAGAATCCATCAATGGGAGTCTTCTAGCGCAGCAAGGCTTTCCACAAGGTCATCCATGACATCTCTCTGGGGCCGACCCTGACCAGCGCCGACAGAGGGAGCAGCGTCGCCTCCTCCCTCCTCCTGTCCCCGCTCCTGCTGCTGACCCAGCGCAGCGCCGGTCTTCACGGGCACGAGCGGTGCGCTGAGCGGCTCGAACCCAGGCGCGATGCGACGCAGCGCCTCGCGCTTTCGTCGCTGCTTCTCGTCTTCTCGTGCACGGAGGTGAGCCTCGCGGCGAGTGGCGTGCGCAGCAATCGTCGCGCGGCGGTTAGACTCTGCGTTGAGAACGTAGGGCTCGAGCGTGAATGGGTAGACAAACTGGTGGTGGTGAAGGCGGCGGGGGTATGTTCGCGTCGCGCATATGACACACGTAGAAATTGGTCAGATAAGTTTCGGGGGTTATGTGATGAAGGGGCCGCCGTTTGGGGCAGGCGATTTCTGTTAGGCGGACGACTACTCACATACGCGTTTACGCTCTCTGGGAGAGGGTGGATACCCGGTGGGAGCTCTACCTGTAATATCGGCGAGAGAATGGGGATGAGGAATTCGTGTAGTCCTAGTCATGGGATACTCAACTGGTCGGGGCACACGTAGACTAGGAGATTGGATCAGCGGTACACGAGAGGCTGCCGCATGATGAGACTTGGCTGGATTCGGCTGTAGATTAACAGTGCAGAAAGTCAGATATCCTTCAGAGCGTACATTGGTCGTGAGCCATTAATGTGCATCAATCAATGCTGGTGGTCATTAAAATACCGGGTCGGGTCGTCATAAAAGTAGGTAATCACGTGATACGTATGATGGAGGAACTCGAAACGTAATCAGACTGGGAACTAAACTAAACATTCTTGACTTGCTCTTCACACCACTCCCACAATTTCTTCTCCAGCTCAGGATCAATTGCGTTCCGATTCGGAAGCGTGACCCGAGCCCAGCAAGTGAGATACTATTAAGAGAACGGCACCCAAGTCGGTACGTGGTGTACAAATATAGAGGTAGAGATACCCACCTTGCCATTGAGCTCGCTGGCAGCGGGAGAAGTGCCGGCATACAAAGAGGTGATCGCCCCGTATGTGACAGAATATGTCGACACCCGGCCGATACGTTGTATGAGCCCAGTAGCATTACGCGCGAGATCCGTGTTGATGGCCCCCGGGTGCAACGCGATGGACACTATGCCTTCACCGCCGTATTGCCGAGCGAGTTCGTTCGAGAATAGGATGTTGCCCTGTGGGAAGAGCGGGGTGAGTGAAAGGTGGTATCAACTGAAAGGGACGTGTTCTTTTACCAACTTGCTCTGGCCGTATAACTTGGCTGTGCCAAGCTTCTTCCTCGCCGCGAGAGAATCATCCCCCGGGGTGAGCGTAGCCCATCGGATGCCCTCGGGCGCCCCATAATAATGGCCGAGGGAGCTCACATTGACGACGCGCACAGTTCCCGAAGGTGACTTCTTTGCGGTCGCCGTGAGAACAGGGAGGAGCGACTTGGTGAGATAAAAGTGACCTGGAATGTGTTTTGTCTCAGGACATTACGCCGATGTGTGAAAGTGTGAAAGTGGACCTCGATCGTACCTAAAACGTTCGTTCCGAATTGCAGGTCGAAGCCTTGGCTTGTGACCTTATCAATCGGCGAGTACATGACGCCGCTACCCGGCATGAGAGAGGCGCCCCGCAGCATGGGCGTAAACGAGCTCACCCATTGTTGTAGAGCGTATGGAGCTCGGACTCTTTGCTGATAAAGTCTTCTGCGGCAGCCTTGACGGAGGGAAGATCGGCCAAGTCAAGCCTGAGAAAGGAGACGGTATCTTTCCCAGTCTCTCGCTTGAGCTCTTCGATGACCGCCTCGGTCTTCTCTTGTGAGCGCGTCGCGAGATAAACTTTGGCGCCCTTTGAGAGCAACACCTTTGCGCAGATCGTTGTCAGCAGAAGACTACGATGTGGTGAGATCAAGGACTCACCCGTGCTGTCTCTTTCCCAATACCACCATTCCCGCCAGTGATGATCACCACCTTCCCCGTCTGATCGGGAGCATCAGCTGCAGTCCAGGTTGGCTTGGGAGGAAGAAGTTGGCTGAAGGCCCCAATGCGCTTCTCTGACATGACCCAGGGTTTCGTAAGTGGTGACAGAAGCGGGGGCTAGTGGGAAGGGGGAGAGCGGAAATGTGAGACAATAGAGGCTTTTGTATAACGGGTATGGCGGGACGTGATATTTCCTGGAAAGTATTAAGTCCGGAGCAGGTTACGCCTCTTGGGCGATATTGAGCCGGGCATTCGCTGACTCCCCGCCACGATAGTTGCAAATGCGGCCGGGAGAAGGGCAATGACCGGCTTCCAGCACGTGTTCATGGGCATGGGACGCTTCCGAATGCAAGATGAATGAAGGGGCTCATTAACATGGCGTGGTAAGGTGGACAAGAACGAACGCTTACGAGAACGAGGAAACTCGGCGCCTGGGTTTGGATGATACAGAACAGGGGGCACGAACCCGTCGCTCCTGGTCAACGGGCGGATTCGGAAGTAGTTTTTAGCCCCGTTGCGATGCTGTCATTTGTATTGGCTTTCCGACGCGCCAGACTTGTGTTCCTGGAGCTACTTTTGAGCCTCCGACAACAGTGGTGCTCAGGCGGGCCTCATGGCGAAAAACGGGCAACGCGGGCAGACGAACAGGGCTTGGTGGGACGGTTGCGGATGGGGCCCGCAACGTGCCGCAAGTAAACCCGTGCTACGGTGGGTTCCGTGAAGATAGAAGCACTGGCAACGTCAACTGATGCCCCGCGCCCCATGTCCAGTGGGTTCTCGTGACCCGGCCAACATCAAGAAAAGACATACCTTCACATGACTTGAGCATGTGAAGTGGGGTCAGTGCAATAGGTGACGTCTTCTGGGATTCTTCCTTCAATTGGCTGGCACGTACGTTTACAGCTGGCGGCGCTCGGTGGCCAGGCAACAAACTCCCGCCAAGCATTTTCTGCTTGGTCGCGACCCGAGTTCTATGTCAAGCTCGATTCAAGGCCCCACACGACCCGTCTTTTAGTTCTGGACATGGGTCGGGCGCAAACCGTCTTATCATAAGGAAGACTCGTCCACTTCGTGAAGAGATCCAGACTTCTCGCCCTCGCTGGCAGTATCGGAAGAAAACGTTACCTCATCCTGGACTCCTGAGTATTCGCGATACAAATTTGTGGAACCGGGGATCTCGGACTCGCTGGGACGCAGCAAACGCCCAACGCTCAATGTGTTTGTGTTGTTGATCTCTCATGACAACGCAACATCGAGGCGGGCAGGTGGAGTGGAGTGAACATGGTAAGGAATTAAAGTGGGGAGTGGGGGTGATTGACGTTTTCTTCCCTTCCAGTTGACGTCCATCTCTCATTAGAAACCATCACGCCGAATCTGAGTTGTGAGTTCGGGGAGCGATACCGTGACCCGAAGTGACCGAATTCACCCCCTCGCCTTGCCGAAACATGTCGTGGTTAGTAGGTACGCATAATCTCGCTTCGGGGACGCCACGCCCCAAGAGAGTTTAGTGGCTTCAAAGCGCAGCTAGGGAAGTAGTACGGAAGTTTGAGAGTTCAATGTTTCGCGCCTTCCTGTAATCTATTGAGAAGCAAGAGAAATTTAATCCTGTGCCCCACTGTAACGCGATGGTCATACCTTGCCCCTGCTATTACATACCTTTGGGGCTTCTTCAGCCTCTGCAGCTGAAGTTCGCTTCTTTTTTGCCATGTGAAGACTGCCGCGTTCTCGGTAAGACCGAATTGTTCATCAGGCATCTGTGCGACTGTATCAACCCGAAGGATCATCAACAGCGATGATCGTCCCTTGGCAGTTACGCCAAGCATGCTGTAATTAGGGTGCCCCGCAAAGCACCGCCGCATTTGAAAAGTGATCATCAAGGATGGGCTATATAGTTGAAACGATGAAGGAAGGAAGGATGGCGTCCACAAGGCCGCGGTCCTTCCAGGCGTCACATCAAGGCACCCGACTAACAGACGCGTTCTCGCCCAGCGCCAAAAACTTATCTCTCTTATCACGACCTTTGCCACTTTCGCACTGGTCGGCTAGTTTCGGGCTGCCTTTGTCTCCTTGTTGTCGCATTTATTTCTCTCCCGTGCGAAGTAGGCGCTGTCCTCTTATCGTACAAAGAAATGGATGGAAACACCGGGCTGATTCACATCACGACCTGGACGGGAATCAAAGCGCCATCGCAGCATCACTGTGCGTGCGCTCGCGGCTCGCCCACCCGGATGCAGTGGGCGGCACGAGGATATCGCGCGCAGCCGTGGCGATGCATGCTTCCTTTCGGTTTTGTCGGTCCCATGACGTGGCGATACAGTATCAGAGGTGCAGATGCAGTACTACGGTAGATGTCTTGGCTACTAGTAGTTTACCCACAACTGGTCACTTGTGACTTGGCCCGGCCAAGCCGCCTGCTGTTTGTCAGCGGAAGCTGTTAAGTTACCAATCACTATGAGCACGATGGGTAAGTTATTCTCGATCGTGGGACGAAAACGACGTTCCGCAGCTTGCTTCCCATCCGTTTTCATTCATTCATTCATTGATGAAATTCGTTATGTTGTGTTTCGGGTGGCTCCTCCTTGACGCGAGGACGAGGGACACGTGTCGTTCGTCCCCCCGTCAAATAGCCCCGATCTGTTTGTTCAATGTCAACGCCAATGAACCACCATAGAGTCCACCCGTGCTCACCCCTTTTGAAAACAATGTCGGGATGCGGGTTTGTTTACGGATTCGTCGCTTGCGCTGGATACGGTACGGTGGGGTCATCTGGTCGAGCGCGTGAGCGCGCAAAAGTGGCGATTTGAAAAAGCAAATTCGGAGTCGGTCGGGGGTGGTGGCCAGGCATCGGCCATGCTTCCTTCCCACTTTCCCACTTCCACCTTCCGCCCATTCGCCGCCGGAGTATCGGTACTGTATCATCGGACGACGACCCGAAATAAGCTCTCACTTCCGAAATCCTGTGTTGTATTTGTATGTGTGCGCTAGTTGGGTGGGCTGGGCACGCGTCCGTCTGATGGCTCGCGCGTGGCTGGCTGTCCTTTGTTTGAATATGTGAATGCGGTGAGAGAGTGTAGACAACACTCTCGTGTCACATAAAGGGCCTGCTGTTTCTTCTTTGTCTGTCGTGTTTCAAGGAAAGAACGTGGATGTCATTTTGTTTGTTTAAATTTTTTTTTTTTTTCGTCGAGAAGCGCGGTGCTCCTAACCGCGTGTTTCCGTTTCCATTACTCAACGCATTTCCCCCATTCCTCGATTTCCCTATATAAGTCCTCTCACAGACGCTCCATGAGTCAAAGCCTCGCAGGGCCCCTTTCCCTCCTATCGACCCTCCTTTCCTCATCAAGCCACAAGCCGCTGTGCCTACCCTCCACCCAAATATCCAATTCCACTATGGCCACTGTGGTGCACGCGCCTCTTTCGCCTACTACTTCGACGTCATCATCGTCATCCATTACGATGAATTCGAGAAAATTTGCGCTTGCCCAGGTGCATAGTGATGTCTGTCTCGTGCAAGGTGTGTGTTGTGTTCCACCTACCCCCTTCCTCTCCTGACTCGTCCTTTTTCGTTCTCTTCTCTTCGCCCTCCCCTACCTCCTCCACCTAATGCGCCACAACCAAATCCAGTGTGCTCCTCTCTCGCACACGAGGGCTGCCACTCCGCGCTCACCGCGGTCGAAGCCCAAATCTACGCGCACGAGTTCATCACTATCTTCCGGTATTCCCATCCGGCCGTGCTACACCCATCGGACATTCGGATACTCGAGTGGCTCGATGAACAGAGCGTGTTGGACGAGGCCGACAAGGGAACCGTTTTCCTTGCTCGGGATGTCATGGAGCGCCTGCGCCGGCTCACGGACCGGAGATGGTCCATCGGGCCAAACGCAAGGCAACCGCCGCGGGTCACACGTGCCCGCGGGGGAAGACGGATGTCATGACCCTTTCGTCTTCCTATCGCTCGCTCCGTTAGGCAGGCCACCAGTGTCGTGCTCGTTGTACTTGTATCTGCTGCGGGTAACTTAAAATCGCGCTTAGTGGTAATGGCTCCTATAGAACGCTTACATTTCCCTAACTCACGAATGTTCCGCTGTAGTTAGTTAGCTCTTTAAAATGTATTTCATTGTGCACGCGAACGCAACGCAAGTTCGTGATGCTGCTGTATGCTTCCCCAGTCGCATCAGATTGCGCGCCTGATGCAATATTCTCGCTTTTCGATGAGCCGTAGTACGTCACCATCGGCCCGAAACTCGACGAGTTGTTCCGACAGTAAAAAAAAACCCCCATCTATTGTACATTGTACGGCAGTGGTCGGACCGATAGGCTCGCAACGCACCGATCCATCCCATCTCTCTCTTGGGTCTACTCCGCCACGTGATGCATACAGAACCTAGAGTCGTCGATCACTGCTGCGCAGGGATGAAGCGCGGGGAGCGGGCCTAAATTCTTTCGCAAGCACGGTGTCGACAAACTCTTGTATAGCGACGATCTGGTCCCCCTTCGAGTTGAGCTTGAAGATCCATATGTTTTCACTGTCGAACTGACGCCCACCCAGGATTTCGCCATAGAGGCTCGACTAAAATAACGCGTGAAGGGGGGTACAAAAACGGATCAGTCAGCACGAGTCGTGGCCCCGCGCACACAGGAGCAACATGCAGCCTATTAATAACCAGGCGACGTACGTGGACCCAGATGCTCCCCGCGGCCTCGACCCATTGAAAGATCTCATACTGTGGGCGTCATATGAAACACATCAGAACCGCTCCTCGCTCTCGCCAATGTGGTGCGTCGATTGACTCGCCGACGTACGTCTAGATGTGGGTTGCCGAGTAAAGCCGCAACGGCCTTTGCGTGCTCGATGCCATACTTCTTATTTTTCGGTGGATCGTTGGCGGATGCGGGAAGGGTCGTGTGTATGAAGTCCTCAGAGAAGAGCTTCTCGATGGCATCGAAATCCCAGTCCTTGATCGCCTCGAAAAACTGCGTCACGGCGGGTTTGAGATGTGGGGAAGAAGATTTGGCGGCAGGCGTCATTGCTGGAGATGTGGTGGTATTGAAGCTTTGAAAGATGACGGAGAGAAGGTGTCCACCGGTTTCTTATACTCTAGAGCGAGGTATGGACCCGAGGTGGGAGCGAGTTTGCATCTGATTTGGCCACTGAAGCCAGTCTTGAGCTCGAAGTGGCCATCATGACGAACAAGGATTAACCACGTCATAACCCACACATCTTCGCTTTTACACTCCGATAAGCCCCGTTTCGCCAGCGGATGATTAGCGAAGCCACGCATGCCAGACGCCTATCGTTTGTTGCATACGTGCATCCTTATGCTCAGGACCATAACCTTCACTAGCACATGATCCTTGGCCCATTGCCATTGTAAAAAAACATCGGTTGCAATCATGACATGTAGATGCCGAGGTGAGCAACACAGAGTGCGAGCTATACAGAAGTGAGCCAAATAACATCAATGAAACAAGAGACATTATAAACGGCTTCGTGCGTGTTGCGCTGTATACAGAACCCAAAAAAAAAAAACATGCAGCGCCAGAAACTGGAAGAGGGACGCTTTACGTCTACGTGGCTTGGAGTGACCGTTGTGCTGTCTGGCATGTTGGACGAGGCAGACAAAGGAACCGTCTTCCTTGCGCGCCGAAATGTTATGGAGTTCCTGCAATGGCTCACAGACCAGAGATGGTTAGTGGGACTAACCGTAAGGCATCCTCTGGGTGGAGAGGCCAGTGTCGTGGTGCTGGTTGTCCTACCGTGCAGTTGAATCACTACGTCCAAGCAATGAAATAGT
>Ga0307512_10007763_pt1 | contig 10557 bp, 11 predicted proteins | sample 14_EM_MG_FD_200267 | JGI IMG/M metagenome (GOLD analysis project Ga0307512, IMG submission 200267) | Populus trichocarpa ectomycorrhiza microbial communities from riparian zone in the Pacific Northwest, United States - 14_EM | ecosystem: Host-associated > Plants > Roots > Unclassified | place... | reverse complement strand
TGGCCTCTGCCACTCTCACCCCATCTCCAGGCGGTGTGAGGACAGTTTTCTGGAAGGCGGACACGTGCGGCTCTGAGCCCAACACTCGGGGAAACACCGATCCATTTGTAGCATCGCGTTGTGCCAAGAATCAACGTATGTCGATCGAATGAACTTGAGACCCTCGAGTTCCTTAGATAGACCAGAAACCCGTTCCACTCCCCGCGAAGGACCTCGTCGATTACCAAAAGGCAGCCTATCGGACGTGCAGTGAGATGTCGATAATTAGCACCACATCGAATCAGGGGTACACACAACGAAAACATCAGGGAACGAGCTTATTCCTGTTCTTAGGCTTCCCTCTTCTCCGTCTTCCCTTCTTTTCATGTCGGCGGAGATGGCGTAAAGTGTCTGTGAATATGATCGGGCAGCAGATACCTTTACCAGGTAACTGGTGAGGCGAAGGTTTGGGAAGGACATTTAAACGCGGGCTTATCCACGGCGGAGAAAGGGGTACGGCCGGAGGTATTTCGAGAAGCAAAAGTGGAGAGGTAGTTGTTTGCGACTGCAAGGAGATTTCGACCGGTCGTGGTGGTTTCCGGTCGTACACCTGGAGAAATGAATATGTGCGTTGGGATTAGGGATCCGTGTTGGGGTATACGCACCGTCGAGAACGCGTGCTCGATCCGTTCAAGATCGACAGCAGAGAGAGCTGAACGATAGACACGTTCTTTGAGCTCCTGCTCTGTATCTTCACAAGGCGGTTCTTTGACACTGGAAACGACCGCCCGAGTAAGTTACCTTGAAACCGGTGACGATGTTGCAAGGGGAAACTTACGATATGACCTTGGGAGGTTTTGGGGTGAGATGGATGGTACGAGGGGGTAGTGATTTTGATACCAAACGGAATGCTTAGGGAGAAAATCGGTGGCTTGTTCGAGGTGAACACGAGGATGTGAACTCACCGACCGGCTCGGGATGTTGTTGAGGTTCAACCGATTCACCCTCCTCAGCTAGGATTTTGTGTCTCTTGCTGGAGTGAGGCACATCCGAGGGTACAAAAGCCCGCTTGTGCTTCAGCCGCTCCGAAATGACCTTATCCAAAATTGCATGTAAATCCTCCACTTCCTGCCCGCCTAACCCTACCCCACCCACATCTCTGCCCCCTTCTACGTCGGCGTCGACGTCATCCTGAAGCCGAAGGGTTTTCCTGGAGACAGTTCGAGTAGTGTCATCGGTGAGGTGAGGGTTGAAATATTTCGGAAAGTGCATCCAGGTCGTGAAAGCACAGGGCGGATTCAATAAAAGGACCGAACCGAATCCCGATCGAGCGCGTCTTTCCCAATTCGGACACCTGCTTTTTTCACGATCACTCGACTCTTGACTTGCATTCCTCGGCGCTCTACGATGGGACGAAAGTCTACAGACTCTGCTGTTCGGACAACCCCCAAAACAAAAACCTCTGGTTTTTCTGGGGCTGTAAAACCTGCCAAAGCTTCTACATCGAAACCTCCTTCGGCGATGGGTCCGAAGAAGCCAAGAGCCATCGAATTGGACGAGGTGGAAGCAAACAAGTTTTTACAAGAACCCTCCAGTAAAAGGAAGAAGACCAGCGTCGCTTCTACTACGACGAAGAGCGATGGTAAAGTTAAATCTTCGACATCTAAGAAGGACGTGCAATCATCCAAGTCGAAATTGGTGAAATCTCCGTTGACCGCTCCGAACACCGGTGGCAACTCCGATCCGAAGTCTGCTGGGAAGAAGCGGAAAGCTATTCCTGAACCGGTGGAAGCCGACAGCGAAGAGAGCGAGGAGGAGTGGGTTGGGTTTGGTCGTACGAGTGAGGTGAGCAGCGAAGAGGACGAAGAGGAAGACGAAGATAAGGATGAGGGTGAAGAAGGAGAAGGCGATGATTCGAGCGAGGAGGAACTCTTGCATGGTCTCTCCTCGGACGATGACCAAGACTCCTCAGACGAGGAAGTCGAGCTCCCCGGCATCGACGTTTCAAAACTCCCGACCATCGCCAAAGACGACAAGATCGTAAAGCAAAAACTAGAAAGGGCGAAACGACAACCGGTTCGTATCTCTCTCATCACATTTCTTGTCGTGGTCTGAATTTTGGTTTCGTCGTAGACGGAGGATCGAGGAGTGATCTACCTCGGTCGGATACCTCACGGGTTCCATGAAGAACAAATGAAAAGCTACTTCACCCAGTTCGGAGGCATCACTCGACTCCGACTCTCACGAAACAAAAATGTTCGCGAATAACCCTCATAACTCACATCTCACCTCTCGCTGACACAGACACCTTCCAGACGGGACGTTCAAAACACTACGCTTTCATCGAGTTCGATTCCGCTCGAGTCGCAGAGATCGTCGCGGAGACGATGGACAATTACCTCCTCATGGGCCACATTCTCAAATGCAGAGTCATTCCTAAATCGGAGGTGCATCCGGAGTTGTGGATAGGAGCGGATAAGAAGTTCAAAAAGGTGCCTATGGCGAGGGTCTACCGCGTGTCGCATAACAAGGTTCGTTTTGAGAACCAATTCTCAAGCGTTTTTTTTTTCTCCTGACTGACTGAGATGTTACTCTTTTCGTAGCTGAGGACGGAGGAAGAGAAGGATAGGGTTGACAAGCGGTTACTTAAGCGGCAGGAGGAGAGGAAGCGAAAACTGAAGGAAGCTGGGATTGACTATGATTTCGGTATGGTGGCATACGTACGTTGGTGGTTTGCTCCTTCCCTGCTGGACAGAATACTTACCTCCTGCAGCAGAAAAAGAAACCACGGATGAGTAGCTCTTAAAGCCAAACCTTCTACTATATCCTAGGTTTCATGTAGGTACCAAATCATCCATAAGGTATCGAAAGCGAAGGGTTATCATCGTTCTGGTTCTGTGAGGCTACAATTGTCTTTCTCGACACTTGCCATCATCTCATCGTACACAGTCTCCCACCACTCGATCTCTTCCTTGAAATCTCCGTCCCTATCCATCTTCGCGGTCTCCACATAGCTCTTATGCCTCTCCGTGTCCCAAATCTCTTCCACAGTACACGCCCCATTCTTGCCTCCACACTTTGGCACAATATCAAACGGTTTCGTCAGGGTGAAATGGACGATACGCATCTGATCTTGAATCACGTCCCAATACTGTCGACTCCTGGTTTTGATAGCGAGGTTACCGTTATACACGTGCGGAAGTCGGATGGCCTGTTGGCCGTAGTAGAGGTTAAGGAACCCTTGTTCCGCGTCGGTGTGCTTGTATTCTTTTCGAGAGATCTTTGTTATCATGTCATCGAAAACGTTGGAATCAGGTTTGATAGCCAACACGCCGGCGTTAAATCCGATCCTGAACCCTCGGATATCCAGATACACGTCCGGACTTGCAGAGAAGACGAAGGGGATATCGAAAAGCTCGTCAAAGTTTCGTTTCACGAGCGTGTCTGCGTCCAAATACACGACCGATTTGAGCGAAGTCGGGGGTTGATCCAACGTCCATATCCTTAGTTTGGTATATTGATCCAGGAACCTCCAAAAAATACCTTTGCCGCCATCTGGAGGGGGTATATATTCTACTGGAAGGAGTTCCCATCCGGCGGACTTCACTCGACAGAGGGTATAGTTGGACACTTTCTCGGGGAGGTAGATCACGATCTTCCGTGCCGAGGTGGAGGTTTTCGATATCGAGTAACCGAGCGCAGACACCGCGACGCCGTATGCGTCCGTGTAGAGCGACGTCACGATCGCCTTTTCGTCGGGTCTTGTGGGGGAAGTGTACGAATCCAGACTTTGAACTGGCGAAACCAAATTTCTAAACGACAAAACAAAAAAAACTTGGGGTTAGGAAAAAGTGGTCGTTTCAACAGGGGGGGGGGGGTGAAAGACTCACATTCCCTCAAACTCATCCAACACGGTCGTATGTGGATCTTTCTGCACTGCCGTCGGAGGTTCCGCTTTCTTGAACTCGTCGATACCGCTAACAGACCACCTCCCGGCTAACCCCCCAATAACCAACCCGACAAACAAAACGGCCACGGTGACCACACGGCTCCTATTACGACCGAACCGCCTCCGACCATGCGAGCTGGGGTGATGCGACGCGTAATCTTCGTTTTGCATGATATTTCTATCGGGTGCCTAGGGAGTGAGAAAAGGCCGAGTTAAAAGGCCAGATTCTTTGACCGGTCCGCGATGATAAGCGGTGCTTACGACTCGATTCCGTTGCTCTCTTGACAATGCAAGAGGTTGCGTTTGGGGCTGTGGGAGCCCCCGGCGATCGCGTTGAAGCGCGGAGGCGTCATCATCATATAAAAAAACAAATACTGCAGCCGGATTGTACTTAGATGAAATTGAAAGCCACAACAAATGTGTCCGCTCGACTAAGCACTTATCACAAGATTTAAAAAAAAATCATTTTAGACATTTATCTCCAACCGTCCCCATCATCTCCTCAAAAACCACACTCCATTCTTGGACCTCATCCTTGAAAGCTCCTCCCCAACCCTCCTCAGCAAACTTGAAGTACTTTCTATGCCTCTCGATACCAAAGACTTCCTTCCCCGTGCACGTTTTCCTCGCGCATTTGAGCACGACATCGAAGGGTTTAACCAACGTGTAATGGATGATCCTCAACTGCTCCTGAATCGCGTTCCAATACGGCTTGGCCCTCCACTTGATCGCGAGGTTCCCATTATACACGTGAGGGAGTCGGATAACCTGAGATCCATAATACAAGTTCAAATACGACTGCTCGGCCGCTATCCGATCGAAATGGGCCGATTCGACCTTGGAGAGCATATCGGCAAAGACGTTTGAATCGGGTTTGAAAGCCATAACGCCGGCGTTGAAGTTGAGCGCGAACCCTCTGTCGTCCGTGAAGACGTCTGGGGAAGCCGCGAAGATGAACGGGAGTTCGAAGAGTTCGTCAAAGTTTCGTCTGACGTGGGTGTCGGCGTCGAGGTAAACGGCGGTCTTGACCCCGATGGTATCGAGCGTCCAGACCCGCAACTTGGTGTATTGGTCGATGAAATCAGGCCAGATACCCTTTCCGTGATCGGGCGGCTCTATTAAATCGACCGGGTAAAGCTCCCAGCCCACCTCCCTGAGGTAACATAGGGTGGTTTCGGATATTCGTTCGGGGAGATAAATCACGACCTTTCTTGCGTCGGTGTTGACTTTTGTGAGCGCATGTCCAAGAGTTGCTACGGCGACCGCATACGCGTCGGTATAGAGAGAGGTGACGACTGCACGTTCGTTGTGTTTTGTTGCGGTCGAGTTTGGGTATTGAGCCGGGGAAGCGTGATTACTAGCACGAGGACATGTCAGCGACATCATTGACGAACAGGCATGGATGCGCACAAATCGATGAACGAATCAAAGACCGTAACGACAGGTTTGTAGTGGAAAGGGTTTAGGATGACGGTAGAAGGAACGAGGGAGGTGATGACGTTGGGCACAGCTACCCAACGACCAATTCCTCCGCCAATCAAAATTCCGGCGAACAAGACGGTTGAGAGGAAAAGATGACCAGCGTATTTTGCAGATACGAAAGTCGAGCGACGGGTGAGGTTCGTGGGGTCGCCAGGGCCAGGGTCGAGTGGGATGTACTCGACGTCGTGATGTCGTGGACTCATCATCCACACTCGATCCGGCGAAGTCTGATCGAATTTTTCCGTCCGTACTTCGCCGGTCCTGGATCTGGCCATGTCGACCCATCCTCCCAGATATTTCCGTGGTCTGATCTGTTGAGCAAACTAGAGTTTGAGTGACTCTGTCTGTAAGGCAGTAACACGAGAGTTTTAAGGGACCCCGGTCGGGTCATGGATATCTTGAATCGCGACGCCACAGCTATTTCACTCTCGAAGCTCAGTCATCTTCCAAATGGTATCGTTGATTCTCCGGTTTCATCGGTGTACACGATGTGCAAGTTCTCGGGTAGTAATGGCATCCTTCCGATGGACGATCACTGTTTATTAGTACGATAATGATTTCGTCTTGTTTTTAATTGGGGTAAAAGGTACGGATTCATCGGGTTGATAACCTGTTCTAAGCCCCAATCGTTCCCACCGGCGGACGGGATTTCCCGGCGACCGTAGCACCGGATGAAAGGCGCTCCCAATTAGTTTGTTTCACTCGGAAAAGCCCGCTCCCGCGAAAATCTTGGAGCCGCTCGTCAGCTTCCCCTCCGAGCCCGGACGGGATTGTACTTTGCAGCATAACCAGTTGCATGCTTGAAAGCGAGCGTATAAGTGGCCACACGACCAGTTGAGGGATTGTATTGGCAGGGGGGGTAAATCATGTGCTCGGCCTGTCATTCGAAGACCAAGAAATCAGAACATCTAGTCAGCAGGAAAAGATGGTGACGTTTGGCCTCCACAGTCGCGTGAGCCATAGAATTGTACTTAGATGCTGTCTGTCGCTCTTCATGTTCTAGATTCTCGTTGCATCCAGCTTCGGCCAATGACACCGGCCTTCCCATAGAAAAGCGTCTAACGAGCCGAAAACTGGGGTAGGACACTTTTTTTTTTCTCAATAAGCTTGTGGCTCTCACGATGGGCCAAATGGGTGCGTGAATTCAGGCACATCTGCCAACGTTCAGCCTCACGCACGCGGTCCTAAGGCTAGCTGTCACTTGTACCCCGCCAGTGGACCTCACCTGGTCCCCCCGAGCCCCAGAATATAAATAAAGCGCCATCGAACGTGTGTCGCGATACGCGTCTCATATCTTATCAGCCGACGGCCGAGGGGCCTATTGTCGATCCACTCGAAGACTTGGGACGGCATCAAAGCTCGTGATTTTACCCGTGGAGTGAGCGGCCAAATTAAAATCCAGTGATGCGACTCTCTCTGTTTTCACCCGTGGAAAGAAGAAGAAGAGCAAGTTGACGGCAGCGGGTTCTGAAGCGTCGGAGAGTCTCAGATATCTGCATTTGGAGGTTTATGTTATTTGCTGTGCTCTTCACAGCCTGCTTTCCTCTAGCCAAGCGTCTGACGGGTCGGAGCAAGTTTTCTCCCCTCTCCCTCCACCCCCCCGTACCAGACAGTGGTGCGGTATTGGGCAGCATGTGTGGGAATCGTCGGTCTTGGCATCCAAGCAGTTTTAAAAATAGCCCATCAATCGCGATCGGGCGATAGATCTTGGAATTTACGTTGGGTTGGTTCCATACCCGACGCACGTTCGTTCAGATCCTCATGCTCACTCCTCCACTCTCATACTTGTATTTAAGCCTATGTCTCCCACTATCCCCCTCCTGCTGCAGCCGCTCGCCTCCTTCTCACGTCCCGTCTAAACGATGTCCGGCGAAAAGCTTTCCCCTACCAGCTCAAACGACGCCAAGGTCGCCGCAGCTCAGGCCAGATATGTCGACCTCGATGAAAAGCGTAAGGCCGCCCTCGCTGAAATTGACAATGCTTCCTTCTCGTGCGTCTCCAGTGCGCTTATCTTCTCTCTTTCGCACCCTTCTTACCTTGCATCATAGATGGTTCCACGTTAGGGTCTGCCTAGTCGCTGGTGTCGGTTTCTTCACCGATGCGTATGTGATCGCGTGACCCACTCAGATATCTCTCTGACCACCAATCATAGCTATGACATCTTCGCTATCAACATTGCCTCCACCATGTTGGGCTATGTCTACGGCCCAGGTGAGCTTCTCTCGTCTTCTGTTTCCTACCATTCGTCCGTTCACCACCTAATCAGGTGGCAAGCTCACCACCAACCAGGATCTCGGTGTCAAAGTCGCTACCCCCGTCGGTACCTTGGTCGGACAACTCTTCTTCGGTTGGCTCGCTGATGTTGTCGGTCGTAAGAAGATGTGTAAGCATTATCACCATTCGCCTCGCTTTCTATCCTTTTTGCTCACCGACCATCCACTATAGACGGTGTCGAGCTCATGATTATTATCGTTGCCACCTTCGCTCAGGCCCTCTCTGGTCAAGCCCCTGCCATCCACATCATCGGTGTACTAGTTGTTTGGCGTTTCATTGTGAGTGATACTCTACCTCGACTCCCGTTCAAGAATTCCTGCTAAATAACCCATCAGATGGGTGTCGGAATCGGTGGTGACTACCCACTTTCTGCCGTCATCTCCTCCGAGTTTGCTTCCACTCGGATCCGTGGTCGTATGATGACTGCCACCTTCGCTGCACAGGGTTTCGGTAACTTTGGTACGCTACATTTTATCTCGCCAAGATCGCAAAGGCATTGATCCAAGTTCCCTCCAGCTGCCGCTCTCGTCGCCCTCGTCGTCGTCCACGCCTACAAGAGCGCCATCCTTGCCGATTCCGCCTCTTCACCCAACCACGTTGACTACTGTTGGCGTCTCCTCATCGGTCTCGGATGCGTCCCCGGTGTTATTGCCCTTTACTTCCGTCTCACTATCCCCGAAACCCCTCGTTTCACCCTCGATATCGAACGTAACATGAATCAAGCTATCAGGGATGTCGAGACTAACTGGAAAGGTCGCGAGGTTGCTCCCGATCACAGCGTTGTCACCACAAAGGTCGATGTTCCCAAGGCAAGCTGGGCCGACTTCGGCAGGCACTTTGGTCAGTGGAAGAACGGAAAGGTTTTGTTGGGTACTGCCTGGTCTTGGTTCGCTCTCGACGTACGCGTTTCCTTTCAACTTGTCCGGATTGCCCGTTGAATCTTCCCTTCAGATCGCTTTCTACGGTCTCGGACTCAACTCCTCCATCATCTTGACTGCCATCGGTTTCGGAACTCCAACAGACGTCTCCGGGTCCCTCAAGATCTACAGGAATTTGAACAACATCTCCGTCGGCAATTTGATCCTCGCTATCGCAGGTCTCATTCCCGGATACTGGGTCTCCTTCCTTTTCATCGACTCTTGGGGACGCAAGCCTATCCAGCTTATGGGTTTCATCGTGCTCACTTCCACTTTCGTCGTCATGGGTTTCGGATACGACAAGCTCATCGCTACTGATAGTGGCAAAAAGGCCTTTGTCTTCCTCTATTGCTTGACCAACTTCTTCCAAAACTTTGGCCCCAACACCACCACCTTCGTCGTCCCTGGTGAGGTCTTCCCCACTCGTTACCGTTCTACCGCACATGGTATCTCTGCCGCGTCTGGTAAGCTCGGAGCTATCGTTGCCCAAGTCGGTTTCGCTAGTCTCCGTAACATCGGTGGTACCAACGCTTTCGTCAAGCACATGTGAGTTCCACCACTTCATCGTTCATCATCTTGACTTGAGGACAAGTGCCTGACCACGTCCGTTATTTAGTCTCGAGATCTTCGCTTTCTTCATGTTGACGGGTATTTTCTCGACCTTGTTGATCCCCGAGACCAAGGGCAAGACGCTCGAAGAGCTCTCTGGAGAGGACCAGGAGGGCTTCGTCCGTGGTCAAATGACCGAGTGAAGGGCACGGGGCTAGGAACTCTCTCATCCGTCGCTCGCTTTCTCTCTCCTTCTCTTCTTATTTGCTCTGTATGCACTGTTCTTTTATCACAACGGGTGTTTTTAAGCGGTAACACTAAACAGTGGCGTTTCGTCGGCTGTAATGTCTGTTCTAGCTGTTCTTTTTTTTTTCTCTTATCTCTAATCCCGACCTCCCCCACCCCTTGTCCTCCATCAGATGCTCTCCCCAGTCCACCACATCTTTTGTTTAATGTACTGAAGTAGATTTTATGAGGGGTTTGCACCACCCTACGTTCCTTTTTTTACATGATAGCAATAAAAACTGGACAGACTGAACAGACAGATGTGTGACGTGAATCGTGATGAGATTTTGCGAGCGGTCGTAGACAGGACGTCGCGCTTGGGTATTTGATTTGGCTGTGGGATTAGTAGGACTCGAGTGAGTTTGATCATGCGGCCGTTTCTGAGAAACAGGGACGCGTTGGGCGAGTAATATCCTATCGAACGACGACTAGTATGACAAGGAAAACGTTGTTTCTGTCGTCGATAATCCACTCACTGTCTCCGCTGTTTCCCGCGCAGAAATTATACAAGCGCTCGGCGTAGCATCTCAGGCCACACTCAAAAAAATTTATGTGATTTAAGGGTACGATCTACGTTCTCGAGGTTGTCACGAACGTGTCCATCGCTTGGAACCGAAAAAAAAAAAAAACCGTCTCTCGCGAGAAGTGTTCACCCATTATAACCCTGCCACACACACCCCCTATCGATTTCGTCATGGTAGCGGTGCGGTTTAGTCGGTGGCGTATAGACCCGCGTTCCTGGTGGAGCATATATATGTATTATATAAGCAACTTCCGACCGCGAACGTTTGTTTTTTGTTCTCTTTTGTCTGTGTGTATCACTATCAGATAGGAGACTTATAGATCGATATACTCGTGCGTGTAAGTACTTACCGCGCGCACGTGTTGGGATTTGATTTTCTTTTTGAAAAATTGATGCACGGTGGCGGCTAGTACTGGCGGGGGGATACAAAGTCTAGGTCGATCATAAATGGAGGAAGAGTGGAAGTTATTTGTAGATAAGATCTGAGATCAGTTTGTGTGCTCTCCCACAACCCACGTTCCATGTTCTGTGTTCTACTTAGAAGGAATGTGTGAGGAACCCGGGTGTGATCGGGAATTCAGGATCGTGCATCGGGGGGG
>Ga0307512_10007762_pt1 | contig 10557 bp, 17 predicted proteins | sample 14_EM_MG_FD_200267 | JGI IMG/M metagenome (GOLD analysis project Ga0307512, IMG submission 200267) | Populus trichocarpa ectomycorrhiza microbial communities from riparian zone in the Pacific Northwest, United States - 14_EM | ecosystem: Host-associated > Plants > Roots > Unclassified | place... | reverse complement strand
AGTTTGCCTCGGTTTCCTCGGAGGACCTCTCGCAAGTGATGGTGCAGACGGCTGGAGCGGCGTAGAGCTGGTAAGGTTCGGGGTGCTTTTGGAGCCGTCTTGACACCCACCACTGGAATTAGAAGGCGAAAGACAGTGCTGTGCACACTTTCGGGGATGCGACTCACCGACAGCAACACCCCGGGCTGAAGGCCCGATACCGTCAAGTCCCGGTCCCCTTTTTCGGCGCGGCACACTGTGTCTCCGGGGTTGCTCGGGTACGGCTGGGTAGGATTGTGCGTGATCCACTTGCCCATGTAGCATATGTAGAGGTTGTTGAGCGTAGTTCATGGGCAAGGCGTAATAGTACTGTGCTGGCTGCTGCTGCTGTGATGGTGGATACCATGTTTGCCCAGCATGATTTGGTGCACCGGCGGGACCTGCGGAAACGGAATACGAAGGAGGCGGATAACTCGCAGGGTACGGCATCTGCATTAGCACTCCGGCTTGAGGTTCTGAAGGGAACGCGGCGTATGGCTGTTGGCCGTAAGTGTAAAAGGTTGGTGACTGCTGGTAGTTATGGTTGTACATATCCGTCAGCAGTGCTCCACCGAGTCCGCTCTGATGTTGCTGTATTTGCTGTGTTATCTGGTACGCAACAGCAGCGGAAGAGGGACCCGTTTGGAATCCTGACTTGCTGTACAAGGGAGCATGCGTCGGCGGAGGAGGGCCTTGTGGCGTGTGGTGGGAATGTCGCGAGGGGCGTAGTGGATGCTGGCTCGCCACGGGCAGGGCTTGAGGGTGATAGCCGAGACCCAGTACCGGTAAACTTCGCTGCATGGCATCCATGTTGAAAGGTGATGGTGTCGATGCTATCGATGGTGCATTTCCAACACTGTGCGATCTTTGGATGGGCTGGTGGTGGAGTGCGGGAACGAAGGACTGTGGCGCTTGATGTGCGGGGACCTGCGATTCTGGCGGATCGAAAGGAGCGGACATCTCGTCGGTTGACTGCGGGGGCAAAGGATATGGCCGGATCGGCGCTGGAGGATGTCAGATTTTATTGTCGGTTCAGGGGGTGTGGCTACAGGAATCCCACCAGCATTTGAGGGAGGTAACGAGGAGGTAACGATGACATTTTGGGGGGTTTCAACAGTGCCGTCCATGACGAAATCTTAGACAGCGCTGAACTCAGTCAACTTGTTATCTATGTGATACTGGCTGGCCACCACACAGAATTATATAAGGAAGCACATGCCCACGACGCCGAGGAGTCAACGAGGTGAACGGGGTTGGAGAGAAGGTACCGAATGGGGGGCTAGTAGCTGGCGGGGTGTACTCACAGAATAACTAGGCGCCGCTCTCAAAACTTCCAACGACCAGAGACAGCTATGCGCTAATGAAGGGGTGTCTATCTACAGCCTCTGCCCAAGCCGCAAGACGAGCAAGCGGAGCGATCAAAGACGCAGGTGCGATGTCTCAGACCACGGGACTCCTTTGAACCGGGTACGGCCAAGAAGCCTAGGATCGGAAGGTTGGGGGAGGCGAATCACTACCCGACAAGCCGTATGCAGTAGAGCTCGAAAGCGAGGGGTCCCAGCCGTTGACGGCGAGCAGTTCGTATGTAGCTCCGTAAGGAAGAGGCAGGTAAGGAGGGTATGCAGCCCTTATGTTTAGCTCTGTGTGGGCGGGTGCAGCGCACGGAAGATCTCGCACTGGAAACCAGACTGTATGTATGTGGGCCCTGCGACGGGAGGCTGGTGCCCTAGCCTATTGGGAATTGCGCAAAAACCCCACGCCACTGGCGGGGAGGAGGGGTGCGGACGGTAGCAGGCGCCAGACGTCCAGGCAAAGATTTGGCGGCCTGCGGCGTTTCCGCGTACCCGCTTAGCTGGGGGCAAGGGGACAGTATGGGGGATCGCGGTCCGGGAATGAGGAGTCGTGCCGGGCTGCCCTGAGAGATATCGCTGAAGAGGTGGCGACATTATAAGCTAACATGTGAGGTTGTGGAGGACAGGAGGAGGAGGGGAGAGGAGCGTACAGCGTGCAACGCAGAGCGTACAGGATGAGAGCCTGTCCGTCCCAGTAGCCGTCCGGTTGCGCGGCTGAGGCCGTGTCACCGTTGACGGGCAAACGAGTTCAGGCGAGATCTTGAACGCAATCAAGTGCTCCGCTGCGTAACTTGTCAGAGGGGATAAGAAAGGAAGGGGGGCAGATCCGGGGGCGGTGGCCAGGGACGCGAAAGGCGATAGATATACGTAGCACCATCTGGGCGGAGGAGGAAATAACGACGGGACCTGCGCACTTCCCGCATTTAGCCTTTTTTTTTTCTTCGCCGAACCAGCACGAGCAGCACCAAGAAGATCGACACTCGTCCGATGGGGGAGCCCGTAATCTGCGTATGTAGGCCCCAATTGCTGTTGTCGTTACTGAACCGGTATGTAATCAGTCTAGCCTCCCTCTGCTCTAGCGGAGTGCCACAGCTCGATCACTATCAGGCATCGGAAAAAATTTGGCGTGCCGTACTGCGAGTATGTGCAAGCTTCGTGTTTACCCTTGCCCGTCGTAATTCTCCATTCGGTGCCCGGAGCACCGCTGAAAGGGACACGGGGATGGAAATTGTTGTGTGGGGCAGATCATGATGCACGAGGACACAGAGAGGGCTCCCGGGCTGTCCGCCACGGCCAATTCCTGAAGAATAGCAATAGGTCAGCACTCTCCGATTCGCCAATTGTAAGTCCGGTGGGGTAACTACCGTAGCCTCTCCCGTCGAGCGAAATCAGCACTCCCGTACGCCCGGAGGCGCCGCTCCCCGGCCCCGCTTGGCAGCCTGCAACTGCGCCGTCTCGACTGGTGCCTATTCTTGAGTCCGATAGTTACTATCGAAACCCCCGAGAATGCTGGTGCGGTAGATACGGCGAAATAGTGCTAGTTCCCAAACCACGGATAGCGATTTGCGAGTGCTTGTTGCGAGTTCTACAACATAACAGTCGGAAATGCACGGTGTACCAGGGATCGTAAGGACACAACAGCAGGTCCGACAGGAGACAGTTCTCGCAAGTCGCAAGCACCCTATGTATGCGGAATTGTCGCGTCGAAACCCCCAGCCGGTGAGTTGAAGAGCTCCACATGATAGATAAGCTAACGTGTGGTTCCCGGCAACCGATTTGCATCAATCGCCACACGACTGCGATGGACACGCAAGCCACCTGGCCATCGCCTGGATGAGATGGAGCACCTGTGGCGGGAAAGCGACCGCATCCAGACATCTCCGATAGGTCACTGAGGCAATCCAAAATGGTGACTCCGTTTCGCTGAAAAAGCGGTTTCCAATCATGCGCGAGTGGTATAGTCGACTTTCGGAGCGCAGTTCGTTTCCGAGTGTATCTAGAAATGATTCGCTCGGGAGCAACTCCCGAAAGACGATCAGCAAGGATTTCCTGCAATGCACACCATCATCTGCGTGGCCGCCGCCACCAGGAAGTGGGAGTGGCGCCTCCTCCCAAAATACTGGAGCCACAAATCCGACGAGAATCCCCTAAACACCCATCGCGCCATGGGCCCGTGCTGTGCTCTATGCAGCGGATTTGGACGTACCGAGGCGACATCGTGCTGTGCGCGGCTATTGGGCGGCTAATCTGGGCGAATGCCAGCCCCCCCAAGATGGCAGGATCGAGCGGCTAATCATGGCTGTGGGGTCGCATTTTGCCACCCGGTGTGGCAATGAGCTAACGGAGTATGATATCTATCGAACGACACGGCGCAGCACTGCCGATCACTTGGCGACCGCCCAGACCAAAGTCCATGACAGCTTGATGGTTTGGACGCGACGTAGGGCTGCTCGCAGCTGAACGTACGCGCTCCCGGCGGCGTGCGCGGCCCACCCCACGGAAGCGCTAGCACAATGGGTGTCCGGTCTTCCGGACGCCGAGCTCCGCGAGCGGTGAGTCGAGTCGAAAAACCACATGGTGGATATCGACTCTCGGATGCCTCAATACCTCTGTCTCATCATGACCAGAATTCGGAGACGTTTGCAGACGGGCCGGCCAGAACAGAGAGCACACTGCCAGAGCACAGGCCAGGCCACTCCAGCGCGGGACTTGGGGACTGAGACAGACAACCGACACAGCCACGCGGCAGACCCGCACGATCCTAGTCGAGCCGATAACCCAATCGGCCCCCAGACCACCTCGCTGGGCGCAGCAACGAAGCGAGACATTCTAGATCTCCGCCCCTCCGAAGCGCCAAGTCGGTAGAAAGAGACGCGGCCCCGGGCCCCCGCCGAAGTGCGAGCAGATGCCCGCGCGTGTGGCGAAAGATCCCCAGCGGGCGCTGATCACCGCGCCGATAGGTCCGGCAACCTTCGTGGCAAGACAGGCCGCTCGGCGATAGCTTACGTCAGCTCGACGTCTTCCGCAGGCGATCCCACGAGGTCTGCGGCGAAGGACTTGCCACCGTGAAACCGGTCCGCGCGCAGGTCGACAGTCTGAGTCTCGACCCGACAGCCCACAGCCCACTTCGGCCGGGTGGGCAAGAGGCAGCAGAACACCCCCGGTTGACGGTGGCGAGCACGAGAAGACTTCCCCGGATGTACCCACCAGTCTGTAGGGAGAGCAGTGGCGCACCACATATCTGTCGGCTCTGCATCTCTCTGGCCATACCGCTGACGCTGTGGCTGACAGCGCCGTTTCGTCCGATCTTCCTGTCGCCACACTCCAATGGGCGAACCGCGTGCCCTAGACAAGCCGCCTAAGGGAACCGATGGCAGCCATGTCCCGTACCGGTGCCCGATGCGCGGCGCAATCCGCCTCCCGGCGTTCCTCGTATCTCCTCACGGCCAGATCGAGGCTTCAGCACAGAATCCAAGAAGTATGTAGTCGCTCGGAGCGGGCAACGCCGGAGGCGGACCAGGGGCCGTCCGCGCTGTGAGCTGAGAAAGACGTCGCAGGCCCGTGGGCGAATGGGCACGATGTTGTGTCGTACCCGCATAATGTGATGTATCTCAATTACCTAGTAGCGTTAGCTTTAGCCGCTCGACCTAACTACACGGAGCAGAGTATCGGTACCCAATCTTCCGTGCTCAGCGGTTCTGCAGAGTCCGGCAGCGACATGCGTCCGCACGCACTGGCCAGACCGTAGCGTTGCGCGCGATTGTGCGCATCACTATGCGCATGGTAGTGTAACCCAAGCGATCATTGGAAGCAGCTAGCACAAAGTGAGTTGCGTGCACCCCACTATCTATCCACCAGGCTTTGCCGCTCCCAGCTGCGGTCACAGCTAGATATCTCGGTATATCATTTTTTGCGCGACACCTCGCCCGCCAGCACTCTCTCTACCCCATCCATCCAGCCCCAAAACAAGCACCTCGCCTACATCTCCCCCACAGGGCCACTCCCTCGCGGCGACCAGGCGTGCGTGTCACCTAATACATCCGTCGTACTAACTCCGGTCGGCCTGGTGAACGGAAGCGCCTTCCCTCCCGGCGGTGTTGGAGGAGTGGACGACGGTTTTACGGGGGCGAAAGGAAGAAAGAAAGAGAGAAAAGACTATGCCCGAAGAAGCACCAAACACGCAGAACCCCGACGCTTTCCCACAAGCGGTGCAATCGGTGCTGACCCCACCAGCCGGCCAGCTCGTTCTCACTGATGGACCAAGTGCATACATCAATGACTCTACGGGACCCCAACGCCGTTTCAAAAAACGTTTGACCATCCACCGATCCAGCCTGGAGGGCTGAAATGGCACGCACTCACCACGAGTTGCAGACCTCGCTGATGTTATAGCATGAGGAGGTCTCCTTCGAAAGCCACTCATACTGTCGACTCCAACCGGTCAATGCCGCCACCATTGCCGAACCTTATGCCGGGCTGATTCCCACTGGAAAGTGGTTGACTCGGTACTGCAAGAGCCGTGAGTCGTTTGCTTCCACTTCCCCCACCGAGCAAGCCCGACGGCTCCACTGACTGGTGCGGTTTGCATTAGGACTGCCTCCATTGACAACCCAGCCCAGAGCGGTTAGGCGTGCGCAGCCTGAGCATTGCAGATCTTTCGATCGGCACTGGGCCGTGTATGGGCAATACCGCGGCGTGTGCCTAGATATGCACTCGTTATCGTGGAGAGAAGGAGCCACGTTTAAGGTTTCTTTGGCCGCCCGCTTCCTCCGGGGCTGGGATGGCCGGCGAAAGGTTTGAAAGTTGAATGGCATTGGCTGCCCGGAGTCCAAGAGCAGGGCCATGAAGTGCCCCGGCGGGTGCTGTGGTGGCCAGCAGCGGCAGCTCACGGAACCCCTGCTACACATCATGGATCTATCGTCGCATCGACGAATCCTACTGGACGAAGCACCAGTCATCGGGCAGGTTCGAGATACAGTTGGCTTTCGGAGATGTATGTATGTAACACCCCCAAACAAGGCAGTCTACTTTAGGGGATTGCAAGGGCTGCGCCTCGTATTGGCTCGCTCTCGTATCTGGCTGGCCAGGGAAGATCGGTGCGGGGTGGCTACGGCCTGTTTGCCCTTTCTGACGGGCCTGGCGGTCCACTGGTCAGCATCTCTCCAACACGCAATATACTTGGAAAAGATGGGCTGTCTCGCCTGACAGATCCAGATGGCTCGTGTCCACACCAGGGGGCAGCACAATCCCCCTTCCTGCGGAAGTTTCTTCCATGGCTCGCTCCGCCTTCCGCGCAACTGCATAGTTATATGCACGCAAAAAAAAAGCTGACCCCAACTTCCCACGGGGGTGCCTGTGGTATCAAGCCAGCAAAGCCTAGGGAGGATAGATGTGCCCATCTGCTACTTCCTCTTCTTCCGCAGCCTCGAAATGTCTGCAGACTGCATGTCCATGGTACCCAACGAGTATTTACAGGATGTGAAAATCGCCAGCCCCTCCATCATCTCCCTGTAGCTAGACCGAGCGCAGCGGACCGCTGCCTGCCGGCAGAGATGTGATTAGTTACGTACATACCTACTCTAGCTCCCGGCCCTGCTTTCTCGCGTCTTCTTTTTTCCATGCGGGACGGACAGGCCATTTTAGGTACGTGCATCACACAGTCGGGCAGAATGCGTTGCATGCAGATCCCCTCCGCCGGCAATGTCATGAAGCCCAAGCTTACCTTTTTTTTTCCCTCGGAATACCTAAGGCAGGCAGCGGTGAGAAGAGGAAAGAAAGAAAAAAAGTGGTTGCCGAGTGACGAGCCCAAATCCTTCTTTCCCCTCCGGCCTGTGACCTCCGCGCCAACCCTCCATGACCACCACACTGCAACACTCAAGTACTTATGTAGGAGAACCCCCGTGAGCGGAGAGTTCCGCAGGCTTTAGACAGGGAAGGGAGGATACGCACCAAAAAAAAGAAAAACAATTTCCATTCGAGCCGGCACGCACGCAAATGTCTGCTCGTTACATTCAGAGGGATCTAAATGCCGTGCCGATAGTCCCCACTAGGGATTTCTGTCCACCTGATTCTATCCAACTCTAGAACCGACAAGGACGAGGACAACGAAGTGGCAAAATCCCTTTGGGGGGGGGGACGAGAACGAAGTCGGGCTCATTGGGCATTTCGAAAATATAACTGTACACCCCGGATAAATCTGTGTCTCGGACCGTCGATAAAAGTGTGAGAAGGCTCGGAATACTGCCAAGTCTACTATGTGTGGCGGACGCTACCGTAGCAGAAGCGAGGGCCGTAGCCAGGGGCATCCAGAGTACTCTGACCTACCGGCAGCTCAACAGCCGCGACCGATTCTCACTCTCTATAACCCTTCCCCGCGCCATCCGCAACACTCTCTGCCCAGCCGGCAGCGCCGTGGGTGGTTGATACATGTATTGGTGAACCGTAGTTCCGTAGATCATTGGGAAACCTCCCTAGAGCGTTCTCTCAAGCGCCCCCTTTGTTCCCCCTGTTTTGTCATCAACCGTAGGCCACATATGGAGATCATGGCGATGTACACACTGTCCGTTTCCCGTCCGCAGTCCGCCCGAAGGTGGCTCTTGCAAGTTCCCTTTTCCCCTCCGCCCAGGCCTACCCCCCGCAACACCCCACCAGCGTCCGGCATGGATGCAGTGTGCTCCGAGTGACCCGCTGTGCACATGGGTATGTACCTGGCAGAGTGGAGTGGAGTAGTTAGGTGAAAAGACCTGCCCTGCTCCCCACTTTATGCATCCGCCGGCTTCTGGATGTTTCTTTCTGGCTCGCCACAGCCATAGCCACAGCCATAATACACACCCTCCTCCACTAGAGCAAACGCAGCAAGCCCCAACCAGCTAGCTAGTTAGCTGCTACAAAGCGGAATTGCGCCAGCCTGCGTGCGGGCAAGCGCACGCGCTTACTCTTGGCCCTCGGCTGGCGGCTGACTGGATGACTGGCTGGCTGGCTCGTCCGAGAGACTAAATACAATCCATCCTAGGGGTAGTTACAAGGAATGCGTGATCCACATATCTAGTACAGCCCTTCCGTCGCTAAATGCGCACGCCGCGCTTAGCGACACATCCGGTCAACACTCGTAGTAAATGCGGATGAAATTACTTGTAGGCGTGCTCAATGCCTCCGGGTCAGTACATGCGGTAGAGTTGCGAATCCAGATTAGTTGCACACAACCCCTTTTTTACGCTGGTGTCAATAAATGCGTACGAGTCTTTGCCCGCCTAGCAGCGCCCATGCATCTCTCGTTTTGGGGTCCAACAATGTGAAAATGGTGTTAAGTTGAATCTGAAGAACTGTTGACCGTTACCATTGAACGAGCCGGCCATAAATTTCGATATCGCCGATGAAATCATGGAGTAGTTTCGTTCGCAACTGAATCTCTTATTAGTAGTCTACATAGATACCTCGTCTTGGAACCAAAATGGGTAAGGTCAAGAGTAGGTGTCAGCCTCATTGCATCATCCCTACATTGTTGAGTACACGATTACATAAGGCTTGGCGCTAGAGCAGGAAGCACATTCTTTCTTCTGCTGGTTTCATCTCTCTTCTTTCTTCTCTACGCTAACATAGACAACAAACACGATACGATACGCTACGTACTCCCTCATAACTCGAGAACCTCATTAACCTATTCTCATTCCGCTTAACTAATTCGGATTCATTTCAACATGCTTCTTATCCCTTTCGTCCGGTACAGACCAGATGTCAGATCGGCGTCTACATAGGCCAAACCCCAACAAACACCTAGCCGATTCAAATGTACATCGACGAGACTACGACGTCGACGGTGACAGCGACAACGATGTTGAGGCGCGGCGGTAGTGGTGGGTACGTGATAGCAACGGCAATTCCGCGGGGAGAGGGGGAGGAAGAGGAAGAGAGCGAGGAAGAAGTGAACGTTCGGAACTTTACTGCGCCGAATGTTGATATTGACAACATGGTCGATATGCTCAAGCAGGGAGAGATCAAGCTACCGGCAGACGTCGTTGAACGCCATTCGCGCCAGGGCTATGCAGAAGGTATCGTAACGTCATCCAGGTCATGCTCTCCCTAGTATCTAATCTACCGTAGTATGCGTCGGGTGAGTCAAATTCGTAAGGCAGCAGCCGGCATTGCCAAACCGGATCACAAGGTGGCAATTTCCCCTACAGTCCGCCTGAGGAAGAACGATTTCCGATTGCCACCCCCGGACGCCACCACTCGGATGAAAAGGCCAAAGTGCCCGATGAAGGCAACGGAACATGCCTGCGTCGCAGAATGGCAATTCCAGTTGATATTCCATTCAGGGATGTTTCCCGAACAGCAACTCCAATAGTTGCTTATTCATGTAAGATACGTACGAATGGGCATGATACAGTTGATGAACTACGATATTTGACCTATACTTCCGGCTTGGGTAAATACGTGATGGGCTTGGAGAGCAAGTCACCGCAAGCATTGATTTTTGTTTTGATACGGATCAGTTGTTTTCAACAGATTACACACGTCTGCATTGATTGCATCGTTGACTGTTCTCGCATATGTGTGTTGCTTTATATGTCGGGCAGCATGTGTTTCATTAGTTTTTTTGGTTGGTTGCTCCGGGGGGGGAGGCGCCGAGACATGAATTTCCCAGCAGCGCATTCAGTGATGTCGCAGCATGAGTAATCTACCGCATTTTCTAACACCGCAACTTCAATGTAATATCGCAATTAGAGCAACTACCGCATTTCTTAAGCCGCAGTTAACGCGCATTTAGAACCGCGTTTAGCACTGCATTTAGAGGCGCATTTTCAAATCGCATTTAGAGCGCATTCTACAGGTCCTAAATGCGCTTTTACCGCATTCCTTGTACCCTAGGGTCACCCCGTCCGTCAAACCTTTGGACCAGGACTGATCCCGACTGGAGTGTCCTAGGGCGGGACGGAATGTGGCCGACGGCAGTCGACTGCCAGGAATCCGAAAAAATAGTATGATCGTGGTCGGCAGTAAGATTTAGGGGAAAAGATTCATTCCCCTAGTGCTATCACGTGACGTATTGCATAACAAGAAGTCGTGTCGTCCGTCCGATAGCTAGGACGAGAACGGACGAACTATCTCAGTACAGTCTCCGTCCAGAGCTCGGGCGAGACTGCCAATATCCTGTCCGGTCCGGAATATGGAGAACACTGAGTCAACG
>Ga0307512_10007761_pt1 | contig 10559 bp, 11 predicted proteins | sample 14_EM_MG_FD_200267 | JGI IMG/M metagenome (GOLD analysis project Ga0307512, IMG submission 200267) | Populus trichocarpa ectomycorrhiza microbial communities from riparian zone in the Pacific Northwest, United States - 14_EM | ecosystem: Host-associated > Plants > Roots > Unclassified | place... | reverse complement strand
GCGCGGGGGGAGGGGGACCGGGTGGAACTGATTATTTAGAAGTAGTGGTAGCAAGCGAGGATTTAACATCAGACGCACCTAAGAATTACTGTTTAACTCTTCCTATCCTTCTGCCCGGAGCGGCCACCTCCCAGAAGACCTGCCAAAAGGGTGTCCACGGAATTCCTTCCGTTCTATATGCCATCACCCGGCCCAAAGCAACCGCTGGCTCCGCCGGCGAAGCTCGAAGGATGCACGACCGAAGGGGGCGACTTGATAGCCGAGTGGCGGTAAAGGGGGGAGGTGGGAGGAAAATAGCCCGGTAAGAGAGTACATAGAGTGCATGAGGATAGGGAGAGTTGGCTGGCTCGTCTGTAGGATTTCAAAGTGTTGACACGCTCTAGCCCCAGAGCGACTAAAGCCAAGGTTTCATTGGCCTTTGTTGAGCTATTTGCATACTGTAAGTAACTACTGAGTAGTCGGGGGGAGGGTGGAAAAAAACGTAGTTTTCCCGCTAAACGCATGTTTCTTTCGTACCACGACGTGAAAAATACGTATTTTGGCCGTTTCGATACACGTGCAGCAGGAAAACTACTTTTTTCTTTTGCACTCCCCTTGACTATACAGTTTTTTTGTATAATCACACTAGCATAGAGCCTACCTATCTAGACTATGGCGGCGTACATTTTTATCCGTCCGCTGTCCGCACGGTGGCGGCTCGTTGCAAGCTCCCCGTTGCCCTGGCCTCCGCCCAGGCCTTTCCCCCTTGACTATAGTAGATAGGTACCTATATCTGCAAGTGTGATCTCCTCACCCAGGCGAGGGATCTCGTACGGGATAGCCCCGGGTGTTGGTTGCATTGTGTTTCTTTTCTCTTTCTGCGTCCACTCCGGCAGCAATCGCGGCCTGCTGCAGCTCACTACTTAGGGGTCAAGTTGGGGCCATGACTGAGTGACATATCATGACATAGGCCTTGCTTTATTCATTACTCGCATGCGACCTGGATAGAACATGGCGAGGACGTACAGTGTCCATTTTCCGGTCCGCAGTCCGCACTGTGGCGGCACGTTGCACGCTCCCGTTTGCCCTCCACCGGTGCAAACGAAGGCACCGGCGGGGTGGGGCAAGACGCAGAAAATACCTGTCTAGGAATATAGCTGTAATGGCACAGCGCCGTCACCACCAATGCCAAACGACTAGGGCCTGGAAGGTTCTGGATTGCGTGGCTCGAGGAGAAGGCTTTGGGTTTTGGGTTTTGGTTGCGCCGCGAGAGGAAGGTCCCTGGATGGCAGGGCGCGACGAGGAAAGGTTCTGGTTCTGGCTGCACGGCGTGAAGGAGGGTCTGGATGTGGTGAAGAAGTTCTTCACGCAACAACCTATCAAGAGAAAAAAGGGTCAACCCTTGAACAAGTCGGCCGCCATCTCCGGTCCAACGTCAAGGAAAAGATCGCGTCTATGGAAATATACAGAGGAGGAGAAGAATAAACTGACTAGACTATGCTATACAGCAGGTTTGTCCTTCCTCCCCCCGTTCTTGTGGATCGGGGGTGGTGGCGTTTGGGCGTTTGATGCGGACGGATCCCCAGAGCAAAGGCTGAGATGTGCCAGCAGGTCGCCGAACAGATGGAGATCCCGTGGGAGGAATCAGAGGTGGTGCGCAAGAAGATCGAAGATTGGAGAGCGGAAGATGGAAAATCAGGCGGGAGGCGCTCCCTCTCCATCGAGTGACTCCACGGAGAACCGCAAGTCAACAGTCCGCACGGCGGGCAAACATTGAGCCTGCTTACGCACAACAAGCAGCCGGCTACGTACCCACAGCCGTGGTCCCTATGCGCCACCCGATTCCACTTACTAAACACAACACACGGTCTCTGACCCGATTAGGTACCCCCATCGGCGACCGACGGCAGGGAACCTCATCTCTCAGACACGCATTATGGATCGGCGATCGGTCCTCGCGAGGACCATCATCGCAGGATTCGTACGCCTTGTCACGGCCGTCTTTTGTCTGTCTCTTGTTTCCCGGGAGCGCTGCGGTGTACACCAAACAGGGAGGACATTGACTTTTCTTATTCCACCAAACCGTCATCAACCAGGCTAATCTGAAGCGGTGCCAGGGAGCAGGAACACTTCCCCTTCGAAAACGAACGAACCTCAATTACCTGCGATAGCGTGATGGATACGAAGCGGTGGCAACGACAGACGTGAGACACGGGAGTGAGAAGTCCAGCATGGAAGTGACAGTGACGAGGAAGTCCCGGAATGCAAGCTTTCCTATCCGCAGGACATACAGCGTATCCTCAGTCTACAGGAGGAGCTAGAACCAGTGAAAGAGCGAGAGAAGAATAAGTGAACAGGAAATCACCCCCTTCACTGACAACGACAGTAGTGCCGACGCTTTACCAATCATTTACCGTGGAAAGGAGACCACTTCCCGGGCACTATCGGCCGGGCGGATGAGCTCCAGCTACTGGTCAACCAGGAGCCGCGGACGACAACGGCCTGCTTCCGGACAACATATCTGGGAGCCCTCTCGATGGAGTCTGGTCTCAGGGCAGCGGCGACGCAGCTGGAGAACAGGCAACAGCGGCTTGTGCTACAGCTGTTGAGTCTGCCGCATGGAGGCCAGGCGCGGGAGGTGGTTGGTGCCCCAACGGAAATCGGGCGGCGGCTCACAAATGCCCTCGCCTGCGCCAGAAGGACGGAGAGCACAGTTCTGCCTGAGGAGCCGGAGAATCTCGATGCAGAGTCGCTACAAGAGGAGGAAGCCGAGGCCAAGGCAGAGGCAGAGAAAAGAGACCAGGACTCACCGTGTTCACTGATGGGTTACGGCTCGGCAGTGGGGCGGCGGGGTACTCGGTGGTGTGGAAGAGGGGCCTGACCTGGGTGGGTATCAAACTCACATGGGCTACAAACAAGAGGCCTGCGATGCAGAGTGCGCTGCTCTCGCAAGGGCGCTGGAATCCACTTCGAGAAGAAACACAACTCCGGAACGAGTCACAATCTTCACTGACGCACAGGCAGCCGTCAGACGGATGGCCACGGATGAGCCAGGCCCCGGCCAAATCTACGCACTTCGGGCGAGGAAGCACATCGCAGCGCTACGGAGAACCCGGCCTGGCATCATCATAGAGATCAGATGGTGCCCGGCGCACAAAGGGGTGGAGGGGAATGAGAAGGCGGACGAGTGGGCGAAGGTTACGGCGGAAGAGCCAGACACCCGCAGGGTGGAATGGCTGAACTACTTGGACCGGACGGAGGTACGCCCCATGCCACTCCCACGACCCCTCGCAAACCTCAAGCGGGAGATTTCGGAGAAAAAGTGAGTGGAAGTGCGGCGATGGGCTGGAGGCCGGACCTCGATGAAGAGATACAAAATGCCGGAAAGCCACAAGCCGGACGGCACAGTCGCTGAGAGCACCAAGAGGCTCGCCTCAAGGTAAATACTACCAGCTGAAGATAGGACACGCCCGCACCGGACAGTAGCTGCACTGGGCTAAGGCTCGCTCCACCGCCTAGTGCTGGTGGTGTCAGTGCCCCTCGCAAACGAGAGACCACCTCTTCAGGGCGTGTTCGGTGGAAGATGCAGCAGAAGATTCTGTGGGCGGAGGTGCAGAAGGAGACTGGGAGGTGGAAAAGCCCGTGGAAGATCCGGGATCTGCTTGCCGATGGAAAATGTGGGCAGGTAGTGCTGGACTTCCTCTCGTCTATGGATGTGGGAAGGCTAGTGCCTCCGCTGGAAGAGAGCGACGCCGGGAGTGAGGTGTCAGAGTGGGAAGTCCGGGAACGCCGGGAGCGGGGAGAGGAGCGGGAGGCGGAGACGGAGAAGCGGGGCGACGGGGAGGAACAGCCGCTGTTCTTGCCTACGCCCTCCTTCATGGCATCGGCGGACAAGGAGTAGGGGATGGGTCACGCTTTCCTTTGTTATTTCCTTTGTGTTTTCCTTTGTGCGCTTCTCATCGTCCTGGGACAGGCCTGGGCAGAGGGCAAAAGGGGACCTGCAACGTGCCACCACCGCGCGGACTGCGGACGGAAAAACGGATAAAATGCGCGCCGCCGTAGTCTAGATAGGCTGAATGCGAGTATGATTAAAAAACCAACCACCTACCACACGGATATAGACGATGCAGCGACGATGACTGCCCCTACCTCGCCGAGGATCCCACCCCTTGGGGGTACCCCGGGAGTGAACCTGAACAGTTTTTTCAGGAGGTTTGGCAGAGCGGTACGATGATAGCATACCCCCGGTACCCCGCTGACAAAGAAGGTGAGAGACAGAAGGAGGTGGATACGGCCTTGATGATCCAAGACAACCTGATCTGGAAGGCATTGGAAGAGTCAGACACCTTTACAGAGGCAGCTCATGGGTCGGCGTAGGTATTCAAGGGCGCCCTGAGACTCGCGTTCTCATAGTCGGGAACGGTAGTGGCATTTAGGGAGGACTAGAGGAAGGTCAATGGCGGCCAGACGGCGATACCAGCTAAGATCTGTACGCAATACCCGAGCTCCCTGACTACAATAAACTTTCCCAGATGTTTCTGCCTTCCAGAGGCTTCCTCCCTTCCCCGAGCTAGAGGAGAATATTTTGGGTGAAAGCAGCCTGCTGACTGATATTGCACTGGTGATGGAACCCTCGTTTGGGGATTTGGCAGCCCCCGCTTCAAGCCGCAATAGGACGGGATTTGTGTGGCATCCTATCAATGAGGAAGAAGTGACACCCGGAGGATGGAAGAATGAGATGGCGATGTAACAGATGCGACTCTTTGTATCTGTTGCTGATGTGTAGAAGCTGGCAAACAGTGACCCAGTTCACAATATCCATGCAGCAATATATCTCGGAGCCGGCTTAACCAAAACTGCAAACACCTCCTTCTCTCGCACCATGTTAGCCGGGAGGGGGATCTGCGACTTGCTTACCTCCGCTTGCTCACAACCCGGAACCCACTCACAACCCAAGAAATGCACATCAGATTTCGCTTACGGCTCCTTCATCTCTACGCCAATCAAAGGGATATTGGATGGTCGTCTTCCCCTTCCCTTGCCATTACCCTCCCGTGTGTGCACAATTATCTGGCTGTGGTTCAAAGCCCGGAACCCCCAAGATATGCAAGGGCGCTGGGATCTTAAAAGATCACTCGTTTACACGCTGCCCAGTCCAGCCCACCTTCAAAAAACCCGTGAGCCCGCGGGCCGTAGACTAGCTTGGACTCCCTCATGCTGGCCAGTCCAGGCCGAGGTCAGGGCTGGCCCGGCCGGACTGTTGGCCCCTGCTCGTTAAACCCTTTGCGGTAGAGCCAGTGGGAGAACCCCGCAGTAGGAAAGACGGGAAAACGATGAAAAGACGTGGAGCAGTAAACGTCAATTCAATAAACCCAATAAGGAAACTTTCATCTCGGCATAAAGGTGAGCGTAGCAGCCGTCTACCGTGTAAACCGATGCTAGTAGCTGTTTATCGAGGTGAGCGTAGACTAATGCCATGAGTATGAGATGATGAAACGGAGAGGTGGGAACAAAATGGGATGGAGAGAAAGAAGAATGAATGACTGACTATCGACCTATGGGGCAGAAAAGAGAGACATTATACACACTGGCTACCTGGCCTAGAGTCCTAGACGGCAATGTCGGCATCGGCTTCGCTGCCTCGACGTTGCCCATGATGTCTCGCAATCGCCTCTGATGTCTATGACGCCGGTCTAGACATTCACAAGAAAAACATCCTTTCCCAACTGAATCCAGAACACATCAACAAAACCCAATCCCACAGAATCCAGACCACACCAACGAAACCCAATGGTGCCGAGGCCACGTACGAGCAATACCCAACACATGCGTCAACCTGTCCGGCGTCCGCTGATCCAGCGTCGCCCGTCCCTGTCTGGCGCCCGCTCGTACAGCGTCGCCCGTCCTCTGCCCGGTCGCCCTTCCGACGTCTGCTTGTCCCTATCCCCTGTCCTCGCCCATGGCGTTCGCTCGTCCAGCATTCGGCCTGTTCCTGTTCTGTTTCAGGCGTCCGCTCGTCCTGTGTTCGCTCGTCCAGCGCTAAGTCCGTTCCTCTGTCCCCGTCCTCTGGTGCCCACCCGCTGACGCGCCCGCCCGCGCCCTCGGCGTTCGCTTGTCGAAGCGCTCGCCCGTTCCTCGTCCTACATATCCCTTGTGGCGAATTTGCCGCGTTGCTACTTGGAGTCCCGCCCGCCACACCGACCTCGCTCAGTCCGCTGGCGGCACGCGGTAACTCCTCCTGCCCCCGCCTGGCCCAACCCGCTGACAAAGAAAGGAAAAGACAGAAAGAGAGAAAAAAAAAACGAAGGAGCAGGAGCCACTATCCCCCCACCCTGGCCGGTCCGAATCTTCCCCCTTTCCGTTTCCTTGCCCTGAAACCTCGGCCGCCTCCCGTTCTTCCGTTGGTTCCACTCTCAGCCCCGCCAACGCGATGAAGGAGGGCGTGGGAAGTAACAGCGTTGTCAGTGCAGGCCTCAGTGCGTACGCTCACTACTAAAAGCCCTTTAATAATGAGTGATGGTTCTTTTCCGCAGTGAAGGGTTCCTCGCGATGATTATATCCGTATGCCCGGGGCAGTCGTTGGTGGACCCCCGCCTACCCCACCTGGCGGCGGGGGTCGGGCCTTCGGCCTCGCCATGATCTTCAAGAGGTCGCATGCGAGTAATGAGGTAACCAAAAAAAATACGGGTCGTTCGGCAGCTTGCCCGGCGGCTCGCTCGCATTGATCGGCGGCTCATTCACCCGGCGGATTGTTTCGATGCGTGCTTTGTGGCTTGCCCGGCGGCTAGCCCAGAAAAGAAGGTCAGTCGGATGAGCCCACTCATTGTCTCGACGCCCCGCTTCAAGAATTCCGTGAAATTGCTGGCCGCAGGCGGGGTCATCAAGGCTGTCCGGCCCTGTGGTACACTAGCCGCATACAAGATATGTACATACTTAGGTTATACATCATAGGCTGGGGAGTTTGCAGCTCTCGACGTTATGCCAAGACCTGGGGCTTAGCTGCAGAGCCGCAAAGCCGGTCTTGGCTTGCTTCCCACCTTTCCACTACAATGTCTCCGCAACCCTACGATATTTCCGCCCGCCGGTTTTCGCCTCGCTTCTGCACCTCACCCCTGCACTCTCGTTTTAAGCCTCAACCCTTTGAGCCATGTCACATCGTGACGACATTACCAACAGGGAACTCGACCGGACAAACCGTCACGGTTGCAGTCCTACACAACGCCTGAAACTACCACTCGTGGAGAACGACATGAAATCATTCCTCATCCGCTGGAAGGGCTTCCAAGGTTGTTACCCACAAAGAAATTTCCGTGGAACTCTGACACTAGTTACTGTCTAGGGTCGAGACTCGAAATCAATGTGACCCACCTATCGATTGACCACATAATATGAACCGCCATCCGGAGTCCTCCCGCGAACGAAATCGTTACTTCAGCCCGTGCAAGGAGATTCCCTTGACAAGAATATGACTCTGCCTTCACGATATTCGGTAGTCGAATACACCTCGAGCCTACTCACCGTTCGCCGGGAATTCGCTGGATCCGGGGGGGTGCAAGAATTGGGCAGTGGGAGGTAGCCATTAGTTGCCAAAGTCCAAATAGAAATGTCAGTGGCAGCCGTCTGGACCAAACCGGGCCGTAAACAGCGGCAGTAGAAGTGGGGTGAAAGGCAACGCAGTTGTATGGCAGCAAGTGAAGAACGAAATTACCCAGACAAAAGAGCTGGAACCGCTACAACTTTATGCATTCGAGCAGGAGAGTGATCACCAACCCTAAAACCCCGAATATCAAGCGCCACAGTACAGGTCCGAATAATGAGCCTCGACGCCAACATCTAGCCGAACCGAGAAGCAACCAGAACACAGCAAAAACACAGCATCAACTCCCATCCTGAAATCAGTCTGGCAGCAGAAAAACACTAACCGATTCCACTACTGATGCTTTGACATCCGCATCTTCACACGGCCCCACAGGACATAATCGTCCAGACTGAGAACGAACTGTGGCCAGGTTGCAGGGCTGCCTGTAGTACCCTCAATCTTCTGATTTTTGTAACCCGCCGCTCTATCGTAAGGCACGACAAATACAATCGCCGGACCGACCCCTTGACCTCATTCGGCAAAGCTTTCCACACCTTCAAAAGCGCGGGCCCACTGATCGGATGATTCTCGGCAATAGTGATCTGGAAAAAGACCGCACGGGGAGAATCGTGCTCCATAATCACCACGAGCGAGTCGATGGCTGGTAGATTCGGTTGTAGAGGACGCATGTAGACACTATCCAGCTCGCGATCGAACTGCCGAGAGTTCTTCTCCAGTCGAAACGTGCCTGCTAACTTGTGCCTGTCGAATGTCCCCGTCATAGTGTCTGGACAGCTCCTGACGCAGAACTTGAGAGTTGCCGTCGAGTGTGTGCTGATGGGTCTGGGTGCAAAAGAGGCGCCGCCCTTCGAAAGCGCAATATGCACCCGCACCTTGAACACCCACCCAGCCGCGGTTGAAGTGGATGGATGACCAAGCAGCAAGCTATACAGCCGGCAAGCCTTTTGTTCCGAGTACGAGATGCTACCTTTAGCAAGCTTCGCTGCAATGGTCGGCGTGATAACTCTTCGCATCCACGACATCGAATTGTACATCTGATTGTACATCTGCGGTGCCTCAGGTTCGAGAAGGAGTAGGGAGTGCGATCCGTGTTTCCCAAGTAGAATCAGGTCCGCTCCCGTCCAACTCTGGACGTATTCAACAATCTTCGCCTCAAGCCTCTTCTTGTAGCCTTCGGTGCGTATATCACGTTCCTTCTGGTTGCGGGAATATAGCTCTTCCAGTAGCAACCTGGGGAGGGGGCCGTACACATAGAATTGTTCCCACAAGATTTCTAGTTCTGCGTTGTCCTGGAACCCGCTGGCTGCGACTATTTCCGACCACTCCCACACGGGCATGTACCACACAAGAGCACCACTTTCCTTCTGGAGTTGCTTGTATATTTTCCTCTCTTGGAGATGATGTGACAACTATCAACCACTCCTGCGCCATGGAATCTTCGAGGATACCGCGAGCCTGCTGGTCAGCGAGAGCCCACACTTCGACGTTCCTGTAAACAGGATCATTTGGAGCAAGCTCGTGCAGAGACACGACACCGTGTTGGTAGAAAAGAAGAAACTGCGCGTCCCCTCGACCTTTATAGGTCTGCAAAACGGTCGGAAACCCTGCAAGGAGACGGTCCACGAGAATCGCTGACTGGAACCAGGTCTTTCCAATACCGGGGTTCCCGGTCAAAATGATGCTTGCGTGATTCCTCGCCCTCTGCGGCGGTTTACCTTCACCCATATATCCTTGCTTCTCCTCTAAGCCCTTGATGAAGTCCAGCATCTCGCGATAGGCTTCTCGAAAAACCAATGCATCTGACTTGCATGGCAAAATGTTCAACCACATCTCCGGATCCTCCCTGGGCGTGCTCTGCAAGAATTCGGTGATAGATGTTCGTAATGAGAGTTCGGTGTACGAATAATCCTGGCTACCGTCAGGCTGGAATGTAGGCACAGAGATGGACTTCGTCGGGAAGATGCGATCGCGTAACGTCTTCCTTTTACCCCAGAGCAAACGGTATAAATTCGTCGCTTTCACTAGCTTACCACTCGTGGCGGTTTGGTACCTTGAACTGTGAAGGGTTAGCCGGTTCGTCAGAGCCCAAATGGAAAGCATTACCTCGCGATTTCTCCTTGCCCATATTCTTGATCCTCTGCGCTAAATCTGCAAGCTTGGAGCTAGGTCACGACGGCAGGTGACATCTATCCATCCAGTAGCATTCGTCGTCACCACGCAGCAGGAATACCTGGCCGTTGATCTGGGCCTTCTCGAATGTCTTCCAGTTCTCGTCATTCCGCAAGATGTCTCGTAATTGTTTGAAGCCCGGCAACTCCGCTTCTGTCCACTTTTGGCAACATCAGCTGTCGGAGGTTGTTCGGAGTCGGTTGGAGGTGGTTCTCCGTGTGCGTCAACAAGTGCAGCATCGACCATCGGAATATCTGCGTCCATGATGTGGCTTCTCTGGTAGGCGGAGTGGGAAACACGAGATAGTTGATAGGTAGTACACCGGCGGTAGACGTTGCGGAAGAGATGGCAGTGGCAGCTGAGGTGGCAGTTCTAGGTGTGTTGTGGAGGTGTGGGAGATTGCGGAGATGTTGTGGAAGTTGCTGCCAAGCTTAGCCTCTGCCCTTCGCAAATACCTAGACTAGCCGGAGTGATGTGTCAAGGAGGGGATGTTGACGGGGTACGTGTTGGAAATGTCTTTGTAAAGACTATGTCGAGCGGGCGGACTTTCAATTTCTTGTTGGTCCTTTTCTTTTGGAGACAACCAACCATCCTACGATTCTACGCCCCACATCGCCAAGATTTCATCGTCTACACGCGCCCAGTGACAAGAGCCGCCTTTCGATAGCCTGTTCATTCAGACGTTAATATTAGCAGCGCTAACCTGGAACGGGTTAACTAGTGCAAAGAACTGCCAAGGCGCGACACGACGGTGTCAGGCAAGTCGAATGTCAGTAACGGATAATAAAAAAAATTGGATTCGCACGTACAT
>Ga0307512_10007760_pt1 | contig 10561 bp, 6 predicted proteins | sample 14_EM_MG_FD_200267 | JGI IMG/M metagenome (GOLD analysis project Ga0307512, IMG submission 200267) | Populus trichocarpa ectomycorrhiza microbial communities from riparian zone in the Pacific Northwest, United States - 14_EM | ecosystem: Host-associated > Plants > Roots > Unclassified | place... | reverse complement strand
TGGGTGTTCGGGTCAATTTGCATGCACCTCGATTAATATCACGGGTCCTGAAGTTAACGACCATGTAAGTCTCCAGTGGTCCTGCGGTTTGTGAGACTCGAACCGGTGATTTCTAGAGAGCAAATCTAAGTTCTCATCAGTTTACCTACACTTTCTCATTATTATTTTTTTTGATGATTTTAAACATAGATCTTTACATGAGAATATATTTTTTTAAATGTTAACTTCAAAATTTAAATTAAAAGTAAAATCATCCTTGACTACTTTGAGGTTTCGCATTGCTGTTTACCCATGAAATATCAAACCAACAGGAAAAAAAAATGAAAAAGAAAGATATAGAAATAGAAAAATGCAGTCTACATTATATATTTAAGATCGTACACTCATGAATCCATAATTCTCAATTATATACCGCACAGCATATATTGTTTTTTATGACCAGGCCATGTATTATTATTATAATATATTTTTTTGCATATTAAAATTAAATTACCTCTTAAATGTAATTGAAAACGAAGTCGATCTAAGAATTTTACATTTGATTTGCAAAAAATTATTATAATTTCTAAAGTTAGATTTTAAGAAACTTCCGTATGAAGTATGAACGTGGATGCCGCAGTGCCAGAGGATTTACCAAGTCACAAGAATTTATCTTCTTTGTTTCTACCCACAGGAATGACAAAACAGAAACTATTCTCAGCAACGACGAAAATCACGAAATATTGGGAGATAAGAACTAATCTGGAAAGGAAAATGAAAACTTCATAGTCAGATCAGACCCCACCACATATAGTTTCGTTGCCTCTTTATCTTTTTTCTCAAGTCTCCTTTTCTTTCTCTCTCAACTTGTTTCCCCCTCTCTTATTACCCTTTCAAACATCCAGCAGTATCTATATATACTTGGTTATATATATATATATATAGACGCATTCCCTTTTCTTCATGGCCTTTATTATATTCACATCTCTAAAGTTTTCTTGTTTTTGTTTGATATAGTGTAGTAAAGGTCTCGTCTTTGAGTCAATGGAGACTGAATTGAAGAACAACCACCAGGGAGGAGGACTGAAGAGACTTAGATGTTCAGTTCAAAACTATGATTGGGGTAAGAAAGGGACAGAAGGGTCCGAGGTTGCAAGGCTTTATGAATTGAATTCCGGGTATGATATAGCATTTGAAAAGAAGAAGCCTTTTGCTGAGTTTTGGGTGGGTACACATGGTTCTGGGCCTTCTTTTGTGGTGGAAGGTGGTGTGGAGAATGGGGACTCAAATGGGTCTGGGAGTTTGAGTTTGAAAGAATGGATTTGTAAGAATCCTAATGTGCTTGGTGATAAGGTTTTGGATAAGTGGGGTTGTGATCTTCCTTTCTTGTTCAAGGTACAATCTTTTTCATCATTTTTTCTGTTGTAATGTATGATTTCGCTTGTGATGTGTCTCAATTTATGTTTTGGCTGAGTCATGAGTTTTATTTTTTGTAGTTGGTTCTTTTATGATCGGGCTTAATCATCTGTGAATTATGGTTTCTGCGTCGGTGTATCTGATTAACTTTTTTATTTGTGTTTGATTAAAAAAAAACCCCTTCTTTTTGTGTGTTTTGATTGAATGTTGCCCATCCTTCTTCATGTTTAGGAATTGGGCAATTTATGTTTCTGTAGTAGAATTGGCTGCTCTGGGAATCAAGTCTAAAGCTGCTGAGAATTGGAGGGTCCTAATTTATTGGAAAGTAGTGATTTATTATGGTAGTTTTGTTTTTTCTCAGCAAAATGTCGTTATTGAGTGGCAGTTAAAGCTTATTTTCATTTTTACTAGCCTTGTTTTTATCGAAAAGAAAAAGGGTACTTCCTTTCCACTTGTCATTAGCATATAACATTTCCTTTTATATCATCCTTTCAAAATCTGAATTAGAATTCATGGCGACCAGTGATGTGGGTAGTGAGTCAAATGAGGCTTCAAAGGCAGAAATTTTTTGTTCAAAATTACAATTGGGAGAATTGGTTTAGAATTATTGTTTGCATTATTGTTAGCATTGAATTCTGTGGCTTAGTTGAAAGAGAAAGGGTTTTGTGCGGAGTCCTGGATCGGCATGATGAAGCCTAAGTTTTTATGTCCTGGATTTTGAATAGCCGTATTGGTGCTTGGAGATAAGATCTTAGACAATTGGGGTTGCTTCTTCTTCTTCTGAGGTTGTTTTTATTGCACCCTGACTAGAGATGAGTGATTTTCCCATTTATATTTATTGTTTTTTACTGTTTAAGATATAGATTTGGACCATTATGTATGGCTAGTTGATTTTGCACCAATTCTTTTCTCAATTCTAGCGGGCTGCTCTTTGATCATACATTCAAGGACTTTTTCGTGATAGCTGTGTTTGAATTTCATAGACTGCAGAAACTTGGATGTTTGAGTATTGAGAAGTTGTGTTTGATTTTCACAGTTTGGTCTCTGATAGGTGCTTTCTGTGGCAAAAGCATTGTCAATTCAGGCTCATCCAGACAAGGAATTGGCGAAAGTTCTACACAAGTTGCATCCAAATCTTTACAAGGATGACAATCATAAGCCCGAGATGGCTTTGGCTGTTACAGAGTTTGAAGCCCTCTGTAGTTTTATCAGCCTTGAGGTGGTCTATCGATCTCTATCTTTCTTGCATATCTCCATCTTGCAAATTCTATGATTTGATTGTTGTTCGTTGGTAGTTTTGTGAATCTTGGCAAAAGTTGAAGGACATTTCGGGTCATACAGATGCTTGTGAAGCAAATAGGTCTCCTTGATTTTTTTTTTATTCCAAGAGAAATCTAAAGATTCAGTTAAATGAATGTGATTCTACCATACCTTAACCCATATCTCCTGTTAATTTTGTTATTAACATTCCTAATTGGCTAGGACTGTGATTTTCACTTGTAATAGTTATCAGTTTGGAAAAACTTAATATCATGTGAGCATGATTTATTACGATTGCGTTGTCAAGAGGATGAGAAACTTTGAGTTCCTTATCTTTATTGATGCACTTCTGAGTTGCTTAAATTTCTGAGAGAATTAGCTAACCATCAACGAACTGCTCCCTCTTTCTTATAAAGCTTACATTTTTAAAAGAAGCCTTGAAAAGGAAATGGTTATCCGCAGACTGCAGACATATTTGAAAACCCACTACTTTTCAATGTCACATAGGAATGTATTTAATCAAAAGAAAATGCAGGTAAATCTCTTACGTATTGGTGTTTATTCTCAGTCCATCAAGGTCATGATAACTTTCCTCTGACAACCTTGACTTTGCTTATTGTATCTACAAATTTTTACTGATAAACCTTTTGAAATCATATCCATATTTTCATTTACTTGATGTGAATTGATATATTTTCCAGGAGCTTAAAGCTATGCTTCGAGATGTTCCTGAGATTGTAGAACTGGTTGGCAGTGCAGAAGTAAACCAACTCTTGCAAATCAACGAGCAAGATCATGAGAAAAAAGTAAAATCTGTTCTGAGATCAGCCTTTACCCATCTCATGTCAGCAAGCAAAGAGATGACAGCTGACGTAATATCCAAATTAAAAAGCAGATTGTATACGGAAAGCGAGGTTAGTTGAGCTTTTCTTTATTAAGGCTGCTGTTTTGTAAGGTGATCTGAATGCTGTGATTAACATGTGTAATAGATTTGCTAGTAGGGTTAAAAGCGTTAATGTCAAGTATTTCTTGATTGAATAAGAAGATAGGTAAGACATCTAATAATATCATTGGCACAAAGATTATTTTTTTAATGACTTCTTAAGCAATATCATACTTGATTTTCTGTCATGCTATTGATTTTGCCTTGATTTTACACCTGAACTTTTTTATCTGTCAGACAAGGCAGTTGACTGGAAAGGAACAGCTGGTCTTGCAGTTAGAAAAGCAATATCCAGCTGATATTGGTGTCATATCAGCCTTCTTTCTTAATTATGTGAAGCTCAATCCTGGTGAAGCTTTGTATCTCGGGGCAAATGAACCCCACGCATATCTACATGGCGAGTGTATTGAATGCATGGCAACCTCAGACAATGTTGTGCGGGCTGGTCTTACGCCCAAGCACCTGGATATCCAAACTCTTTGTTCCATGCTCACATACAAACAGGTAATTAGTTCATACATGTATGTAATGTAGTTCATTTTTAAAAAAATCTCTATGAGTATGTGTTAATGTTTGTTCAAACTTGATAATCATGTTGGGCTTTTTAAATTAAGCAGTCACCTGTAGGGCATAATACTCCTGAAACCATATGCCTTGGATTTTAAAAAAAATCATCTATTGGGAGGGGCCAAAAGAGCAGGATGACCACATTATCTTGGCATAAGAATTCTAATTCCTGGACATTTTTATACCATAGGAATGAATTTCAATGATTAGTATGGAGAAATACTCTTTTTAGTGGCAAAGGAAAATGATTTAGCCATGGTTGATTAGAACCTGGACCAGTGACAGTGTTTCATAGAGAAGAAGTACTACCATTGACACCCTCTCTGTGATAGAACGTGGACCTTCTTTTTCAAGTGGGAACTCACTGTTGATTAGCCGATGGAAGGTTAGATCATTGGCCGTTGAGTCGTGAATCTTGACCAAATTGTGATGGACTGCGCATAAATTGACATTTGAAGTTTGATTTCTCAAGCTTTTTGAAGGCAGAGGAGATTTCTCCTAAATTTGCTTTCTTTTTGTTGCAAAATCATTAATGATGATTCCGGTTCTGATCCAGGGCTTTCCTGAAATCTTGAAAGGATTTCCACTGAGTCCATATATAACAAGATACCTTCCACCTTTCGATGAATTTGAGGTTGATCGCTGCATACTTCCAAGAGGGGCATCAACAGTGTTTCCTGCGATTCCAGGCCCTTCCATTTTTCTTGTCGTGGTTGGGGAGGGTACAATGTGCACAGAATCATCCAAAGATGTAGTTATGGAAGGAGATGCCCTTTTCGCACCTGCCAACACTGAGATTAGCGTATCAACTCCATCTGAATTGCATCTGTATAGGGCTGGAGTGAATAGCAGATTCTTTCAAATCTTGTGAGTCGTATACACGACAGCTTTCTGTTCTTGGATTGATTCAGTTATCATGCCTTCTACTATTTATTTTCAAGATTATATTTACTCGTGTATTGCATTATGTATAACATGGTATTCTAACTTATCGTGTAAATGCAACTAAAATATAGTATAAGTTATAGTCATAATCATATATACTGTTATTTGAGGTTATATATATATATATATATATAGGATCAATGAAAAGTTTTTTTTTTTTTTTTAAAAAAAACTCTAAATTCTAAAATTCGACTAACTACATAAAAGTATATTTTTCAAATATAAAAATATTTTTTTTTGCAATTATAGTTTATGCGCCACATTCTCAAGTAAAGGGAGTTAATTCTAATTTAAATTGAGTTCTACATATTTATTTGATTTATTTCGTGAATAAATATGTAATTTATGAAAGAAGACCTAGATCAAATGTTTATTTTTGTTTGTGCAATACTGTTGAAAATGTACAAATATAACTTCTATGAAAAATATTCATTACTGAATTTGAATGTTTATTAAATAAACATGTTTGATTTTTAAATAATTCTATATAAATTTTGATAATTATGATTAAATTAATTTGTTTAATTCTTGAACCATATAATATAATCTTTAACTAGACTTTAATAATACTTAAGACATGAATTGATCATTATTAATTTAAATAATCATTTTCTATTATATATGACTTTAATATAAATTTACAATACATACACGAATTAAAAAAAGTATTTTATATATTTTAGATTTTAGTATTTCATGCTTTCTATTGACTTGTTTTTAATACTATTAGAGTTTAGATAGTCAAAATAGTTAATAGTTTAAATTCATAATAGCTCACAACTTCCCGAAAAAAAAAAAAAAAACTTTGAATTGGGAGGGCGATCCTCCTCGTAATAATAATAATCACTAAAACATTTCACTTAACCTTATATATATATATATTCAATCTAAACATTTTTTTAAATATGTGACATAAATATAATTTAACAATATGTGTGTGAACAAAATAACATAAACAATTGTTTTTGGCTAGGAGATTCACATAAGTCATTGTCTATGGATGAAAAATGGCTATCAAGTGTATTTTGCGGTTAAAAATATTTTAAAAAAATTTTGAATTTTTTTTAAAATTAATATTTTTGAATTTTTGTGGATTCTTCTACGTCTTTCGGCCCGCCCATAAATGATAAATATAAGAGTACTATGCCGACCTAAGAATGATACAGACTTGAAGAATTTCTTTTCCAAACTTGCTTCTGCCCACTGAAACTCCATCGGCCAATCTCCCACCTGTCTTTGCACAATTGAGAATACCCTGCCATACACTCATCGTAACAGGGCAAGAAAATAGAAGTGATCTCTACATTCTGAAGAACTGTTACAAAATAGACACTTGTCATCACTCGATCTTCCCCATCTAAGCTGCCTTTGCCTTGTAGCCAATCTATCAAATACTGCAAGCCATGGGATAAAGCTATGTCTTGGAATCATAAAGGATCCGCAAACTAGTTTGATAGCCTCCCAGGTGCTTTTAATAGAAAACATGCCTCTCGAGATGCACACCCCATAGAATCAGCAGCTTTGGTACTAGGGTAGATAGAAGAACCACAAAGACGCTTAAATTTACAAGACTTCCAGATCTGTCAGCAGGCCAAGTCCAATATTCAAACCCATTGAATTGGAGGAGTCAGAACCAACGCTCTTGCCATATTTGTTAACGAGGGCTCCACGAGGATGCCATAAATCCGACCAAACACAATCACAACATGCTTGATCATTCCTCTAGCCATACGACTCGGTAAAACAGACATGCATGCAAGAGGAAAGGGGCATCTCATGCATCCATTAATACCCCAAACACTACACAGCTGTTAAGCCAGACTGCAATGGGATGCAAGAACAGCACGCAAAATCACCTACAACCAAACTTCCGAGGAAGTGACATTTTCCACAACCAACAATCCGCATGAATTTTTTGATAAATCCATAGGACATTCAACCAAATTCAAGTGCATAGTAAAAGAAACATCGAAGAAAGTTTTATCCTATTCAAAATGACATTCAACCAAATTCAAGAGTCAAAATTTGAAGTAGGATCCTATCTGCTGCAATTATAGAACTCTTGAATAAAAAAGAAGTACAAATAATCTTCAACTTCAGGCCTCTGTTACGGGGAAATCAAAAACCACATCTTTTCCTGTAAGCTTCCTGTAAACTCCAGCATACGACTCCAGCTTGTACTCAGTGTTGTTGCGCTCCTTGGGATCCAAGAAGATCTGACACAAACAAGAATATAAAAAGAGAATTCATGTGAAGGGCAGAGGTTATGGTTATTGAGATTACAATACCAACTACAATTTTCAGTTCCTTAGACTTAAATTGTCAAGACTACCTTGCTAATTTTGGACCCATCAATCCTGTATCTGGTGCGTTTTCCAACAATCTCAGCAGGATACACTAAATCCTCAAGCATGGCTTCATGCACGGCAGTTAGGGTGCGGGAACGGGGGCGCTGAACAGCAGAGCCTTTCTTGGGTGGACGCACAATCCTTCGGGTAGCAAGCAGAACAACATCCTGCCGGATTATCAGAGGAGCAATTGAAACATAGCTCGGAATTCAGATTCAAACATGTATTGAGCTGAAACTGGGATTGACTTTATATACTCATCATGATAAGGAACCATAAATGCTGAGCAACCTTCCTATAGGGACTTAAGCCTGCAGCCTTGAGGTTGGACCCTCAAGACTTTATACTGCCCCTCCATTACAGATGTAGAAAACTAAGAGTACAAGATAATGTTACCTTCCCACTGAACTTTTTCTCCAGCTCTCTAACAAGGCGAAGATGAACCTTGCGATAAGACTTCCTCAGTCTATAGGGAACATAAATGACAATAGCTTTACGATTTCCAGCAACATCTATTTGACTGCAAAATTTACAAAGTTTAGATTAGAAAATATACTGGCACCAGAAGGAAAATAGAATATTGAAAGAAAAAGACAGAAAAGTTTCACTAGGAACAAGCAAGCATACAATTATTTACGTACACTGCAGAATTTATGAAGAGATCTTTTAGCTCACTTTTCAGGTCTGAATTGCTATTTTCCAAATCAAATAAAGCCTGCAGAGGAAAAGCATATAGAATACATCATAGACAACTCAGTTAATCCAAGAATCCAAAGTACTTGAATAGAAACCTAAGGATCTAACCTGGGCAACTGTCTCCTCAAACTCGGTGGGTTCAGCATCCTTGTCCTTTTGGATCTTCTTCTTTGTGGTGTACATCTTCACAGATCTAAATAGTAACAGCAAGAGATTATATTCAATAACGAACAAGAATTGTCAAGTCAAATTCATCACAATAGACATCTGCACATTCTTTTGTGAGTTGTCTACCTAATGGGACCTAATTTCGAGTCATACATCCACAATAAGTTTCCTTATACATTTTTCCATAAATAAACTACAAGTTGGAGAACAAAACTTCCATGAATGATGAATCCATCAAGTGGTATAACGACAAAGGGTAGACCAAACTCCAAACTTGTCTTTTTTTTTTTATCATAATTCCAAACTCGATCAATACAAGTCATTCGCTGTAGAAAAACGACTTCTCTTTTCATCATCCTAACAGCCCACTCACATTTTATCTTCGTTCAATTTATAAACAAAACGATGACATTGCATCAAATCTAAGCACACACATACGCAAATGGCAAGGTTTATGAATCAGCCTAATCTAGGGTTTCTACACAGTAGATGACCACAAAAGTACACACCAGACAGCAGCTTTAAGCTCTCAAATAAGAGCCAAGTAAGAGAAAATAAAAACAACCCATTTCCTTTTGGAGACAAAAGGAGCCATATAACAAAACAGATGTCAAGATTCAATCTTTAACGAGAAAGCAGTTGATGAACAAGAATAAAAAAACAGCCCATATGATCTAGAAGCTAAAATAGTCACAGCAAGCAAATACATAGCAAGTAAAGTCTCTGATTAGAAGGCTTGGCATTTAATAAGAAGGGAATTTAAAGAGAACCCATTAGTGTTTATGAGGTTTACCAAATAGAAGGCGCCCTGGTTGCTGCCGATGCTGCTGGTGAGAGACGACGACAGTGATGAAAGGAAGTGGCTGTCTTTTGGGTTTAATAAGAGGGAGATCTAGGGTTTTAGTTTGGCTATGCTTTGAACGGTTAGGATTAGTTGAGGGAATTTTACATGGCTTCTTATTTTTAATTTGGGCCGGCAAAGTCATACGGCAATGCCCATTGTTACTTTTCTATTATTGTAGATTAGTTTTTCTTGAAATTTATATTGAATTATATATAATAGTTTAATTAAGATCTGATTTATAGGATAGATAATAGTTTTTAAACCTGCTTGGTCTAAGACTTGGATTTCAGGTTTTGATCGGGTCACTAGGTTACCCGAGTTATTTTTTAAAAAAATCAAAATGAAGATGTTTTAGTAAAAAAAAATCAATAGGTTGCAACCGGGTTTTTGACCTGGTCAACCGGGTCACCGGGTCAACCCTCCGTGTCACACTAGGTTTTTTCTTCCCCTGTTTTTTTTAACCCGGCCCAATTTCAGCCCTCGGGTCCCGGATCGACCCGCCGGGCCGGGTTTTAAAAACTATGGGATAGATGAAGTTTAATAATAGTATTTTTTTTTCATTTGCAATATTTTCTTAAGTTTTTTTTATTAATTCAAATATTTAATCGCTGCTTATTCTTTCCTTTTATTTTGTTGGGAAAAATGTTGGCCTAGCTTGGGAAAAAATTATTATTTGCATCAGCATGGCTATCGTTTTTGTAGAATTAAATAAATTATGTAAAACATCTTGAGCTTTCTTTCATTAATTATTGGTGGTTGAAAGAGACAAGAATTATTCATATTTTTTTAAAAAGCAAATCAACTTTTTTTTAATTTTAAATTAATATTTTTATTTTTTTATCATTTTAACATGTTAATATAAAAAATAAAAAAATAATAATTTTAATATATTTTCACATGAAAAAAACTTTTAAAATTAATTTTTTTCATACTTTAAATGGGTGGGTTTCCAAGGTTGGCATCTTGATATTTCGACCCAGTAATTCTTTTGTTCAAAATATGTTTTTAATTGCTTAATATCTGTACTAATCAAACACAAAGTGTAAAGCGTATAGCATAAAAAACTCTAAAAGTTAGTACCTAAGGGCATGACTTTTGATGGGCAATTTTCAAAATTGTATGTATTTTTTATTTATTATAAACTGCCCCAAAAAAATGAATAAATGTTAAATATAGTCATGACTAATGAAATTCTAAATGGTACTTCAGTGTTTTGCTTGTTTAGAAGTGTAATTAAAATTTTATTTTAAATAATTTTTGTTTAGAAATATATTAAAATAATAATAAAAATTTAAAAAATAGTTTTTAACATCAAACATTAAAAAAACATTAAAAATACTTCATTTAATTTTTTTAACATTTTTTAAAAAATATCCCATTCTAAAACTAGAAATT
>Ga0307512_10007759_pt1 | contig 10561 bp, 11 predicted proteins | sample 14_EM_MG_FD_200267 | JGI IMG/M metagenome (GOLD analysis project Ga0307512, IMG submission 200267) | Populus trichocarpa ectomycorrhiza microbial communities from riparian zone in the Pacific Northwest, United States - 14_EM | ecosystem: Host-associated > Plants > Roots > Unclassified | place... | reverse complement strand
TTTGGATAAAGCGCTGGTCCGGGCTCATAACCTGTTGAAAGTGATGAACGTGTGTATTGTCTAAGTAAGGCTGAAGCCTCGAGAGAAAGGAGAATATAGGGGCAGGTCCATGCCTGCCGCCATGACTGAGCAACGAGTGAGATATTACAACACCTTTTATCCACGAGTGCACGAGTGAGAAGTGGTGATCCGGACCGTACTTTTTCTTGGGGGGAAGCGTGTGTCTCCTCCTCGAGGTACGGGTGGGCCGGACTTGGATTCCTCCGAGGTGGTTGCCCCTCTTTTGGAATGTGGATGGATTCATTGGTCATGGTCGGGGTGTAGATAAGGGAGATCAGTTTCCGTTTGTAATGCTGCATGTGTGATGCGGCCGAGTGGGGACTCCAGCCCAAGAGCTCCCCGCTCACCCTGAGGTGAGGTGGTCTGCATGAGGGCCATGCAGCCAAGTGGGGTCTCCGGTCCAGAGCTTCCGTTCACCCTGAGGTGATGTGGCTTCCTCTCCCTGAGGTAGTGGGACCACTCCTGGAACTGCATGAGAAAGGCAGCTGCTCATTTATACAAATTGTTCCTCTCACTCTCGGAGTTCCAACTCCTGCGGCCGGTGTCTTGACCGAGGACTAGACTCTGTTTCCTTATCTCCCGCCTAGACTCTCTGATTGCCTAGCCACGGCCTGAGCCTCCTTCGTCCTTTAGCCACAGAATCTTCTCCTTCTAGCTACGTACTCATGATAATTTGTTCAGGTGTAACAATGGGTCTCATGGAGGATAACCTTGACACCTCCCAGGGATGTGACCAGACCCCCGTCTGAGGCTGCCACTCATCCCCTTTCCCTTTGGTAACCTTGAGTTACCACCTGGCTGCTGTTGGGTCGGTAATACTCCTCTCTTTCAGAGCTCGCCCCAGCCTGTGACTTTCACTCATGAAATCTCACTCGGCCTCCATCCTCAGATTGAGTCTGGCTAGTCATACTAATTGCATGTCTTGGGGTGTCACCAGCGCACTGGGTGTAACAGAGCGGAGCGATTGAATCAATTTGAGTAATGCTAAGTAGAGTGACTTCGATTAAGCACATGACACTACTCTTGCGGAATATAGGAATTTGCAGAACGAATGGGTTGTAAAATGAGCGGCAACGCTGAGTATGTATCGAGGAAGAGCGATTAGACCGGTTTAAGCGAATTTGCGGAACACACAAATTTCATGAGAAAACGCGCAATCGAGTAACAGCGCTGAGCAACATTGAAGTGGATTCACGAAACGGACAATTTCTGGAGCTTTAACTGAAAATTATGGCTGCAGCAACCCCCATTATTTGGCCAACACTGGCTGAGCATCTTGCGTGGTTTGGTGAAGCCAATGTATTGTGGGATATGCAAAATGGAACTACAGTAACTGCTGTCAATGCTAATGCTATTGTCGACGGATATTTCTAGTGGTATAGCAGTCATGAACAAGCATCAAAACGGATTGTTGAGCTGGAAAAGGAGATAAAGGGTGCAGACATGTACCGGTTAGTCATTTCGTCGCTTAAAATGGTGACCAAGCAGCTGGAAAATAGGTTAAAGCAGTGTGAACTGCTGAAGAGTTCAAGAATGCAGACCAGCTGGAGGCAAAACTTGTCAAGGCTCAGGAAAAGGTATGGGTCTAGAAGAAACGGTATGACAAACTGTTCAACGTTACCGAGTTACTTCGTGATTCTGTAAACACTACAAGAAACGGACCGACTCACAACACCTACGTTCACAAGATCAAACCACACGAGCCAACAAGATTCGATGGATCGCAGAATCTTGAAGTGGTGATACAGTTTCTGAATGATGTGGAATACTATGTCCATCAGGGAGGCTCAATGTGTCTGAAGGCAACTCTTGACAATCAGCACATTGACACAATTTGGTGTTTTTTCACTACCAAAATCTTTGGGTGGTTTGAGAATGATATGAAACGACGTGGTGTTGACAGGATCCCACCAGCAAACCATGACTATGGAATCACCTGGGCGGCAGTTAGAACTGCATTCAAGAAGCAATTCGTTTCTGAAGTAGCTATCTCGGTAATTCAGAATGAGTGGCACCCACTGAAGTTTAACAAAGCGCAAGTTCTGAAGTTCAACTGGTGAGTGTTAAAACTTATTCAGGTGATGGGAGGGTCTATTACCATCACCTGGGAGAATCCACTGTGGGACGAATACCAGCGAAAGTTACCAGAATCAATTGCAAATGATATTACCCAGCAAGTTCATCTCATGTTTTGCCTCAAGGACATCTCCCTAACCCTCTCCGACATGATGGACATTGTTGCAGATCACACCCTACCTTTTCCGACAACTCTGGTAAATTCTTCAACCAAATCGACACAGCCGATATACGATCCGATGGACCTCAGCAACATTGACACTAAAGTTAACACAGTAAATGAAACCATTCAATATCACCATTGTGGCGGAATCGGTCACATAGCACGTTAGTGTAGAACTCCGAGCAACCCCAATCATGCTACCCAATTCCGATCACGTCAGAACAGCCAAGGATGAGACACCTGAAGACGAAACCCAACCATAGCCAAAGACCACGAAAAGTCTGCTGTTTAACGTAGGGGAAATACCACACATGATAATCCAAAGAAGACCACTGACATATTTCGAAGAGATAGATGTCAAATCAATACCATTGATGATAGCAAGGAGATGGGTATGGGTTTTACTACTCAGATAGTTGGGCTGAGCAGTCATCTTCAGGAGATGAACCAGATCAGCAGGAGGTATATGATAGCTCAGATGATGAGTTGTACATGGGAGGACCACAGACAAGAGAGGGAGGATCTGTGAAGGGAGAAGGCAAGGTAGAAAAAGGCAAGAAGTAGAGGTGATGGAGTGTCCCTCTACTCAAAAGCGAGAAGCAGCAACTTTGTACTTGACAGATCTCAATATACATAAAAATATTGATTGCCAAAGTGATCTGTTACGTTTCAATGCAAAAGTTCAGACTTTTCACTCTAAAACCCGCTCAGCCTACAGCTTAATGGATCCTAGGGCATCGCACTGTTACATCAACTCGAATTATGCAAGAAATCTAGACATACCAATCTGATCAACAGGACGAATGTCAGTCACGACAGCAGGTATCAAGCACCCACCAACTGATTGACATCAAGTTTGGTTGAAAGCACAGATATGAGGAATTACCGGAAATTATGCCGATATTTAAGGATGGTTTACGCTCTTTGACCTTAAGGGTGTATACGACTTGATTGTGGGGAAGAACTGGCATTCAACAACACATCATTTGGTGGACTCCGAAAATGTCCTTCATCTCCTCGATGCCGATTGGTTGTTACTCACCAATGGTTGACCGGCATTTGTTCCACAGCTGTCTTTGACAGGCCTTCAACCACATCAGGGACGGTATCGCGAAGCTCAGAGTAGTTGCGTAAAGATTACAAACGTAGCCAATATCAACTTGATTTCTGCAGAAGAGACTGAATGGGCAATGAAATCAACAGAAAAACCTAGTGGTGATAGGATTTTTGTGATTGATATTTGCCAACGACTGTCATTGGATAACAAGACAGAGAAGGATCCTTCCATTCTTGCAGACCTTGGCAAGTGGAGGGCACAAATTCGGCAAAACTTCCATGATCTATTCCAACCACCGACTGGTGTTCCACCACCAGGAGCAGATGACTTCCATATTCTGACTGATCCAACTGCAAAAATTCCACACCATCAACCATATCAAATGACCCCGACCGAACGAGAAAATTAGAAGCGCAGATCAAGAAACTTTTGGCTAATGGATGGATTACCGATTTCCACTCCCGATACGCAGCACCAGTCATCTTCGCAAAGAAGCCAATTGCAACCTTACGCATGTGTGTCGATTACTGCGGATTGAACAAAATTACTGTTAAAGGTCGGTATCTACTACCATACATTGATGATCTTCTTGACAAACTTCATGGTGGACAGAGTTTTACCAAGTTAGATCTGGCTAGTGGTTACCATCAAGTACGAATACATGTGGACAATTGTCACAAGATGGCATTCATTGCACCTGAAGGTTTCTATGAATACAAGGTCATTCTGTTTGGACTTGCAAATGCACCGGCTGCATTCATGCATCTCATGCATCAAATCCTCCGTCCACATTGATGATATGCAATTGTATATCTGGATGATGTATTGATATTTTCGAAAATGCTTGCCGAACATAAGGTACATGTCGAGGCAGTATTTCAGTCTGTACGCCGTGCGCTTTTATATCTCAGTGACCCAAAATACATTTTTGGAGTATTGGAAACCTCTTTTGTTGGATTTAAGGTCAACAGATATGGAATTCATACAGAAGAGAAGAAAGTGGCAGCAGTACGAGAATGGTCAAATCCCCATTCACCTTCAGCACTTCGTTCATTTCTGGGATTGGCAGGATACTATCGGAAAATTGTTTCAAAATTTGTTCATCGTACGAATCTCCTCCACGAGCTTGCAAACAAACTGAAGGATCAATTTTGCTGGGTATCCAGACACCAACTTCAATTTGAAGATCTGAAACAGGCTCTCATGTCCGCACCGGTGTTGGCAACACTTGATCCAGATGCTGACTTTATTCTCCGAACCGATACATCAAATACTGCGATTGGTGGAGTACTAGCTCAAAAGCAGCAATTTGAAGGGAAGATGGTGGAACAGCCACTCGGATTCTTTTCACGGAAACTTCATTCGGTGGAAACCGGATACCCTGCCTACAACTGAGAATTACTGGCAATTAGTGCAAATCTGGAGCATTGGGCATGTTATGTTCACGGTTAACACCATACGACAATTTACGCCGACCATACCGCTCTTCAACACATTCTCAGTCAAAATAAGCTGTAAAGCTGCCAATGGCACCATCTTGATAAACTCCAGCAACACGACTACGATATCAAATATTTCCCTGGTGCCTCCAATACAGTTGTCAATACACTGAGCTGAATTGTATACGTTCAACCATCAAGTCTGAAATCAACTCCATCTCTTTTCAATGTCGTCGAGCTTAGGATATCAGCATCCAATGATTGGCTTGAAGATGTCCGTAGAGGATACACTGAGGATTTGATCTTTGTTCCAGTTCTGGAATACCCAAGTGCAGACGGTTCGACAATTCCCAAGACGAAGAAGGAGCGAAGAATGACGGAAAGAGCAAAGTCGTATTTTCTTGAGGATAGTCTTTTATATCACAAACCATCAAGAGGAAAACTTTGTATTCCGGACAATCTGCAAACGGATGTTATACAGGAAGCCCACGATGCTATTCTCGGAGGTGACCATACAGTAATCGAAAAGACCATTACAGCAGTTGCCTCTCGCTTTCATTGGCCTAGGATGGCAGATTCAATTTCCAATTGGGTACGTGGATACGATATCTGTCAACAAATCAAACACAACAACGCAAAACCATACAGGGGTTCTTCAGATGTTACCGACTCCATTGGAACGAGCTGAACAGGTTAATATCGATTTCATCACCAAGCTGCCTACATCGGAGTCTGGATATGATGCAGTTGCAACTGTGATTAATCCATTGATGAAGATAACCCGCTGGATTCCAGTTACTGAAGCTGATTTAACTGCGGAGATGTTTACGACTGCCTTCATCAATGGATACATTTGGACACAAGGACTACCCATTGCTATCATGTCAGATCGAGATGTCAGATTCACGTCCAGTTTCTAGCAATCTCTGTGTTCACAGCTTGGTATTAAACTGCAGATGACAACAGTGTATCACCCGCAGTCAGACAGACAAGCCGAAAAAGCCAATACCACACTGGAGACCTTCTTGAAGGGGTACATCACACAACTAGAAAATCCTGCAAATTGGGATCAATTGCTCCCATTAGCCGAATTCACCTACAATGCAGCCAAACAAAAGGCGATTGAAATGTCACCATTACAAGCAGATATTGGTTATATCCCAAGACTACCATTGGATTTACTGGCTTCTGAACCTTTCATACCGAACTCCTCTTCTGCAACTACCTATGCTGAGAATTTGAGAAAGACCTTACAGATGCTTTGCGAACGAATGGAGGAGATCCAGTTGGCAATGGTGACAGAAGCGAACGAACACCGACAATAACACCCCTTTAGAGTAGGAGATGAGGTGTTTCTCGATACACGTCTTCTTCCAGTTAGTTACGCCAATGTCACAGGAGTTGCCAGTGATGTCACGAATTTGCAGAAATTTCAACATCCATACGCTGGACCATTCATGCTTCTGAAATAAGCTGGAAACAATGCTTTCTTGCTCGACATTCCAACCCATTGGAAATTACACCCAGTTTTTAATATCGCATGACTGAAGCTATCGAATATCAAGAAAACAAGAGATCACCTGCCACCACCACCTTTATGGTCCACCATAGCGGCTGCTGCCAAATACGAAGTGGAAGGAATTCTTGAACACCAGGGAACAATGGCTTGTGACCTCAAGTACCTCGTGAAATGGGTTGGGTATCAAAACCCAACCTGGGAGCCATTGGAAAATTTGAAGGGAGGGAGTAAAGAGATTCTCTGGGACTATCATGCTGCGAATGAACTTCGAGTCTATCAGTGGATGAGTGATGAGCAAGGATAGAGTTTTTGGTTGGACTTTGGGAAAGTGCAAGTTTTGAAAATATTTTAAGGGGCAAATTATAACAGAGGAGGGAACTTGTTTTCTTGAGTGGGGAGTGGTTGTAGGAGTGGGACTCGGGTGCCAATACTAGGTAGAGGATACTAGCCCATAGTAGGCTAGTCTAGACAGCAGATTAGGTAGATCCTTCCTATAAGGATCTACTACCTCCCCACTCTCTAGAATGGACATACTTCTCGATCCCCCTCATCATGCCACACAGGGTGCTTGAAGTTCTGTTGGGGTGCTGGACCCGTTGGCAGCCCAGGCTGTCTGCACCTCTCATGTACTGGCTATCGTTTGGGCTATGATCCATACGAGCTACTTGTCCTTAGTTCCCTCATTCTGTAGCGGTTCCCCCTATGTCCTATCTGGGGCTGGACTCCCTTCCCTGGGGCTTGAGTTCTCCATGGGGATGGCGGGTGGCCTGATCCTACAGGTGGCTACAGGTGCCGCTTGTAAGTAGCTTGGCACATTTCTTCTCTCAGTTTGCCCTATTCCAGCAACTTGGCAAAGGGCAGCCTGGATTGAGTTGACCTCCATTTGTAGGCATTGTTGTTCCAACATCAGTTGATTGGTTGTAGTTTGTTGGCAGCTGGCCCATTCACTCAGGTTTTGATAGAAGATTGCTTGTTCTTGATTTCGCTGGAGGTCTGCAGTTTGCAAGAACAAGAGGGTATCGTTTATTCGAGTGATTTGTATGGCTTGGTATACCACTTGTTGCCCAGTTTCATCATTGTGGATCAGGATAGCTTACCAAACTCCCATCGTGAATTGCTGTGAGGTGTTGGTAGCAGCCATTAACTTGGTTTGCATCTATTCATGTGATACTCCTCCATCCACTTTTACTCGCTCATATATGTATCATACGCCTTGAAAAAGAATCTTGTAGTTTCGTTCGATTGTCTGGATACTGTGGTTGATTCCGTCTAACTCTTCTTCGCAGATTTGCTGGAATCGCTGAAGGTTGTTCTGGGCCAACCGATGTTGATGGGCAAGCTGGCATAACCAACTAGCTGGTTCCTGGATCTGAATACTGTCGTCATCCGGATAGGTGTTGTTGTAGATGCTCTCTACACTGCGTAGATACTCGGGGTGGAGTAGGTTGATGGTTGAGGATATGGCTCCACTTGCTGACATGTTTGCTTTGAATAAGTGTGGTTTTTTGTCGAAAAGGTAACTTTTTTGCCTTAGACTATAGTGTAATACTGAGGTGCTGTCATGTTAGTGGAGTTACGGTAGAATCGATATAGTAGTCAGGTTTTTGATAATTCACAACGGAATATTCTAAGGGGTGTCGATAAATTTTCTCCCTATCCTCACCCTCTTTTACGTGGTGCACTGAATACCTATAAGAGCAGAATTATCATGTGCTGCTGCGGTTCTCCATCTTTTGCCCTAATCTTCTGAAAAGTAGAGACGTGTAAGTGCATACTGATCTACTCTTTGCCCTCAGCATACCACATCTCCAATTCCTACTCTTTTTCCTCAGCACGTACACATCCCATTCCTGCTCTTTTTTCTCAGTGCGTACACATCCCATTCCTGCTCTTTTTCCTCAGTACACACCAATTCCTTATCCTTTTTTCTCAGAGCCATGCAAGTGCATGCTGATCTGTACTCTTAGTTCTCAGGAATTCACTCATGTATGCACCAGCCAAAGCCAAGGTGAATGTGGGCCTAGGCTTAGAGCATACTTATTCTGATCAGTACCGACAACAAGATATGGCACTGCTGCAAACCTTGTCATTCCCATAGCTTCTATAGGTCACATGGGTTCCACTTTGCTGCTACAGAGTAGTCACTGGCAAACCACTTTGGCTACCAAGGTCCTACTTCCACTCTTGCCCCCCACCTAGACTCTCACACTCCATATGTCATTCAAGAGACCATTAATGTCGAAGAGTGAATCATTTGAGAGACCGTTGATGTCAAAGAGTGTTATTCAAGAGATGGTCAATATCAAGAGGTGTCATTCGAGAGACTATCGACGTCGAAGAGTGTGTCAGTTAAGCGACCATCAACATACCATATATCACTTGAGAGACTGTCGATATACAGTGTATCACTCGAGAGAATATCAACATCAAGTTGTGCATCAGCAAAAAAATGGAAAGTTGAAGTATATTGCTTTTTTACAGGTGAGACATAAATTTGAACTAATATTTCTCGAGCTTTCAGCTAAAAATAAAGCACTTTTTTTTATTTAAATCCTTACAGGAGCAAAATATAACTTTCTCTCTTAGGGAAGTTAGCGATGCTTACGGGAGCTATGGGAGCTATGGAAGCTCCCTTGGAATTCTCAAATATTTTGCTGATGAAGTAAGCGAGGATTGGCATTGGGCTTTACTCGAATGTCAGTATGTCTTCAAAACCATGTCCAGTATTTCTAGGGAACTGCTGTCATCACTGAATAGACAACCACTACCCCGGCTAAGATTCCCTCTCTTATTTCTGTTGTTTGAGATGTTGGGTATTGCATACAGAAATATCTTCTGACTTGTACTCGACCACAGCTTTTCAGAAGTATAAGTGCTTGGAATTTTTGGGGCTACTAACCGGAAGCATGGAGTTGATGACTCTGACCATCAGAATGCAGTCATATATATCCACTCCCCAGTAAGCTTAGCACTTTGAGCCAATAGAGTAAGTGTCCATTTATGAAATCTTCAACCATATTGTGAAGTGGTTCGCCATCATAGAGTTTGACGTTGCCTCACTGAAGATGATCAACCCACTACGGGTATACATACTGAAGCTCTGCTGGAAGAAAACGCTGTAGTCTCTCTGAAGCAATATCACTATTGATGGTACGACAATATTTTAGAGAGCAGATATCTTGTTGTAGACTTCTTGACATCAGCTCAAGATATCTCACCTTGAGGTCTCTGTACATGTTCTTTGCAACAACCATGAACTGAGGGTCTTGACATCTCCAGTTGTCCAATAGAAAGTTATGGAAAGACGGGTGACGCAGCATGGTTGGGGCACTATTGCTATCAGAATAGAGCAAGATGAAGCCCAGAGATTACAATATTTGCTTCCCTTTTTACTCTCCCACATCCAAGAGCTTGGTTAAAGCAGCTGCAGTCAACATGTCATGTAGAACTACAATGGATCCAACTATCCTCTGAAGCACCATGACAGTAGCTCTTTCCTCAGGCTGGCCATTTTTGGGTGTTGCTGTGTATCATAGGAGTATCGTGTATCAAATTGAGTTGCTCCATTGACGATCCATGATCTTTTGTTTCATTCAACACCAACACCAGGCAGTTTGGCAGATGACTGTACTCATACCCAATGAATCTGAATTCTGTAACAGCATAGACGAACAGCCTACCGGCCTTCTAAAGGAGCTGGTCTACACTTGACTTGTCCAGCCACTTATAGTGCAATCCGTGCCACTTCCAGATTCTTTCGAGTTCATACTTGAGGAGGTCAAATATATCCTAGTGGACTGCATCAGCAAAAAAATGAAAAGTTGAAGTATATTGCTTTTTTTACAGGTGAGACATAAATTTGAACTAATATTTCTCGAGGTTTCAGCTAAAAATAAAGCACTTTTTTTTTTAAATCCTAACAGGAGCAAAATATAACTTCGCCTCTTAGAGGAGTTAGCGATACTTACGGGAGCTACGCAAGCTACGGGAGCACCCTAGGAATTCTCAAATTTTTTGCTGATGTGTGTTGGAGATCATATTAAGAGAAAAATCTCAATGGGCATTCTTCGATATATCATCAAAACCAAGTTGAATTGAAGTTTCCAGTTGGCTGGTTACAAATATCTTCAACCACATGGAGCTGAAAATATTTGCCTAAGCAAGGAGATGAAGGATTAATCTGATAGCCTCTTCACCAATGCACTCGTCCAATGCATCGATAAATGATATCAGTTGAGATGGCACAT
>Ga0307512_10007758_pt1 | contig 10561 bp, 8 predicted proteins | sample 14_EM_MG_FD_200267 | JGI IMG/M metagenome (GOLD analysis project Ga0307512, IMG submission 200267) | Populus trichocarpa ectomycorrhiza microbial communities from riparian zone in the Pacific Northwest, United States - 14_EM | ecosystem: Host-associated > Plants > Roots > Unclassified | place... | reverse complement strand
AGATTTATTACTTAAATAAATGTTTTTGGTTATTTGCGTGCGTGTGATGCATTTTTTCGGTGTCCTTTGCCTAACAGAATAGTGATGATAAATAATCAATTTAATGTGTTTTTCGGTGACGATCATTGCCATTCATTACAGATACAAGTTCATCAATGTGGATGAATCTTCCCATATCAATTCTCTTTGTTTCCTTGTTACGAATTTTGTGTAATGAGGTGGAGTTCAGCTGGAAAGTGCGCCGGTCAGTCCGTCGACCTTCTTATTTGTCACATTTGGAGAAGAAACAACTGTCTTTGAATGATTCACGACTTTCTTCCGTGCCACCGCCACCAAAGTGGAAGAGGAAAATTGATTCTCCGGTTGTCGAGGCTGCAATTAGTGATTTCATTGATAAGATATTGAAGGATTTTGTCGTAGATTTGTGGTATTCAGAAATTACGCCAGATAGGGAGGCACCTGAACTGATGCGGTCAGTGATCATGGATGCTCTTGGTGAGATATCTGGAAGGGCTAAAGAGATAAACCTCATTGACTTGTTAACAAAGTGAGTTTTTCTTTGTCCTGTAATAGCCTTTTTAAAATGAAAATGGTCACACAAGTCATCGAGAAACTTTTCTTAGTTAAAAAGCCATTGAGAAGCTTTAAGCGTGAAAACATCAGAATTAAAGACTGTCTATTGTTGCAGGGATATAGTTGATTTAATAGGGGATCACTTAGACCTATTTAGACGAAACCAAGTGGCCATAGGTGCTGATGTAATGGCAACTCTTTCCACTGAAGAGAGAGATGAAAGGTTGAAACACCATCTAATTGCTTCTAAGGAGCTTCATCCTGCACTGATATCTCCTGAGAGTGAGTACAAGGTGTGAGTGGAGCGTTCCAATTTTTTTTTCCTACTTCCATATATACTGTCTTTATTTATTTTATTTAACAATCCTTTTCTTTTGCTTCCATTTTCTCTTCTAAAAAGGTTCTTCAACAGTTGATTGGTGGAGTTTTAGCTATAGTACTGAGACCTCGTGAAGCTCAGTGTCCGCTGGTTTGGACTATTGCTCGAGAGATCGTAACTTGCTTGGTAATGCAGCCTCTTATAAACCTTGCAAGCCCTGCGTAAGTATACAAGATTACCCAGTCTTGGTTGTACGCCTCTTTTTTTTTCTTTGTAAATGTAGATTTTCTAAAAAAATAAAAAAAACAAGATTATTTTAGGTGCAACATGAGAACTTGAGAAAATATTGGATTTAAAAGTAATTGGATGATGCTTTGCTTAAGGCCTCATTCTAAGAATGTGTCCATTTGTCTCCTGATGTTTGGTGCTCATAGGAAAGAAGTAATATGAAATATAATCTTGAAAAAGACAAATTTATCGAAGAAGAAGAGGAAGGAGGGGGTTGGGGGAGGTTGAGGACAAGTGGCTCTACCAGTTCTTGGGAAAGCTCATTGCTGTCTAATTGTTAGGAACCTTTTGAAATGAAATTGACAACATTCTGTGAAGCAACTTACAGCAAGTTTTCCTGAAAAGAACAGAAGAAAAAATCATATTTTTTCAGAGCAGCTGGTTGTGAATGCTTAATGCTGTAATCTGTCAACCAAGAACTTGCTATATTTTACTGTGAACCACTTGTATGGAATACATGCAGTTGAACAATACGCGCTCATTGATTATATATGTTTGAATTATTGATGAATTCTGCTAAAATGGGCATTTCTGGACTGTGCACTTGATATAAGATCCCTTTAAGGTGAAGTAGGCTGTTCTGACAGCTTTTCTTTTAGGTCTTTTTATGTACAAGATTTACTTGGCACTGATATTGTCTATTACATGTAATTATCAGCTCTACGCACTTAATTTTGTTTTTTAGCTTGGATAACTAGGCGCACTGTGCTAAAATGCACATTTCTAAGCTGTGTACTTGATATAGTATACCTTTAAGGTAAAATGGAATATTCTCACAGCATTTCTTTTACTGTTATGGACAATATTTTCTTGGTATTGCATCGGCTATGCATTCTTATTCTCAATGTTGGAAAAACTGCATTCTTGAATTCTTCCCAACAAGCCGTCTTATCATCTGTTGTTGCTGGTTGGACTGTCTGATTGGAGAAGTGCCTATCAATGCTATCCTTCTCCAAATGTTTCATCTTTCATGAGTTGACCATTTTTCAAAGTATTTGGTGCTATGACCATCCTGATAGGTGTATTGTCTACAAATGTTTTACAATCATGTTTTTGTTTGCATGTAATACCCTGCAAGATTAGATAAATTTTTGGAATTCTTTTCTGTTAATATGCACCATACCATATTGAATCTTATAGTTATGCTTTATGTGACCAGGTATATCAATGAGGTGCTTGAATTGATCTTACTTGCCATTAAAGAGGATAGTCCAAAAGATGCTGGTGGTGATCACCCTGCAGGGAGTGTGCATAATGTTGACTCTACCTCAAGAAAAGATCCTTCCTTAAATAGTCAAAGGTCTGAGATTTTTGACAACAAAATGGACTATCGAGGGACTGATAAAACTTTGGCTAAAGTTGTTGATCACAGAGAAACATACTTGGATTATAACTCACACCAACAAGAGCCTATGCAGTCACATCCTGTGGAGTGGGCACGAATATTAGAGGTGGCGACCCATAGAAGAACGGAAGTTCTTACACCTGAAAATTTGGAAAATATGTGGGCAAAAGGAAGAAATTATAAAAAGAAAGAGAACAAGAATGTCAAAGCAGGGGTTCCGAAATCAATGGCAAAGAGTTCTGTTACAAACATCGCAGCTACTACAAATTTGGGAAAAAGTATGCCAATAAATAGCAACACAATGTCTACAAAGATGGAGGAGAAAGCAGTATTGCATCTAACACATGGATTAAGTCTAGATACTTTAACAAGTCACGAGAATAGAGATGGGAGACAGTTTACGCAGAATGGTAGCCAGGAATTGTCTTTTGAAGGGTCACATGTTGGTGGTGAATGGGAGAATGCTGACAATCTCGCTTCGAATGAAAACAGAGGTGGGATTAAGAGATCCAATAGCACCTCTGCTCTAGAAGCACTGCCTGATAAAAAGAAGGCATTTACAGGAGATGGTGGGGGGTCCATTATCTCAGAGTTTTACAGCCCGGAATCTCACAGGAGTGCAGATCATGCTGTTAAGAAGGTTTCAGACATAGTACTTCGCAGCGAGGGACCTTATAGTCCCAAGTTGAAGTGTCGGGTGTGCATCCTTTTCTGAAATCACTGCAAGACATACAGATTTAGAACATAAATTGTCACTAGATTCTTTGTGCAATAAGGGATTTAAATTAGAGCAGCTTCTTAAGCCGTGCTCTTTTCCTGTCATCATACTTGAATCTAATTAAAATATCTTACAGCTTGTATATCCATGTCTTTACAGGTTATGGGAGCATATTTTGAGAAACTTGGGTCAAACTCTTTTGCAGTTTACTTAATAGCAGTGACAGATTCAGAGAACAGAACTTGGTTTGTGAAAAGAAGGTTTGCTCTCATCTAAAGATGATTTAAAGCTACTAGTTTTATAAATATTTTTACGTTTTCTTGATCCACTCCATTCTCCATAGCTGATATCACTGCATTGATGTAATCCATGTGAAAAATCCAGAGTTTCTATATAACTAGAAGCTCTTTTGCTATTGTATCAATTTCCACCTCCTCCTTTGCAGGTACAGGAATTTCGAGAGACTGCATAAACATCTAAAAGAGATCCCTAATTACACATTACACTTGCCTCCGAAAAGGATATTCTCGTCAAGCACTGAAGATGCTTTTGTTCATCAACGCTGTATTCAGCTTGATAAATATCTTCAAGTAGTGTCTAATCTGTACTCTGTATTTCTTCTTAATAATGTTTATTTCGTTTGTCCTCTTCTTTAATCTAATTGCATTTCCCAGGATCTCTTGTCCATAGCCAATGTGGCGGAGCAGCATGAAGTGTGGGATTTCTTAAGTGTTTCCTCAAAAGTATGGATTCTGTGGAAATTGTATTCCATTGCTGTAGATTTTTGTTTAGCATGTTGTTGCTCCTGTTCTTATCTATGCTTTCACTTGTCAAGGTGAATGACTCTGAATTTCATTTGTTTCTTTTCTTTTTTCCTTCTGAAGAATTACTCTTTTGGAAAATCTTCCTCGGTCATGAGAACCCTGGCAGGTATGTGGGTGTCTTCTTCTGTGCTGCTTCACCTTAGCTTCTTATTTGAAACTACGCCTTCACTTCTAATGCACCATCTTGTTCATATCTTTTCTATCTCTCTCCCACACACTTGCATGATAGAGAATTTCTTGGGACCTTGGTTTTCCTATCTTGGAGAGAGGCTTTGCTTCCTTTGGCTTGTATACGTGAAATATGAGTGAATCAAAGACAATGCATTTCTTGCCTTAAATTGAATCTTTCTGATTGTTTTTTGCACCATCCATCCACTTGAGGGTAGGGTATAGATCACGGGCTTTGGCCCCAATTTTGCAAACAAGTAGTTTAGTTTGAAAGCCAGTCATTTGTTGAAGACCTCTATAACCCTTTCAATCTGAGTACAATACAATCATTTCTGTTAATGTTAGTTTACTATTGCGGATCTTATTTGCAAACCATGAGCATCGTTTCTTGTCTATCACCTCTGCTCAATTATTTTCCTCTTTTCAATTTGTACTTTAACTTAAACAGTAAACGTGGATGGTGCTGTGGATGATATTGTGCGCCAGTTCAAAGGGGTTTCAGATGGCTTTATGCGTAAAGTTGTTGGTTCGACTTCCCCATTTGATGAAACTGATTCTTCAATCTACAGCAGGAACTTGTCCTGGCATTCAGATGATGTGAATAAACATGTCTTGAGGCAGGATACCTTAGAACCTGTGAACAGCTTTTCTGATACTGAGGAAAGTTATATTCAAGAAAATCAGGAACAGAAGGGAGTTGGATCTACTGCACAAGCCAATGGTTGGCATTCAGACAATGAATTGAATGCAAAGGGTTTTCCTCCTCGGGTGATCAAACAGGGTGATGAGTCGCGGACCTTAGGTTTAGAGAAAAAACATGTTTTAGAGGAGAAAAGTAAACGGATTAACCATGGTGGGTTTTCTGTAGAAAACTCTGCAGTAGTGTCCAGTCATATGGACGATCCAGTTGGAATGCCACCTGAGGTATTTTGAGTTTGGTTATCTTCAATTTCTTTCTCATTTTCTTCATGACTCATGACCTTTTGCTGCCAACGATATTTGGAGGTTAGTGCAAATCATATTACCTGTTTGAGTTCATAGAGCAAAACAACAGGCTCTTCTTGTAGATTTGTCATTTTCAGTTGAGTGTTTTCCTACAAGTTAAATTAAGAAATTGCCTTTACAGGACTGGACAATTCATATTACTGAGTTCATGTTGTTTGGTATCAGCATTTAGTTGAGTCGTGTTCCTTCTTAATTAATTAACCATACACGTGAATCTTATAAACATATAGATTACCACCTTCTGCTCCCCAGCTTTGAATTATTTCTTGCATTTTTGTTAGATGATTGCTGTCTCCCTGATGTTTTATATCAAAGAGCAGCTGAGTCTAAACTTTTACTAATCAACTTTTTTTTTTCATTTTGGTGGAAGCATTTAAGCCAAGAAACTCATGTTCTAGGGGTAAATAAACTGTTCGGGTAGATTAGCAAGAGATGCATTCAATTTTTTTATCTAAACAGATTGAATGATCAACCTCATGGTAAAAATTGCTGAGGTTGTTGACCATTGATTTAAAGTGAATGTGCATTTTGTGAGGTCCTTTAGGAATTGTAATGGAGGTCTTCGAGGAGTTTGCATTGTTGATAAAATCATATATCTTGGGGAAAGCCTGAAGTGGCATATAGAGTGGCACATTGGTTGTCAGATATCAAATATATTAAAAAAACTTGGTTCTAGGAGTTGAGGATCGCAAGATTAAATAGCGTTAAGACAGTAAAAGGCAGATGTAGGATTAAACTTGGCAAAAACTTTGTGGCAGATAAGAAAGGTGAATGTTGGGCAAGGGCACTAACATATCAAAATAAAAAAATGTTGCTAGAGGTGGGAATTTTTTGAGTTAGGGACGCAGTAAGTGAGTAAAATAACTGCAGTACTGAATATGTATTTCACAATATGATGATGTCTGATATTGCAGTCTTCTCACAATGTTCAGATGAGACATTGCTTTTCTAAAGATGTTTAGTTTTCCACGTGATCTCTGAAGCTTGTTTTAATTTACAACATTGGGAAGCTTGACTTCTTTTGTTTTTTTTTTTTTTTGCAGTGGACCCCATCTAATGTAAGTTTACCTCTGCTGAATCTAGTTGATAAGGTGTTTCAACTTAAAAGAAGAGGATGGCTGAGGTTGGTTCATTTTTCTCATTAGTTCATTGAGGAAGGGGTGCATATGCTATTTACAGCAATCCTTGGTTCTTTCTCCGACCTTATAGTTGTGTATGCTGCCCTAAATTGTATATGATAAGAATCAGATGAAATGTATAATAAGAACTATATCACAAGAAAAGCAATTAGCCATGGAAGATTTTACATTCTGATGCTTGGACTTAAATTTGGGAAAGAACCTCAAAATCTATTCCATTTGAAAATTCTGAGACAGATTCTTTAGCTTTAGCTGAATTTGTGCAATTTAGTCTACACATTGAACTCAAGTCTGTGCTGAAGTTTGGTTATCCTCTAGTATTTGAGCTAAGAAATGTAAGTGCATAATTGGTGAATTCCAGATTACATTTGATGAAATCGAAATGCAATGATAATTTTTCTGTCAAAAGTTATTCTACTCGACTTTTCTGAATACAATATAATCCTGCTCCCTTTCATGGTATGAATAACCTTCCACAGCCTGTTATTGTGGTATCATCAGCCAGTATTTCACATGTGCTCATCTTTATTACTACAGAAGACAGGTCTTTTGGATATCAAAGCAAATACTGCAGTTGATAATGGAAGATGCTATTGATGACTGGCTTTTGAGGCAAATTTACTGGCTTCGGAGAGAGGACACCATTGCTCTTGGGATTCAGTGGGTGCAAGATGTAAGTACTGAAACAATTTTTTATTTCTTCATTAAACCTACTGTACTAATCTTGGATCAACAGCATACTTGATTTATGCAATACAATTTACCTTATGCCAGTTAATTTTTGCCATCTCATGTATGACTGGGGCTTGTCAACTTTAACAAGCAAGTTTTCCCAGAGGGCTTGACGCCTAAAACCCTGCATGTAACACCAAAATAATGGGAGATGTATTTTTCATTGGCGTTTTAACCTTTTCAATATTACTTTGGGCCTATTTGATCTTGAGTATGGGCTACCAGCTTAGGTTAATGAGGTTTATCATAGGAGTGCTGATGTGCTTTTGCTGCTATGCATGTTGCATCCCAGAGACCTAATCGAAAATTAATTTGTAACATGGATCAAAGGTGCCTAAACTGTTGCCCAGCACACATGTGAATGGTGCTTGGTAAAAAGTCTTCATTGGTATGTCTTCTAGTTGCGGAGGCTGGATTACACATGGGCTTCTTTTCTTGTGTTTGATAGTGAACATGTTAAAAAGGATCAAAGGGTAAAGCATTGACGTGGCTATCTCAATTAAGTTGTGTTTCTGTTAAGTTTGATTTCACTGTTCTACTTTGTCACTGTTCTGCTTGGTTACCTATTAGTTAATGCATTGCTTCTATTGGGGATTGTGTGGTTAGCCCTTATCAAGGCATCCATCTGATGTTGAGATGAACCATTTGAAACAGTTATTCTGAACAAGTTGTGAACTGAACTACAGTATGGGTATGTTGCTTTCTTGCTTATCCTGATCAGACAGGGAGTTTATTGATTTCTTGTCCTTTTCTTATGATGAATTACTTGCAGATTCTCTGGCCAGAAGGCATATTCTTTACAAGGACAGGGGGTGCACAAAGCAAAGTTGACGATGATCAACCAAATCTCATACCTTTTCAGATTAGCCAACTGGGTGGCAGTAAGGTCTCTAATAAAGGTTCATTTGAGGAACAACTCGAGGCTGCTCGTAGAGCAAGTGATATCAAGAAAATGCTCTTTGGTGAGTATGGTTTTCTTAAGATACTTCAATAATTAGTATTCTTGAGTTTGGACCTGTGGTCATTGTGGATTCATTTATCATCTCTTTGAGATATTTGCATTAGTTTGAATGATTTATTTTTCCTTCTAATAGCATGAACAATTTTTTCTCCAATTCTGTGGTCGCGATCCTTTGATTTTCACAAGTTCCTTTTCTGACAGCTACCATTGGTCTTCAGGAATCTGTTTAGAACAACGTGAACCGGGGGGGTAGAGGGTAAGAAAAATGGGAAAGTGTTAGTTTATTTAATGGTTTGGAATCTTCCCTCTTGCTTTTCTTCCTCTTGCTCCTTCTGTTCCTCAAGAGGGGAAAAGTAATTCGATTTCATTCCTTATAACTGTCATCCAAACAGGCTGTATACATGTTTTGCTTTATGTTTCCGTGCTTAGCAAAATCAAGTCGTGGAAAGTTGTGTTGGTCTGATTTTGTCGACGGTAGTTTGTTTGCAACTTGTAAGTTGAGGTTCTAGGTTCTCTTCAATTTTGGATAAACAGACTTTTTAACTTTGGGATTCTAGTTTTAAGTGCTTGATTACATTCGTTTATCAAGAACATAGTTAGAAAATTTCCCCTTTTTGTCAGATGGAGCTCCATCAACCTTGGTCAGCTTGATTGGAACTAAGCAGTACAAACGCTGTGCAAGAGACATTTTTTACTTCACTCAGGTTTAGCCCTCAATCCTTTTTATGTTATGGGTTAGGGAGCTGTGAAATCGTTTTAATGTTTCATGTCATAAATTCCTTTTGGTGTCATGCTAGTTTAAACCGACTGATATAGTTCCTGTTTTGTGAATTGCAGTCTACTATCTGTGTGAAGCAACTCACGTACGGAATACTTGAACTATTAGTTTTATCAGTTTTCCCTGAGCTCCGGGATCTTTTGCTGGGTCTCAACGAGAAGATGCGTGCTCCACCTGCATAGCAACTTCTTGGTTCCATCACTACTAAGCTGGTCGATTATCGTACCAGCTATTATGGAATTCAAAATATAATAACCATTTCCAAGAATCAATAGATTACATGACTTCATCTTTTGAACAATTGATTTCATTCGCTCTCAAAGAACGATTAGGCTATATATTAGGAATGCCAAAACAGGGCTAGATGATGTGTTGAACCTTTTTTCCGGGACGTGGGTATTAGCTGTACAGCTCGAATATTCAAACAGTACATAAGCTGCAAAGTTAGAGCTTTGTATAGAGGATGGGTTTTTTTAGTTTTTGTGTGTATTGTGTTCTTCTTGTTCAAGCTGTACCCCTTGTTATGGGGATTTTGTATCGTCGCACATTTAAAAACAAAATCTGTGATATATAATTTTAACTCACATTGGTTCATCCCTAGTGTGTTTCCAAGCTTTTATTTATTTATTTATTTATTTTATTTCCTCTCACACGCACGTTTGCCCACATCTTCTGGCCGAGTTTACAAAGAGTCTACCAGAACAAAAGGATGGAAAATGGTATCTATACTGTACTATCTATCAATTATGTTGTTTTTTTAATTCAAATCTCTTTTTAACTTGTTTTAGTAGTATTTTTCCGCAACCCCCTCAGTTCAGCACTAACTAAAGTGAGGAGATCGAGGCGACAAACTCCATAGAATGTGACTAAGGATTTGTCTGGTGGGGACCGTGGTTGAAACTGTATAATTAACATCTTCTTGAGTTGCTAAAAAATAGTGTTCTTTAGAAAAAATGATCTCCATGGAAAATAAATTACAGCGAATTAATTTTTAATGTTTAATGAAAAATGAGTGCAAATCATTTTACTGTTTTTGGACATGTCAAAGAAAATATGTTGGGAAATAATATATTTTGAGTTATAATTTGTTTTTTAAATAACTGGATTTTTATTTTATCAAATATTTTTTTGGTATTTGAAGAATATTGAAAATAATTTTATTTTTTATAGTATTTTAATTTTATAATATAATTTATATGATTTAAAATGTATAATTGATATATAATATAATATATTTGGTGTTCGAGTGTATTTTCTAGCAATATTATGCACTAATATATTAAATTAATATATTTTTAGACTTTTTATTGATATATCCTAATATATTATTTCTTACATAAATATATTAGTAATTTATTATTTTTTAATACTATTATATTATAAAGTATTATACACACACACACACACATATATATAAATAAAATATTATACTATTTTAGTTTTTTGTTCTTCATGTAAAGTGATTTTTTTTTAAAAAAAATTGAAAAACATTTCTCTCCATCTAAAACTTATATTTTTCTTTGATGAAAAATGAATTTTATTAATCAATTTTTTATAATATAATTAAACATGAAAAAATTAAAAAAATATTTTTCAGAAAAAAAATTTATAGGAAACAAATAGAATCTTAGTAGAAACTCTCAATATAAAACCTTAATTAAAATAAAAAAAAAAACTATAATTTATAATTGTTTTTAAACAAACTTTACAA
>Ga0307512_10007757_pt1 | contig 10562 bp, 6 predicted proteins | sample 14_EM_MG_FD_200267 | JGI IMG/M metagenome (GOLD analysis project Ga0307512, IMG submission 200267) | Populus trichocarpa ectomycorrhiza microbial communities from riparian zone in the Pacific Northwest, United States - 14_EM | ecosystem: Host-associated > Plants > Roots > Unclassified | place... | reverse complement strand
TCCCGCCGGACGGCGGCACCGTCGTCGAGGACCCGCAGGCAGGCGAGGACCTGCGGGGTGGCCGGGAGGGCGACGACCGACTCGCCCGGCGGTGGCCCGAGGAACCGTACGGTGGCGCCGATGTAGCTGGCGCTCGGGTTGAGCCGTATCGGCACGAGGGCCGACAGGCGCGGGTCGTTGCGCAGCGCCTGGCGTACGAGGGCGAGCAGATGGCCGGTCAGCTCGGTGACGTGGACGACGGACTCCGGGCGCCCGAGCCGGACGTCCGGGCCGCGACGCGACCAGGTGCCCCAGCCGAGCATCGTGAACGTGCTGTCCGGGCTCGGGTCGGTGGCCGCCCGGGCGGCGTAGCCGGCCAGCCGGACCAGCGCCGACCGGCGCGGCACCCGGGACTCGTCGGCCAGCCACCGGGCCGTCTCGGCGTACAGCGTCGGGCTGGACAGCGACAGCGCCCGCTGGAATCCCGGGTCCCGGACGGCGTCGCGCAGCGCGGTGCGCGCGGCGCCGGTCTCGCGGTCGAGGGTCGCCGGGAGCCGGACGCCCAGGCGGTCATGGGCGTCCTGGGCCGCCGCCCAGCGGCGCAGCCGGGCCGCGAGCTCGGCCGGGAGCAGCCCGGCCACGTGCTCGTTCCATTCCCGCGGGCTCGGCCGGCGGCCGCGAAACACCCGACGGCGCAACCCGACGAGGGCCGCCTTGTCGGCGCCGTCCGCCCAGGCGCCGATGACCTCGTACAGTTCGGCCGAGATCGCCCGGCCCGCCGAGGCCAGCCATGCGCGCAGCCGGACGATGGCGACGGCCTCCCGGAAGGCTTCGCCGGTGCGCAGGCGCGGCAGTTCCGCCATCGGCAGGCCGGCGATCCGCAGTATCACCACCGGCGACGCCAGCACGGTCCCGCCCGGGAGGCGGACGGTTCCATCGTCCTCGGAATCGATCGCCACGCCGTGTCCTCTCGTGCTCGGTGCGGCGCCGGATCCGGCGCCGCACCCGAGAGGCGTTCCACCTCGTTCCAGCGGCGCCGCTCAGCGATCGGAGCGCCAGCTGTACGGCTGCGCCGCGACCGGGGAGCGGTTGGCCGCCCAGCCCACGGCCCACAGCCGGCCACCGTTCGGCTCGGCGGCGAGCCCGCTCAGCGCCGAGCCGATATGGTCCCCGCTGTCGGTGCCGGGGTCGATCGAGTCGGGGGTGAGCGTCCCGCCGTTCCACTCCTCGATGTTCGCGGTCTCGTTGCCGGCGACCAGCTGATAGCCGGACACGACCACGTCCCGCGGGCCGACCGCGACCACGCCGGTGAACTCGGTGGCGGTGGCCTTTGTCGAACGCAGCACCCGCCAGGCGCCGCCGTTCGAGTACAGGGCCACCGGGTGCAGCAGATCGTCCGGATCGGGATCATCGGTCACCGTGTCGAGGGTGTAGCCCACCGCCCAGAACTCGCCGGGCCCGACCGCGTCCACCGCGAGCAGCGTGGTGCGCACCGCGCCCGGGTTGGGGCTGGCGACCTGGCTCCAGGAGACCCCGTCCCAGTGCAGGACGAGCGACTTCTCGACCTTCGCGTCGGTGGCGTCCCGGAACTGGCCGACCGCCCACGCGTCGTCGTCGGCGATGGCCGTCACCGCGGTGAGCCGGCTGCTCAGCGTGCCCGGGCTCGGGCTCGGCACCTGCTGCCACGCTTTGCCGTCCCAGCGGGCGATCAACGTCTGGGCCGGCTCGCCCTCGACGAGCGAGCCGGACTGGCCCACCGCCCAGCCGTCCGTGCCGGACAGTAGGTCGATGCCCTGCCAGGCGCCGCCGGCCGCCGGCACCGGGCCGGGAATCTCCCAGCCCGCGCCGCCGTCGACCGGATACTGCTGGATCAGCGGCGTGGTCCGCCCGGCCGCCGTGGTGTGGCCGACCGCGACCGCGTCCCCGGACGGCAGGATGTCGACGCCGTTAAGTTGCACCCAGACGGCGTCCGAGGCGGGGGTCGTGACGGTTTTCCACGCCGTGCCGATCCAGCGCTGCACCAGGGCGAACGCCTCGGCCCCGGTCGACTGCCAGCCCACCGCCCAGGCGTCGGTGGCCGACCGGGCGGCGACGGCGTGCAGGGTGCCGGCTATCCCCGGCGTTGCCGGGTTCACCGAGGACCACCACACCCGTCCGGTGCCGATCGGGGCGGCTTGACCGGAGCCGGGCGCGGCCGGGATGGCGGCGGCCAGGGCGAGGGCGAGCAATCCCGTCAACGCCGCGGGCCGTCGGCCGATCCGGGATCGGGCTGATGTCACTGGGCTCTCCGTTCTCGATGGGCCGGCGTTTTCTCGAGGGGTCAACGACCGCTCCCGGTCGCCGGCAGGGCCTTGGCGTGCCGGGCCAACGCCGCGCGATCGGCCATGCCGGTCTTCGCGAGCAGCCGCGTCACGTGGGTCTCGACGGTGCGCGGCGAGACGAACAACTGCCGGCCGATCTCCTGGTTGGTGAGCCGGTCGGCGAGCAGTTCCAGCACCTCGTACTCGCGGACGGTGACGCCGACCTGGCGCAGCGAGGGTGGGATCGCGTCCGCCCCGCGCCGCCGCTGGGGTGTGGTCTCCCCGGCGCGGCGCAGCAGCGCGCGGCAGGCGTCCGCCACCCGGGGGACGCCGGTCACCTGGAAATGCTGCTCGGCGCTGCGCAGCCACTGGGCGGGCTGCCCCCAGCCGTCGGCGATGGCCGCCTCCGCCGCCAGCCGCAGGCCGAGGTGCCGGCCGAGCGGATACGCCGCGGCGACCTGCTCGAACTCGGCCATCATCCGCTCGGCCCGAGGCTCGTCGCCGGACCGCCCGGCGAGCACCGCGCCGGCGACGAGCATGAACAAGCGGTTCCAGCCCGCCTGGCCCCGGGCCGACACGGCGATCCGGTCGTACTCGGGCCAGCCCGACTCGCCCGCGAGGACCGTCATGGTCAGGTGCAGGCCGTGCACCAGCGACAGATATTCGGGCGGCCGGTGGGACTCCTCCTCGACCGCCTCGGTGACCTCCTCGTACGCCCGGGTGCGGTCCTCCTCCAGCAGCGAGCAGAGCGCCAGGCCGAAGCCCTTCAGCGCCGAGGTGAAGTCGAAATGCCGGCCGCCCAGCCGGTCGTAGTCGGCCAGCAGATCGGTGACCTCGTCCCGGCGCGCCTGGTGCGCGGCCGCACAGATGCGCAGGCCGAGCGCGATCAGGCGGAGATCCTCCAGCCCCAGCCGGTGCGCCGTCTGCTCGCATTGCCGGGCATACCGGCTCGCCGTGTCGTACTCGCCGCGGCTGACATACAGCACGGCCAGCTCGGCCGCACCGTCCAGCGCGGTGATCACCGCGCCGGCCCGCATCGCCGTCTCCCGGGCCTCGATCAGGCCGCGGGGATCGGCCCGCCGGATCGCCGCGTGGATGCCCAGGTGGAACAGGAACCTGATCCGCCACAAGGTCAGGCCGTGCTGCTCGGACAACGCGAGGCCACGGCCGAACAGCTCGTCGGAACGCTCGAGGTCCTGAACGCGGGCACACGAGCCGAGCACCGCCAGGGCTTCACACGCGATCTCCGGCAGCGGGAGCCGCTCGGCGGTGCGCAACGCGCCGGTGGCCAGCCGCTCGGCCCGGTGCAGCCGCTCGGTGTCGCTGTCGGCGATCGCGAGCCGCGCGTCCACCAAGTCGATCGTGGCCTCCTGCGCGGCGCTGAGATCGGGGCCGGTCAGCGCGCGGACCGTGCCGAGCTCCCGCCGGCCGGCCGCCCACTGACCGGCGGTGACGGCCGCCCGGGCCAGCCGAAGGTGCACGGCGGCCCGCTCCTCGGGCGTGGCCTGCCGGTCCAGCTGCGCGGCGAGCTCGCGGGCCCGGGACACCTCGCCGGCCGCGGCGAGCATGTCCAGCAGCGCTTCGACCACCCGTGCGGTCCAGCCACCCGCGACGGGGTCGCCGCCGAGCAGCTCGAGGCCCCGCTCCAGCAGGGCGATGGCGGTGTGGACCGCGCCCTGCTCGGCCGCCCGCCGGCCGGCCCGGTAGAACAGCTCCGCGGCCCGCTCGCCCGCCCCGGCCTGCTGCCACAGCCGCCCCGCCAGCACGCACCACTCATCCGGCAGCCCCGGGAACGTCTCCTCGATCGCGGCCGCGGCGGCGCGGGACAAGGCGGCGAGATCCTCCGGCAGGGCCGCCGCGCGCAATGCCTCGCCGACCAGCGCGTGCTGGACCAGATAGCGACCCGTCGGGGCGTCCACCACTAGCAACTGAGCCTCGACCGCGGCCCGCAGGCCGGCCACCAGCGCGGCCGGATCCAGCCCGGCAGCCGCGCCGAGCAACCCGCCCGGGCACGGCTGCTCGCAAACGGCCGCCATCAGCAGCAGCCGTCGCCCGGCCGGCTCCAGCCGCTGGGTGCGCGCCACCACGCTGGCCCGGACGGCCGCCGGGACCTGCGCCGCGGCGGCGGCCGTGGCGGACCACCGCTCGCCGTCGCGGACCAGCGTCGCGTCGTCCGCCATGCCGGTGAGCAGCTCCTCGACGAAGAACGGAACGCCGCCGCTGGACCGGACCACCCGCTCCAGCGCCTCGGCCGGCACGGCTGCCGGCGGCACGCCGAGGCAGGCACCGCTCATCTCCCGAACGGCGTCGGCGTCGAGCGGCGCCATCGGCAGCACGACGGCGCTGTGCCGCTGCTCGGCCGCGTACGCCAGGGGCGTGATCTCGGCCCCGGGCCGCGTGGTGGCCAGCAGCAGGATGGGCTCGCTGCCGATGTTGTCCGCGAGATAGTCGACGATCATCAGCGTGTCGGTGTCGGCGTCGTGCAGATCCTCGAGGATCAGCAGGCAGCCGCGACCGGCCGCGAGGCTGGTCAGCAGCCGCAGGACCGCCTCGGCCAGCAGGACGGGGTGATCGTCGGCACCGTCCGGCCGTCGCACGCCGCCCCACCCGGGTACCAACCGGGCGAGCGCCGCCCGATAGGGCGCGAGCTCCGCCGACTCGCTCGGCCCGGCGTGCCGCAGGACGCCGAGCAGGGCCTCCGTCAGCGGGCGATATTGCACCGACGGCGCGGCTCGCCCGCGCATGACGAGCATGCCCAGCTCAGCCGCGTGCCGCTGGGCCTCCCGGGTGAGCCGGGACTTGCCCAGCCCGGCCGCCGCGGTCAGGAACACGGTGCTGCCCGCGCCGTCGGCGGCCGCGGACAGCAGCCGGGCCAGCACGTCCATTTCGGACGCACGACCGACAACGGTGGGGCACAGCAGCCGCATCGTCACCCCCACCACGTTGGAGCGTTTCATCTCGGGGGCCAACGCTAGCGGTCCGGGACCGTCCGGGTCGGTCGGCTATGTGACTGCCGCCGGGCGGGAATCCGATCGTGTGCAGGTCGGTTGGGCGACGCCCGCCCGCGCTACGGATGCGCCCGCAGAACGTACGGGCTGGGCACCGATGTCTGCCGGACCCGCCCGCCCGCAGGGTGGCCACAGTAGATCAGTGGTCACCCTGTGAGGAGAATCCGATGACCCGTCCGCGCGCAGACTCCGAGGCTGCCTCGGTGCCGATCGCGACGTCCGTGTCACTCGACTACCGCGCCGGTGGCGAGGACGGCCCGTTCGGGCTGGGCTGGCACCTGCGCCTGCCCGAGTCGTCCCGGTCCACCGCCCAGCACGTGCCAGGGCACTCGCTGCCGGCCCGGATCTGCTACCGCGACCAGCACAACGCGTCGATCTCGACGATCATAGATTTCGAGTACGAGCGGAGACCCGATCTGCCCGCCGCCGACCGGTCGGGCACCGCGACACCGGCCGCGTTGCGCTGCCGCACGGTGCGGGTACGCCGGCAGAACGGCGCCAGCGCGGCGGCGGTGGCCCGGGAATACCGGTTCGAGTACCGGTCGGTTCCGGTCAGTGGCGCCCTGCTGACCCGGGTGGAGGTCGTCCCCGCCGACCAGGCCTGCCGTACCGCGACCTGTGTCCGCGAGGGGCGACAGTGGCGCGTCTCGCTGGGTGATCGCGCCGTTCTCGTCAAACACAGCGTCGGGATGCTGCACCTCGCGGTGCTGTTGGCCAACGCGAACGTGGAGATCGGCGCGGCCGAGCTGGCGGCCGGGGTGGGCCGCCTGCGGGTCCGGCCGGTCATGGCCGCCCAGCCGATCCTCGACCGTTCGGCGATCCAGCGGTACCGGCAGCGGTTGGCGCAGCTGCGGGCCGAGATCGGTGACTGCGAGTCGGCCGGGGCGCGGGCCCGCCTGGCCGAGGCCTGCGCGGAACGCGACTGGCTCATCGCCGAGCTGGGCGCCGGCACCAGCCTCGGCGGCCGGCCCCGATCCTTTCCGGACAGTGGCGAGCACGCCCGGATCGCGGTGGGCAAGGCCATCCGGCGGGCGATCGGCTGGATCTACGACGCCGACCAGGTTGTCGGTGAGCACCTGCGGCACTCGGTGAACACCGGGATGCGCTGCGCCTACCACGCCGGCTGAGACGACGGGGAAGTTGTGGAGATTCGGGTGCTCGGGCCGGTGGAACTGCACGCGGGCGGCGAGCGAGTGCAGCTCGGTCCGAAAAGGAATCGACTGGTGCTGGCGATTCTCGCGTTGGCGGCCAACCGGCTCGTGCCGATCGACGAGCTCGTCGAGTTGACCTGGCCGGCCGGCCCGCCCCGGACCGCCAAGCATGCCATTCAGGTCGTCGTGTCCCGGCTTCGTTCGGTGCTGGCCGGGCTGCCGCAGGGCGCCGGCCACTTCGAGATCGGCACTCGCGGGACCGCGTACCTGCTGCGGGCCGATCCGTCCCGGATCGACGCCGGCCGGTTCGGATCCCTGCTGGATCTGGCACGTGCCACCGTCGATCCGGGACGGCGGGTCGCGGTGCTCAGCGAAGCACTCGGCCTGTGGTCCGGTCCGGCGCTCTGCGGAGCCGCGTCGCCGGAGACGCGCGAGCGGCTGTGTCACGGCCTGGACGAGGCCTGGCTGTCGGCGAACCGGGATCTGCTGGAGTCCCGGCTTGCCCTCGGCGAGCACGCGCAGCTGGTACCGGAGCTGGAGCGGCTGACCCGCGACCACCCGTTCGACGAACAGCTGCACCGGCAGCTGATCCTGGCGTTGTATCGCGTCGGGCGGCAGTCGGACGCGCTGGCCGTGTACCGCCAACTGCGCGACGAACTCGACGCCGAGCTCGGGATCGCGCCGAGCCAGCCGTTGCGTGACCTCGAGAGCGCCGTTCTGCGCCAGGACCCCGGCCTCGAGCCGGCGCCGGTGCTGCGCACGGTGCCGGTTGCCGCGCCCGTGCTGCCGCCGCCGGCGCAGCTGCCGCCGGCATTGCCCGCGTTCGTGGGCCGGGGGAGTGCCCTGGCGCATCTAGAGACGATCCTGAGCGCCGAAGCCGGGCCGGCGGTCGCGGTGGTGTCGGGCCCGGCCGGAGTCGGCAAGACCACCCTGGCCCTGCGGTGGGCGCACCGGATCGCCCCGAGATTTCCGGACGGGCAGCTATACGCCGATCTGCGGGGGTCCGGCCAGGCCGTGCACCCCGGCGAGGCGGTCCGCGGATTCCTCGGCGCGTTCGGGGTGCCGGCGACCCGGGTGCCGGCCGGCCTCGAGGCGCAGACCGCCCTCTACCGCAGCCTCACGGCCGGTAAGAAGGTCCTGGTGGTGCTGGACAACGTCCGCGACACCGAGCAGGTCCGCCCGCTGCTGCCCGGCGCCGCGGATTGTCTGACCGTCGTGACCAGCCGCGACCAGCTCGTGCCACTGATCGCCGCGGAAGGTGCCCACCCGTTATGCCTCGACCGGATGACCGATGCGGAGGCCCTCGAGTTGCTCGCGCGCCGGCTGGGAGCCGGCCGGGTGGCCGCGGAGCCGAACGCGATCGGCAGAATCATCGCCCACTGCGGGCGGTCACCGCTTGCGCTGGCCGCCGTCGCCGCCCGCGCCGCCACCCATCCGGGCGTCTCGATGACGGAGATCGCCGTCGAGTTCCGGGAGGCGACCGGCCGCGTTGACGCGCCGCGGACCGGTGCCGCCGCTACCGAGGCTCGCTTTCGGCGCCGACTGACCATTGCGTACGCACGCCCTGCGGTTGACTCGATGATGACCCGACTGTGAACCGGCCCGGCTAGCGTCCCACTGACCATTCGCCATTCGAGTTGCGAGAGGGGGTGAATTTCGTGCTGAAGAACTTGGGAACGCTGGGTGATCGAGTGCTCGGCATGATCGTGCCGAAGGCGCGGGCGGCAGCTTGCACGTGCTGGTATGTCTCGTGCCCGCCGGGCTCGCCGATGAGCCAGCGGGAATGTTGCAAGATCGGCGGACATCTCTACTGCGAGTCCTGCGACGGCTGACGACGGGGGCGTGTGTCGCCGGGCCCGGCACGTTGCACGGCCCGGCCCGGCGACCCGCCGGCCACGGAACGGAGGTACCGATGGTATTCGTCGTCGTCGCGACGCGGTTCCTGCTCGGCGCGGTGTTCGCCATCTCGGCGGTGGAAAAGATCCGTGACCGCCGGGCAGTGCGGCGCTTCGTCATCGCGACCGTAGGCCCGGACCGGGCGATCGGTCCATCCATTGTGGGCGTCATCCTCGGCGAGGCGGCCGCGGCCGCGCTGCTCTTCTCCCCGGCGGCCTGGCGGTGGGACGTACCGGCCGGATTCGCTCTGGCGCTGGTGTTGTTGGGCGCCTTCTCGGCGGTGCTCATCCGGGCCCTGCGCCGGGATGTGCGGGTGCCCTGCGGCTGCTTCGGTGCGTCGTCCGGGCCGCCGAACGCCGGGCATCTGCTGCGCAACGGCGTGCTGGCGGCGGCCGCCGCGATCGGCCTGATCGGCTCCGCCGGCGGCGCCACGGCCCCGCTGTCCCCGAGCTCCGTAGCCGTCGGCCTGCTGGGGACAGCCGCGGCCTTCGTCGTCGTCCGGCTCGACGAGTTCAAGACCTTGTTCGTCAAACGCATCCAGGGGTACGAATGATCGCCGTCGTCATCGCATTGGGCCTGCTGTGCCTAGCCAATCTGGTCCTCACCACGGGCCTCGTCCGCCGGATCAACGAGCACACCACGGTGCTGGACCGGATAGCCGGGGAGCCGCCCGTGCCGATGCGGCCGGTCGGTGCGGTGGTCGACGACTTCGCGGCGACCGCGGCGGACGGCAACCCGGTCTCCCTGGACGTTCTCGGGGCGCCGATCGTGGTCGGCTTCTTCTCGCCCGGTTGCGGCGGCTGCCACGAACAACTGCCGGACTTCGCCGCCCGGGCCCGCCGGGCGCCGGCCGGCCGGACCCTCGCCGTTGTGGTCGACCCGGACGGCACCGGCCGATCGATGGCGGCGAGCTTGGCCGGATCCGCGCTCGTCGTTGTGGAACAGCGGGCCGGTGCCCTGGCCGGCGCCTTCGGGGTGCGCGGCTTTCCGGCGTTCGCGCTGGTCGGCGCCGGCGGGCGGATCGAGGCCAGCAGCTCGGACCTCGCCTCGATCCCGATCCTCGTCGGGGCGTGAGGTGAATGCGCGCCTCCCTGAAGACCGCTGTCGCCGCGGCCTCGCTCGCTTGGCGCGCCTCCCGGGCCGGGGTGCTCGCGCTGCTGGTGGTGAGCGTGGTCGGATCGGCCGCGCCGGTGGCCGGAGCGTGGCTGACGAAACTCGTCATCGACGGCCTCAGCGACGCCGAGGTCGGCCGCGCGACGCTGGCCGGATACGCCGCCGGGCTGGGCGCCGTCGGCCTGGTCACCGCCGCCTGCCCGCAACTCGCCAGATATGTGCGCGCCGAGCTCGGCCGGCTGGTCGGCCTGCGCAGCCGCGACGAGCTGTACACGGCGGTGGACCGGTTCGTCGGCCTGGGCCCGTTCGAGGACCCGACCGCCGTCGACCGGCTGCGGCTGGCCCAGCGGGCCGGGGTGAACAGCCCGAACGGTGTCCTCGACGGCGTCATCGCGATGGCCGCCGGCGCGCTGGCACTGGTCGGCTTCCTCGGCTCGCTGGTGGTCCTCAGCCCGCTGATGGCCGGCATCGTCGTCCTGGCCGCCGCCCCGGCCCTCGCGGCGCAGCTGGCCGTGGCGCGCCGGCGGGCCACCGCGTTCTGGGACATCGGCCCGATCGAGCGGCGCGAGTTCTTCTACACGGCGCTGCTGTCCTCCGTGGAGGCTGCTAAGGAAGTTCGGCTGTTCGGCACGGGAGGCGCGTTGCGCCGGCGGATGCTGGCCGAGCGGCGGGCCGCCGATGCCGAGCTGCGCCGGGTGGACCGGCGGGAACTGCGTACCCAAGGCCTGTTGGCCCTGCTGAGTGCCGCAGTGGCCGGAGTCGGCCTGCTCTGGGCGGTCGCCGCGGCCCGCTCGGGCCGGCTCACGCTGGGCGACGTCTCGATGTTCGTCGGCTCGGTGGCCGGTGTGCAGCTCGCCCTCGGCGGCCTCGTCTCCCAGGTGGCCGCGGCGCGTCAGCACCTGTTGCTGTTCCAGCACCACCAGGAGGTGGTCTCGGCGGGGCCCGACCTGCCGGTCGCGTTGGACGCCGCAACCGCGAAGCCCCTGAGCGCCGGGATCGAGTTGCGGGACGTGTGGTTCCGTTACTCGCCGGATCATCCCTGGGTGCTGCGCGGGATCAACATCACCATCCCGTACGGCGAGTCGGTCGCGCTGGTGGGCCGCAACGGCGCCGGA
>Ga0307512_10007756_pt1 | contig 10563 bp, 7 predicted proteins | sample 14_EM_MG_FD_200267 | JGI IMG/M metagenome (GOLD analysis project Ga0307512, IMG submission 200267) | Populus trichocarpa ectomycorrhiza microbial communities from riparian zone in the Pacific Northwest, United States - 14_EM | ecosystem: Host-associated > Plants > Roots > Unclassified | place... | reverse complement strand
TGAGTCGTTGAAGGCCCGCTACGCGCCGTACCGGGAACTGGTCGTGCATGCGGACCGGCCGGCCGAGGTGGCCGGCGTGCTCGCCACCCGGCACGAGCAAGGCCGATCCTGGTTACGCTTCGACCCGGCCACCACGCAGGTCGCCGACCTGATCGGCGCGGTGCTGGCCCGGTACGAGGTCACCGACCTGTCCATTGTGGAGCCCGAGCTGGAGGGCGTGATCCGGCAGATCTACGCGGCCGGCGACCGCTCGTGAGCCGCTATCTGGCCTGCGCGCGCATGCAGTTTTTCACGGTGCTCACCTACCGCACCGATTATCTGCTGACCGCCGCGCTGCTGCTGGTGCAGGTGTACCTGCTGCGAGTGGTGTGGACCGCGGTCTACGCCGACCGCGGCGTGGCCGACGGCATCGCCATCCACACCGTGATCGCGTACGCCACCTTGGCGACCGTGCAATACACGTTGTTCAGCCCCTGGCGGTTCTCCCAGATCCCGGAGCGCGTCCGGGAGGGCAAGGTGGCCATGGACCTGCTGCGTCCGGTCGGCTTCTGCGCGCAAATGCTCGCCGGGCAGGTCGGCGGTACCGCTGCCATGCTGCCGTTCCTGGCGCTGGCGTTGCCGTTCGCGCTGCTGGTCGGCGGTGCCGCGGCGCCACCGTCGGCGCTGGCCGCGGCCGGCTACGCGGTGAGTCTGGCGCTGGCGTACACGATCAGCCAACTGCTGGCGCTGCTGGTCGGCATGGTCGCGTTCTGGACCGTGGAGAACACCGGCATCTTCATGATTTACCGGGTGGCCGCGCAATTCCTGTCGGGGGCGCTTGTGCCGCTGTGGTTCATGCCGGGGCCGCTGCGGATCGTGGCGCAGCTGCTCCCGTTTCAGGCCACCGCGTACACGCCGACCGCCACCTACCTCGGCCAGATTCACGGCTCGGGCCTTGCCGTCGCCCTCGGCGTGCAGGCGCTGTGGGTGGGGCTGCTCGCCGGGTTGGCCCGGCTGGTCTGGTCCCGGGCCGTGCACCGGGTCGTCGTGCAGGGCGGGTGACGATGCGCGCGTACCGGATCCTGCTTGGCGCTGCCGTGCGCGCCGAACTGCAGTACCGCGCGAACTTTCTGATCAACGTGATCGGCGGAATCTGCTACCAGGGCGTCGGTTTGGCGTTCATCTGGGCGGTGCTGAGCCGGTTCGGCACGATCGGTGGCTGGTCGCTGCGCGAGGTGGGCTTCCTGTACGCCATCCGGCTGACCGCCCACGGCCTGTGGATCGTCCCGTTCGGACAGCTCATCAGCGTGGACGAGGTGGTACGGCAGGGGGAGTACGACCGATATCTGGTACGGCCAGCGAACCCGCTCGTCCAGCTGATCACCCGGCGGATCCACCTCACCGCCACGGGCGACCTCATCGGCGGCATCCTGCTGCTCGCCATCGCCTCGGTTTACGCGCCGGTGAGTTGGTCGCCGGGGGCCGCGTTGTTCCTGCTGCTCGCGGTCGTCGGCGGGGCGATGGTCGAGCTCTCGCTGCAACTCGGCGCCTCCGCGATGACGTTTCGGCTGCTCAGCACGATGTCGTTGAAGTTCGGCATTGACGCGGTGTTCAACGAGGTGGGCAGCTACCCACTCAAGATCTTCGGCGGGGCGGCCCGGTTCGGGCTGACGTTCGTCTTCCCGCTCGCGTTCGTGGCCTACCTGCCGTCGACGGTGTTGCTGAGCCGCACCGGCGAGCTTGCCGTGCCAGCGTGGCTGGCCTGGGGCTCGCCGGTGGTCGGCGCGGTGTTGCTGGCCGCCGCTTACTGGTTCTGGAGCCGGCAATCGCGCCACTACACAAGCTCGGGCCACTAACCGCGGTCAGCCGTTGTTGGTGGCTTGCCGGCTCGCCTTGCCAGCATTGATCTTGTCGCGTCGTTCGGTGAACCGGGTCGCCTGCCGGTCCAGTTCAGCGAGGAAGGTGACAAGCTCGTCGCGGGCCTTCTCGCCGTCGGCGCCGAGCCCGGTAGCGTCGAGTGCCTTCAGGTTGCGCAGCACCGGAGTGACCACCTCGTCGTGGTGGATGCGCAGGTCGTAGACGCCGGCCATGGCGATCTGGACCGATTTGCGGCCGAAGTTCTCGATGCCGTGGCCGGGCATCTGGAACGTCCGGACGACGTCGGAGACCGCGCGCATGGCGGCGTCGGGCACCAGTTCGAAGGCGGCGCCGAGCAGGTTGCGATAGAAGATCATGTGCAGGTTCTCGTCGGCGGCGACCTTTGCCAGCAACTGGTCGCAGATCGGGTCACCACTGATCCGGCCGGTGTTGCGGTGCGACACGCGGGTGGCCAACTCCTGGAACGACACGTAGGCGACGCCGTGCAGCACCGTGTCCTCGAGGTAGGCGTTGGTGAAGCCGGTGCCCATGTGCACCATCCGGGCCCGTTCCAGGGCGACCGGGTCCACAGCGCGGGTCGCCAGCAGGTAGTCGCGGATGGCTATCCCGTGCCGGCCCTCCTCGGCGGTCCATCGGTGCACCCAGGTCCCCCAGGCGCCGTCCCGGCCGAACATCTGGGCGATCTCATGGTGATAGCTGGGCAGATTGTCCTCGGTGAGCAGGTTCACGATGAGGGAGGTGCGGGCGACGTCGGAAAGCTTCGATTGCTCGACGGACCAGGCCTCGCCGCCGAGCACGCCGTCGAAGTCGGTGCCCTGGCTCCACGGCACGTACTCGTGCGGGAACCACTCCTTGGCGGTGGCGAGGTGCCGGTTGAGGTTGGTCTCGACGACCGGCTCGAGCTCGCGGAGCAGCTCTGTCGTTGACAAGCGATCAGCCATTCGGGCAACTCCATCCGGGGGCGTCGTAGATCCGCATTCTTGCATTGGCTGGTCAGCGCCGCGGGAGCGACACCGGCCCTGACCTCCCGCGGGACCCAGCGATTCATCTAGGATCCTAGGCTGATCTAAGGCGAGTGCCGCAAGCCACTCGCGGGCACGGTCCTAGCGGCAGCGGTGGCTATGGCCGAAGCGCGGCCTGCACCGCACGCACCAAACTCATGAACTGCTGGGGACTGACGGAGTCGATCGGGGTCGTCGGCTCCACGCCCTGGGAGCGGGCGAGGAGGACCTCCTCGGGCACGGCCCGCAGGTGCACGATCACCAGCCCCGGCGGCACACAGAGAAGGTACTGGCCGAAGCTGCCCATCGCCATGAAGGAGCCGCTGCCCAACGACCGCGGCAGCCACCACAGATAGCCGAAGTCAAGCTGCACCCCGGCACCGCGATCGACCTGGACCGAGGTGCTTTCGGCCACCCAGGACGCGGGCACCACCGGCCGGCCGTCCCACCGGCCGTCCTGCAGCAGCATCGTGCCGAGCCGAGCGAGGTCGCGGGCGGAGAGGAAAAGGTGGTGCGCGAGGTGCTCGGACACGTCGCGGCGGCCCAGCAGGCGCTGGCGATCGGGGTCGAAGTCGTCGAAGCCGAGCGGCCCGGCCAGGTCCTCGGCGAGCGCGTCGAGGACGGTCCGGCCGGTGCACCGCTCGAAGATCGTGCCGAGGGCGTTGAAGTCCCAGTTGTTGTAGAGGAACAGGGCTCCCGGCGGCTGTGAGCCCCGAGCCGGCGCGTCCAGTTCGGGCCCGGCCGTGGTCGCCGGGGGGTGATAAACCCCGGATCTCGACGTCAGCAGGTCGCGCACCGTGGCGCGGCGTTCCTGCGGGAGCAGCCCACCGATGTCGTCGATGCCGAGCTCGTCGAGGGTGGCGTCGAGCCGGATGGTTCCGTCGGCGACCGCGGGTCCGTACAGCACGGAGAGGACGTTTTTGCGCGTCGAGGCCAGATAGCTCGGGGTGGTCGTGGCGCCGTGGTCGAGCACGACCTGGCCCCGGTCGAGCACGAGGAAGGCCGTGGTCGGCAGGGCTTCGAGCGCGTCAACGACCTGCTGGAGGGCCGTCGTGCTGGGTCGGCTGCCGGCGAGGTCGGGCAGGGTGGGCAGCTGAGGCATGGCCACACCGTAGTAACCGCAGGCACGTGTCACGGTTCTGTGACAAGGCGCCCGCGGTGAACAGCTGGTGTCTGGTTCAGCGGGTGGCGGCGTCGGCCAGGGCCCGCTCCACCGGGACCGGTCGTCCCAGGTAGAACCCCTGCCCAAGCGGCACGCCACACTCGACGAGCGCGTCGCGCTGTTGCGCCGACTCGATTCCCTGGGCGATGACGATGCAGTCGTGCTCCCGGGCGAATTCCACCAGCGAACGGATCGACGCGCGTCGCGCACCCTCGGCCTCGACACCGGACAGCGTCGAACGACCCAGTTTCAGGAAGCCCGGCTTCAGCGACTCCATCCGCGCCAGGCTGTCGTAGCCCGCGCCGGCGTCGTCGACCGCGATGCGTACCCCGGCGGGCAGGTTGTCGAGGTCCGCCCGGTCGGCTTCGGTGACCTCGAGCACCAGCGGCCGGGAGATCTCCGCCAGCAGCGGCTCCAGCTCGCGCGGCCGGCGCAGCAGGTCGGCGGAGACGTTGACCGACAGCCAGGTGCCGTCCGGCAGGGCGGTCGCCGAGGCCATGGCGGCGCGGATCAGGGCGGCGTCGAGGTCGATGTGCAGGCCCTGCGCCTGCGCGGCCGCCAGCCCGCGCTGGGGGCTGCTGCCGTCGGCGAAGCGGGTGAGGGCCTCGTGGCCGACGACCTCCCCGGACTTCAGCTCGAAGATCGGCTGGAAGACGGTGAAGAAGGTGAACTCCTCGAGGGAGCTGGACAGCGGAGGCCGGGGCCCGCGCCGGGATCGGCCCGCCGCCGGCGCCTGCGCCGAGCGGACCGCGACCAGGCCGGAGGAGCCGCGGTCGGAACGGTAGTGCAGCACCGATGCCCAGTCGCCGATCGCGCCGGTCGGTGCCGCCGCGCGGCTCTCGGCCTGGGCGGCCGGAGCCGGCCGATCCTCTCCGGGGGAGCGTTTCTTCGGGTACACCGGGCGGTACAGCCAGTTTCGCAGGTGGGTGAGGAGGTCGACCACGGTGCTGCCCACCCCGACAAAGGCCACCATCGCGTACGTCGCCAGGACTAGGTTCAGGCCCGCGAAGACCAGGTTGTCCCACTGGTGCAGCCGCACGTCCCGGACCGCCGTCCAGGCGCACAGGGCGATCAGGGCCAGCGGCGCGATCAGGTAGGTGGTGGCCGCGGTGGTCCGGTTGCGTACCTTTGGGGTGCGTTTGAAGGCGCTTTTCTCCCCGGTCAGCAGCTGCAGGATCGAGGCGAAACTGCCGGAGAGGTTGACCGGCAACAGGATCAGGTTGAAGCCGTAGACGCGCAGCACGTCCAGGCGCTTGTAGCCGCAGGATTTCAGGTCCGCGCTCATCATCAGGAAGTACGGCACCGACACCAGCAGCAGAATCGGGTTGAGCAGGCTGGCGTTGAACGGGTACACCAGCATGACGACCAGGCACACGGAGCTCCAGAAGATGGAGGCCATGTAGTTCACCCGCAGGAACAGCTCGCCGAACCGGTTTTTCTTCCCCCGCGCGGTCCGCGCCCGGAACTGGTCCTTCAACCTCGACAGAATCAGCAGGCCGCCGTTGGCCCACCGCTGCCGCTGGATGCACAGCGAGCCGAAGTCCGGCGGGGTGGCGCTGTACGCGAGGCGTTCCGGGTAGTTGTAGAGCGTCCAGCCGTGCACACCGAGGTCAATCGTCGACTCGGTGTCCTCGATGACGGTCCGGTCCTGGATGTAGCGGCGGATCTCCCAGTCGCCCTCGTAGGCGACCTCGCGGATCTCATCCAGCGCCCGTTTGCGCAGCACGGCGTTGGCGCCGACCCAGAACGTCGCATCGTAGTGGGTCATGCCCTGGTGGACGATGTGCTGGATGTCGGTCGTGGCGCCGGAGATGCGCTCGATCCGGGTCGCCGAGCCGGGAAAGGCGCTGTAGGGCGTCTGCGCCACCGCATCCCGCTCGTGCGCGCCCTGCTCCATCAGATGCACCAGCCGCAGGCAGTACTCGGGCAGCAGCACACTGTCGGCGTCCAGGGTGAGCACGTAGTCCGGGTCGGGGATGGTCAGCTCGGCCTGCCCCGGCTCGGCCGCCACCAGGGCAACCCCGAGCGGGGTGCTGACTTGCTGGTACGCCCCGCCCATCAGGCCGATGTAGCTGTTGAGGTTCATCGCCTTGTTCGCCTCGCTGGACAACGAGACGTATCGCTTGCGTTCGAAGCTTGTCACGGAGGCGTCGAAGATGGCCAGCAGCCGCCGGTACAGCTGGCTGAGCCGCTCGACCGGCAGCGCCGCTTCCTCCCCGGCGCCGCCCTCCAGCGCCTCGGCGATCGTGCCGAGGTCCTCGGCGAGCGCGTGCAGGATGTGCTCGACGAAGAACACGTCGGTGTGGTCGACGATTTCCTGCCGTCGGCCCAGCCCGTAGAGCCAACCGGCGGCGAAGCGGTACTCGACGGCCAGGTCGCGCATGTCGTCGGAGGTGGTGGGGCGATCGCCGCGCCCGCCGCGGGCGTCCTCGAACCGCTCGAACGCCGTCTGCGCCCGGGCCAGGGGGAACGCCAGCTCGGCGGCGATCGCGGCGGGCAGGGCTCGGGCGGCGAGCAGCAGGTCCCGGGCGGCCCGGGTCCGCGGCTGCTGCGGGTCGTCGATGAGCAGCACCACCCGCAAGCCGGGATACTCCTGCAGCGCCGCCGACAGCAGGGTGGTGCGGATGACGCGTTCGTCCTCCTGATACGACGGCACGAGAACCGTCACCGACGGCGTCGGCCCCTGCAGGAAGTTGTCCAGCAGGATCCGCGGCGCCCGGTGATGGGCCCGGCCGCGGTAGAAGAAGCCGATCCGGGTGATCAGGTAGGCGGTCGCGGAGGCGGCGAGCCCGGTGACAACGACCATATAGACGATCGCCTCGACGCCCAGCCGCGCGGTGTTGGCGTTCCCGGCGATGAACTGCTCGATCACCGTACGGACGATGTAGCCCGCCCAGACGGTGATGGTCAGCACGATCGCGAGCCGCCCGCGGGCGATGCGGCCCTCGGAGACGGGCGGCGGCACGAGCGGGTGCGGCGCGGACCGCCGGTCGGCACCCCATTGGCGCCGGGCGTCCGGCCTGCGCTCGTCGACCGGGTTGCGCTGCATGGTGTTGCCCTTCACTGTCCGTGCGGCACCGTCGGGCCCACTCGACCTTCCATCGGCGTTTTCGCGGCTTGGCTTAAGGGTTTGCGGTCACCGCCCTTCAGCCGCCGCCGGAACGTGCCGATCTGAAGACCGAGGGGTCGGGTGCCGCCGACGACCCGCGAGGGAGAGGGTTGCCATGCTCACCGACCGCGCCACCCAGCAGGCCGTGCGGCCGGAGTACGACCCCCTCGCCGACCCGGACTGGCAGGAGCCGCCGGCCCCGATCCAGCGGCTGTCCTGGCTGCGGCTCGGCCTCCTGGTCCTGGTGCTGGCCGGCCTCGGCACCGGCGGCGCCTTCGCCGTGCTGCATCTGCGGGCCACGTCCGGCCCGACCGCGAAGTCGTGGGCGGTGCCGTACGTGGATGTCACCCTGACCCCGACCTTCGAGTTCCAGGATCCGGCGGCGAACCCGGCGAACGATGTGGCCCTCGCCTTCGTGGTCGCCGATCCCAAGGACGGGTGCTCGCCCAGTTGGGGTGGCGCCTACAGCCCCGACGAGGCGGCGGCCTCGCTGGAGTTGGACCGCAGGATCAGCCAGCTGCGGTCGGCCGGTGGCAACGTCATGCTCAGCGTGGGCGGCCTGAGCAACACCGAGCTTGCGGTGGCCTGCACCGATCAGGCGCGGCTGACCGACGCCTACCGCCAGTTGGTGCGGCGCTACGACGTGGAGACCTTGGATCTGGACATCGAGGGTACGGCCGTCGCGGACCAGGCGTCGTTGCGGCGGCGCGGGCTTGCCCTGGCGGCGCTGCAGGCCGAGCGGAAGTCGGCGGGCGAACCGCTGGCCGTGTGGCTGACCCTGCCGGTATCGCCGGACGGCCTGACCGCCGACGGGCTCGGTGCGGTGCGCACGACGCTGGAGGCCGGTGTTTCGCTGCGCGGGGTCAACGTGATGACGATGGATTTCGGGTCGGCGCAGGGGTCCGACCCCGACATGCTCGAGCTGACCACGCGGGCGTTGGAGGCGACCCACGGGCAGCTGTCCGACCTTTACCTGCGGCTCGGGGTGCAGCTGACGTCGCCGCAGGTGTGGTCCCGGGTCGGGGCGACGCCGATGATCGGCCAGAACGACGTGGACGCCGAGCGGTTCACCGTCGACGACGCGCGCGGGCTGGCCTCGTTCGCCGTGGACAAGGGGCTCGGCCGGGTGTCGATGTGGTCGGTGAACCGGGACGCCCCCTGCCGGGGAACCTTCACCAACGTCGTTGTGCACTCCAACACGTGCAGCGGCGTATCCCAGGCGGCGTTGACCTTCTCGTTGGTCTTCGCGGGCCTGCCCGGAACGGCGGTGGGCACGTCCGGCCGGGACTCCGTCGCGATCCCGAACCAGGAGCCGATCGTCGACGATCCCAAGACCAGCCCGTACCCGGTGTGGCGGCTCAGCGCCCAGTACGTGAGCGGCTACAAGGTGGTCTGGCACGGTGTCGTCTACGAGGCGAAGTGGACGAACCAGGGCGTCGATCCCACGGCGGCGGCCACCCCGACGCCGTGGTCGGTGATCGGCCCGGTGAGCCCGGCGGAGACCGCACCCCGGCCGACGCCGACGGTGACCGGGGTGAGCGCGATATGGAGCTCGACGGCCTTCTACGCCCGGGGGGAGCGGGTGTTGTTCGACGGGCTGCCGTACCAGGCTCGCTGGTCGACGCAGGGCGACGTTCCGCCCACCGAGTATCCGATCAACCCGGACGAGCCGTGGCAGCCGCTGTTCACCGTGCCGGGTGAGCCGGTGACCAACTAGTGGTCAGCCCGCTGCCACCGGCGGGGCTACGTCGGCGGTGGCGAGCTCCGTCCGGGATGGTGCGGCGTTGCGGTGTTCGCGTTCCACTCGCTGGCCCCAGTAGGTTCCGGCCAGGACCAGGGCGATGCCGAGGCCGGCGAGGACGCTCAGGTGGTCACCGCCGAGACCGATGCCGATCAGCACGGCCCAGACCGGCTCGGTGCCCAGCAGGAGGCTGGCGCGGGCCGGGGAGCTTCGGCGGATCGCCCACAGCTGGACCAGGAAGGCGAAGACGCTGCAGCCCAGGGCCAGGTAGAGGACGCCCGCCCAGTCCGCGGCGCCGAAGCCTCGGGTGGTCAGCGGCCACGCGGCGACCGTGAAGACGGCCGCGCCGACGACGGTTTGCAGGGTGGTGAGGGTGACCGTGTCGAAGGACGGCCGGCTGAGCCGGCCGGAAAGGGTGACGTGCGCGGCACGGACGACGGCGGCGGCGAGCATCAGCAGGTCACCGACCGAGGGTGTACCTAGCCCGGGCCCCGCCACCAGCAGAAACACCCCGCCGGTCGCGACCGCTGCGGCGAGCAGGAAGCGTGGTGGCAGCCCGCCCTGCAGCACGGGCGTGAGCAGGATGGTCAGGCTGATCAGCACCCCGGCGTTGGTGGCGCTGGTGAGCGAAACCCCGTACGTCTCGAGCACCAGGACCGACGCCTGCGTGCAGCCGAGCAGGACGCCGATGGCGAGTTCGCGCCGCTGCACCCGTCGGCCGATCATCATCGGCAGCATCGCGAGCATCGACACGAGGTACCGCAGGGCCAGCACGGCGAGCACGCCGGCGGTGGCCACCAGGGTCTTGGCGGCGAGATAGCTGCTGCCCCAGACGGCGGCCACGGCCAGCAAGAGGAGGTCTCCGGTCACATCGGGAAGCCTGCTGCCCCGCCGATACGGTAGACAAGATGCCAACTGGTGAATCGACGATGTAGTGAGGCCTTATGGATCTGCATCATCTGAGGCTGTTGCGGGAGCTCGGCGACCGGGGCAGCGTCGCCGCGGTGGCCCGCGCGATGCGCATCACCCCGTCGGCGGTGTCCCAACAGCTGAACACGCTGCAACGCTCGGCGCGCGTGCCGCTCACCGAGCGGCGCGGCCGTCGGCTGGTCCTGACCGCCGCCGGGCAGGCCCTCGCCGCGGCCGCGGCCGAGGTGATGACCGCTTTGGATCGGGCCGAGCGGGCGGTCGGCGAGCATCTCGACGCGCCAGACGCCCCGGTCAGCGTGGCCGCGTTCCACAGCGCGGGGCTGACCTGGTTCGCCCGGCTGATCGCCCGCCTCGCCGAGACCGCCGGCCCGCCGGTACGGTGCGCCGACGCGGACGTGGCGCAGGCCGATTTCCCGGCTCTGGTCGGCGACTACGACCTGGTGGTGGCGCACCGGCTGGCGCACAGCCCGCCCTGGCCGGCCGACCGGCTCACGGTCATCCCGTTGATCGAGGAGCCGCTGTACGTCGCGATGTCCACGGATCATCCGTTGGCGGTGCGGGAGCGCCTCACCGCGGCCGACGTCGGCGGCTGGCCGTGGATCAGCGTGCACGAGGGGTTTCCGCTGACCGGGGTGCTGACGGCGATCGCCGCCGCGGCCGGTCAGCCCCTGGCGATCCGGCACCGGATCAACGAGTTCACCGTCACGGCGTCGGTGGTCGCCGCGGGCGAGGCGCTGGCGTTGTTACCGGGCCGTACCACGAC
>Ga0307512_10007754_pt1 | contig 10565 bp, 11 predicted proteins | sample 14_EM_MG_FD_200267 | JGI IMG/M metagenome (GOLD analysis project Ga0307512, IMG submission 200267) | Populus trichocarpa ectomycorrhiza microbial communities from riparian zone in the Pacific Northwest, United States - 14_EM | ecosystem: Host-associated > Plants > Roots > Unclassified | place... | reverse complement strand
ACTGGAGAGGAGAGCGGCCCCGACCCATTCCTCCTTTCTTCCTTTCTCTTCGGCCTGGGAACAGCCAGCGACGAACCTCCTCTCTCCACCCCCGTAAAAGCCGTAGCTCCCAGTAGTAGCCTAGTGTAGTCCAAAACCACCCACCCCCCATGATAGTAGGCGAAGGTTGCGGCGGAAGATCCAGACACCCATGGGGTGGAATGGTTGAACTACTCAGACCGGATGGAGGTACGCCCAATGCCGCTCCGGCGATCCCTCACAAACCTCAAGCGGGAGATTTCGGACAAAAATAGGTGGAATCACGGCGATGGGCCCGGGGCCGGGCCTCCGGAAGGAGGTACAAAATGCCGTAAAGCCACAAGCCGGACGGCACGATCGCTGGGAGTACCAAGCAGCTCGCTTTAAGGTATAACCAGCTGAAGACAGGGGCACTGCCGCACTGGACAGTACCTGCAATGGGCTAAGGTTCGCCCTACCGCTCAGTGCTAGTGGTGCCAGTGCCCCTCGCAAACGACAGACCACCTTTTCAAAGTGTGTCCGGAATGGAGGATGCAGCAGAAGGTCCTGTGGGCCGAGGTGCAGAAGGAGACTGGGGGGTTGAAGAGCAGGTGGAAGACCCGGGACCTCCAGGCAGATGGAAGAAGAAAGAGGGAGGGCAGGTGGAGGACGGACGTTAGCGGCGCCGACACTACTCCACTTTTCTCCACGAAAACGAGTGCCAGCAAGTGCACCGCAACACGAGGAAAAAGGGCAAAAGTATGGCGGTAGAGTTTAGATAAACTGAATGCAAGTACGGTGAAACGAACAAACCGGCCATGGAGTATAATAACACCAAAATACTACATCCCCCCTAAGTTATTTGCGCTGACCGAACAATACTAACGCTAGCATTCAGAAACATTCCTACCGGCCTAGTATATGTTCTAGCCAGCCGGAAATTTTTTAGCGATTATAAATGGACCAGTCAGTTTATAAACTGGCCGGCCTGCCAGCCGGCAGGCGTGCTATTCCGTCAACGGACCGGTTTACCGCCAGACTGGTTCACCCACCAAATAGAAAACCATGTCAGTCCACCCACAAAATAGATCACCAGTTTTTAGAATCACTATGTCAGCCAACCAACCGAATAGAACACTGGTTTCCATCGGTAGACCGGGCAGCCCACAAAATTTGTAGAGTAGGGGGAAAACTCGAAGTGAAGAAGCGGATTCCACAACCCTCGACCCCGACCTCACCACCTATCTTCCTTACCTCTCATCACCCCTCCCCACAACATCAACCCCCCTGATATTGGACACACACCTACCAATCTCCCACAATCGCCATAGCGTGCTGTATCCTTTCTCTCAGAGGGGGCAAATATGCTGCTGTCAGAAAATTCCCAAAATGAGTACCCGTTGAGTTCCTACAAGCAAACGAATCTCCATTTCCTGCAATTGCAAACCCCCCGGTTGCAGCGGTAAATGTAGATCATGAAGAACAAGGTGAAGTGCTCTGTGTATTGTCACGCAACAGAGTTCGACTGTGGAAATCTCTGCGTTTGGAAGACCGCACCGAAATAGCTTTGCTTGCGCGTAACGGTAAGATTCTATCCAGATGCCAGTTTCGAGGACGAGCCAGGAAGTTAATTGTGCTACAGAGGAAGCATTCACAGACAACCCGGAGCTTACGGGCTGTGCTCATCAAGCAGCTGCTTCTGGTGGGCCAGTTCTTCGGCACTAGCCTCCTCTAGAAGGAGAACACGCTCCACCGCTGAAAAGACCTCAGGCAAGGACGAAGCTACAGGAACAAAGGGCTGGGTGTTGAGAGCGAGAAAGAAGGCGAAAGTTACTAGATAGATAGATAGAAAGGTGCTGGTGCAACTCCGCCAGGGCTTCAGCAGGACAATTCACATCTACTACCTGATATGATAGCGCTCTCCCACTGCGCTTACTGTAGAGTGGTGGCAAAAATTGTCTCCATATCCATAGTTTTCGTGTATACTTGGCTCCCAGGAGTATCACTCTTATTTTCTAGGCAGTCTAATCTATTTTTCTATTTGCCAGGTGGTCCAGTCTGCTCACAAAACCGGTCTCCCCGGCCGACAGACCGGTCAGTTTACAAACAGACCAATTTTCCCGGCAGGCTAGAACGTATACATAGCACTGTGATGACAGATTGTGGTAGAGACGCGCAATCAGTTCACTCCGAATTCATCAAAACTTCAAAAGACCCAAAACGGAGCAAAGCAATGAAGTTAACTGTAAAGTACAAGTATCCATCACCCGGCAATTTCTCCTTCAGGTTTACCACCAACCCGTCCGTTACGCAACCACCGCGGATCCCCACAGACCTAACACATCCCTCTACCCTTCTTGCCGCCCCCACGTGAAACCACAGCCCTTCCCAGTCCCTTCTCCCTCTCATCCCACTAGCATTCGTAGGTCTTGCGGACCTTGCCGGAGTTGCAAACCTTCGAGTAAGAGTCGTCGGCATGGCAATTGGCATAGAAGTTGCCGTTCTGGTTTACCCACAAGGGGCCGCCGCATCCCTCAAGGGTGAGTCCCGAGACGCCACCCGTGCTGAATACGTGGCCGCACGGGTTGGCAGGCTGGACGGAAAGCAGCTCGCCCGCGCAGGCGTCGGTGCCCTTGAGCCAAGCTAGGTTGCGCTTGCTGCCGTCGTTGCGATCCTGGACGCCGATGACAATTTCGGCGTTGGCGGATGCGGCGAGGAGGATGGTGGCGAGGATGGACTGAGCGAGCATATTTTCTGCGGTAAATCTGAGGGGGTTAGAGTAGGGAGTAGAAGGCTGTGGTGGATAGGTACGTACCGGTGTGTGGGGTGACTGGTTTCGGCTTAGTTGGAGGAGTGGGGATGCAAGTTGATGTTGTATGAAGATGGAAGCTGATGATTGCTGTGGTGAGGAATGGCCTTGAGGGGAATCTAATGGTTTTTATATCTGGTTGTGGACCCCACAGTCCTGAAGACTGTGCAGTGTGAATGCTCTCCAGGTCCGTCGCCCCACCCCCCAACAAGGGAATGCTGTAGAGGCAGGTCAAGATGCAGTAGACCTCGCAAGTCAAGAGACCAAATTGGCGTTAACACGGAATTGAGTGTTCCGAATGGTGGGTGCGGTGGCGGTGGTGCGGCAGGGAAATGGACTTCTGCTGTGTGGCTCGAGTTGTACGGCTCTATAGAATTGAGTAATCATCGACTGTCGAAATCCTTGCACTGTGGAGCCTCCCTACCGAATTTGGAAAGCCGTATTGAACGGTATGATGGAAACACCGGTAATTGAAGTATCATCTAAGTAGCACAAAGTCTATGTCGGCTGTAGATACGAAACCTCTGCAACTGCAATGAATGAGCTCATAGCCATACGACTGAGCAATCATGGGTAATGCCCAATTGGCTGGTAGTGAGTCAGATGAGTAATCTTGAATGACAGGGTTCATTCGCATATGTACGCTGATGGCGAGGGAGGTGATTACTTATCGGAAGGAAGCCGCACTCTTGGAAGCAGACTAACGAATATCCCGGCTCAAGACAGAAATTTCATTTCCCTCGATGATTGTACACGGCAGTGTACTCCATAGTCCGGTTCGGGCTGCCGTTTAACGGCTTGCGCGGGTCAGTCCAGCCCCATCCGCTTGTTTCCTTCGACTGTATGAAAATAGGTAGTCCGCCCGGCCCGCAGCTTTCCCGACGGGGTCTGGACGCAGAAGCTTCTGTCCGGCAAGTTCCCAGTATTTCCATAGCTAAGCTCCAGATAGGAACTTTCCCGGCTCCAGAATAGCTTTTAGCACTCGGTCGCTCCCTCGGCAATGAAACCTTCCGAAACAACCATCGGCTCAGGCTACCGTAAACAACGCTCTCCGTAGTTCGGTCTCGACTAAAGTCCAATCCTCTGGACGGCGTGCATCCACTCTCTGCCGGATCCCCCTCTGGCCCAGCCTCCATCTGCTGCAACGCCCGAGCAAGTGCTCTCGAGCCTGTACTCCTAGGTAGGTGTGCTGCTGGGCGCCTGTACTTTGGATGGTTTGCTATCTAACAGTAGTAGCCCCTAGTAAGGGTGTGTCCGGATTTGGGCAGGCAGAGCCGTGATAACGTACGCCTTACCGCTCTTGCTACGGTCAAAGCCGATTTGACCATTAACCATGAAGCCTGGCGGTCTTGGAAAGAGGCAGCCAGTCAAGTGAGTGTCACTCATAGTTGCTTACCCATGCGCGGACTTCAATGGCCAGTGTAAATCAAGTCCAGATACTGGGGAAGGCGATTACTATATGATAGACAATAACAATTTCGGAAGCGAATAAACCATCACCCCTTGCAAGGCGTTTTCGTTTTCGGTGCGGCGTGGTAAACCACTGGAGGTAACCACTGCACGAAAATCGGCGGCCGTCTTTACCCCACCGTGTTTCCGCCAGGGTCTAATGGTCGGAATGTAGGAATACCTCCGTGAAATTTCAGGTTTTCGCAAATGGCATTAACTCATGAACGCTACTTATATCCAGTTGTGCTGATTGTGAACAAACTCGTAGATTCAATCTGGTTTCTCTCCGTAGCTCTGAACCAGCAGGCTTTCACTGGCGGCTGAAAACACTGATAACAGATATGTCCAATGGAATACACCCTCCTCTGAGCACAGAAGTGGACGAGGCGGTCAAACACCGACGCGGACATCAGAGCGCCTAAGTTCTAACTGGTCTCCAACCCCCAAAAGCCGACGCAGCGCACTCACACAGAGCATCCCACTTGGCTAGCATATCGTAGGCCAAGCCCCAGATTCACTTTCAGGACAGCCCTACGAATACGTGACTCGAATAACTGAAAACAGCAGTCCTTTTCTAAATTCGGATGGAGTTGCTGCTCAGGCGAGCCATTAGGTGGGATGGGCATTGTGCTCACCATGATCCGCTGCTAGCGTCGTACAGATTAGTTTCCCCGCCCATTTTCTCGATTAATCAACTGTGCATAGCTCGTTTATGATGACAGCGTACCTTGCATCCTCCGCGCAGATTTATGCAGAAACAATCTAACAAAAACTTGTTTTTGTTTAACTCTTTTTGCCAACCAGAGCAGCGTGATAGTGTCTGTTGGCTCTCGGCATATGCCGGAGCATAGTTATGATTGTAGTACCTAGATATGACAGCGAATCCAGGCGCTTCTTCGCTCGAATGGTCAGCGCTGATTTGGTTCGAGAACCCACGGCGAGCCATGAAGTCAGTTAGAAATTGCGTTTCAATTTGTTGCGAGCGATTTGCGGGTTCGAGCGAGGTTTTTGGGGGCCACGTGGCATGTAGGCTCGCGCCAATCACAGTCATCCAACAATGCTAGGCGGAGAACTATTTCATAACTCGATATTGTAGATGCCGGCATTTGCACATTTGATCTCCATTTTCCTCGGAGCATAGTCCCGTAGTCCGACGGGGCATTTTCGTCCTGGCATACAGAGGAGTTGGGAACTCGGAAGCGAGCTTCGTTCGGTGTTTTTATTCCTCCGATTCTCGCTTATCGTCGGTTCAGCTTTGTTCCAAAAACACTAATTAGTTGCCCACCCCCGCCCCTCCACCCCAGAGGATCGCCGGGTGGCAAGCCTTCGGCTGTTGCCATGATCACACGCCTGAGAGTAAAGAATAAACAAAAAGAAGCTATAGATACATTACCCACTCGGACGGGCGCATATGCGTGCGTGGTTGTCGTAGTATGAATCGAGCTTTTTCTGGGCTGTGCGTGCATCATTCACCACAGCAACGGCGCTAGTTAGGGGTTTGTGCAGGGATTAATGCCTTGCACAACTATCCACCTATGAACAGCAGAAAGCTGAGAGTGCAACGCTTTGCCAAGATGTAAACAACCCACCTGATTGGCTAACAGCAAGTACCCCGCATAAAAAGCGGACAAACATCCACAAGAAAAACTGACTTCGTTCTATTTTTCCTACCCTTCGGCTCTACCGTATTATCTCACTTATAAGGTCCCCCCTATAAATCCCACTACTATAGGCCAGGACGTGCATGGCGCGTACTAGACCGCTTAGGCTTAGCGCACCAGGCCTTTGCAACGTCAGGTGATCAGCCCCAGGGGTATCTCAGCTCGGCTTGGTGCGGCTCCCGTCACCAACGGTCGCAGTACTACTTCTCACAACAATCCTCGCGCAAGCTTCCTTACAGCCAACTGCCAATACGCCTCGAGCTCCCAGCAAGCGCTCACTGGTTAAGTTCAACAACGGCCAAGGCCCCGCAAATACCCAATTGCTGTGCTCCTCGCCGGGTTCCTCTGCCAGCGGACTCTCCTTACAAGAGGCAAGTGATGCACAACAGTTCGGTTTGAGCTCAGAGTATTGTCTGGGTAGAACATGGCAGGTGGACGTGGGAATGGTGGGCAACAGAAGCCTATGCGTGAGGGGGTACGAGTACGGTTTGGGCTCCAGTAAACGAAGCAGGTCATGAAATGGAAGAAGGTAAGCAGTGAGATTATCAGACTATTACTGCAAGTTACTAATCATTGAGGTATTCACAGAACGAGGCATTGCTGCTGCAAGCGAATCAACATACCACACGCATATCAATATGGCGCAGCAACCAACGGTGGGAGAAACTTGAGAAACAACTACATGTTGCGTTTGAGGAGCGAAAACTGGGACGCGTTATACAGCGCAATTGGTTCGAGGGTATCTCAATGCGGTTATTCACAGAGATTTATCCTTATTCTACTATCGTATTCCGCATTTAGATGGCTGGTTTTCTCGGTCCCTTCACCGCAATGAAATTACACTTCGGGAAACACCACCGATCCGGCACAGCAGCGCTAGAAGATCACTAACTTTTCACAGGCCGCACACTGCGCTGCATAAACGACCCCACTGGCCACCGCCAGCTGTAGGAACTCGGGTAAGTACGAGGATGGGACGGATACCTCTGCGCAGTCATGTCGTTTCTTTCGCGTAAATTACCGACACTGACGGTGATTAGGATGAAGATGAGGACTTGAGTACAGCTTCCGTTGGCATGCAGATGAGTTTTAGTCAGATTTGTAGATCGTAATATTCTACGGGTTGAGCGCGGTGCTCGCGAAAATTCGGTCCTTGTGCACAAGCGCGATTTGATATTGCGCTAGTCCTTAAGCGCGCTAGTGGGCGCTAGTGGCGCTATTACCTATAACAGTGGCGTTTATAGGGGGGACCTTATAAGTGCGATAATACGGTAGTGCATTCACTGTACTAGATATGAATTCCAAATTGCTACTGCTCTTTGTTGTGAGGTAGGTAAGTTGAGTCTGGTGTGGGGATTCGGAGGTCTTCGGCTATCATACATAGATTTTGATCGACCCCCGCACTTCTCCTTGTGCACGCTCGACCTAGCAAAACCTCGAATAATTTCACAGCGTGCAAATGCCCGAGAATTGCACGGATTGCGCACGCAACACCCAGCAACTCCTCGAGTTCACTGTGACGAGTGGATCAATGTATTCTCAGCGTTTCCTGTACCCCGGTCAGGACTTCAGTCCGGGCTGGGCTCACTACCAGTTATGGACTGCATGAAAACAGTGCGTCCCGGTCGGTGGTTGGCGGGCATTGCCAAGCACTGTCTTCCGATCGTGATTAGCCCTACCTGCCCCTCCCGGCGCCACCGTAATGTCGTGCATTTTCTCCTAGTTAAATCAGCACCGAGAGCGGGCCAAACGCGTTACGAGGGGTAAGGGTACAGTACATATGTCAGCATGTCTGCCGCTCGTGAGCTGTGCCCGCCATATTTATGACTGCCCCTTTCTGTTCCGATAGGTGACGGAGAATCAAGTATCTACTTGTTCTCCTCTAACGACAATTAGAAAGCCGATTGCTAGATATGCTACACCACCGGCAATATCAGGCGATTATCTGTTGGGGATTCAGTAGTCTCGCCCCCCTCCCCTTTCAGAGGCTTTCTCTTCCGCTTCTTCGTGTTTGATTTCGCACCTAAGGGTTGTGAGCTCAGAGGGAGTGCCGCCAATATCGCGCTGTCGGATGCTGGCCATGGCCACCTGCCAAGTGTGTGACACAGCTACTGTGTGAGATATCGCAGCGTTGTGCTCACTCTCCCGGCACCTGTCTTTCCTCGCCGATATTACTACACAGCGAGGAACACAACTATTCCGTGGTACCATAAATTCCCTTCTCCAGTATTTGGCGCCGACCGAGTACCACAAACATCAAGGATCGTGGAGCTGACACAGAGGACAGTCGGGATGATCTTCTCCTTAAATGTGGCAGGGACGCACGATTGCTTCGCTCTAGATTCATCAATCGAGACCCGAGGAGCAAAGCAATGATATTTATTGTAAAGTAACAAGTATCCCATCACCCCGCAATTTTCTCCTTCAGGTTTACCCCAATTGATAGTCAAACATCCATCCCACATCCCCATTGACCGAACACATCCCCTCTACCCTTCTTGCCGCCCCCATCCCAACTACCATCCCACCCCAAATTCTTCCTCTCCCCTTTCCACTAGCATTCGTATGTCTTGCGGACCACGCCGGATTTGCAAACCTTCGAGTAAGAGTCGTCGGCATGGCAATTGGCATAGAAGTTGCCGTTCTGGTTGACCCACAAGGGACCACCGCATCCCTCAAGGGTGAGTCCCGAGACGCCACCCGTGCTGAATACGTGACCGCACGGGTTGGCAGGCTGGACGGAAAGCAGCTCGCCCGCGCAGGCGTCGGTGCCCTTGAGCCAGGCAAGGTTGCGCTTGCTGCCGTCGATGCGATCCTGGACGCCGATGACGATCGCAGCGTTGGCGGATGCGGCGAGGAGAACGGTGGCGAGGATGGACTGGGCGAGCATGTTTTCTAGAGTCAATCTGGCGGAATTAGCAAGGGGAGGAGAAGTCAGCAGTGGGTGGGGATGTACTGGTGTTCGGAGTAACTGAATTGGGTATCTTTGAAGATGTGGAGATGGAAGCTGATGATTGCGGTGGAGAGGTATGTTATTTGTGAAGGGAATCGCGGGGCTTTTATCGTCAGTCCTGGATACTCATGCCATTACGAAAGCTCCAATGTGCTGCCCACCCTTCCTTTGGGCGGGGGAAGCTGTCGAGCTTCGCTAGATTTAGTCTCCATAAGCCCTGCCACTTCGGCAAGGGGCTGTTGGTGAACGCAGAATAGGGTAGTCAGTGGTTCGGCAGCCGCACTGTGTGGATGACGGAGGACAAGGCAAGGAACCTGAAGTTATTTGACGGACGTAGTCCGTGATTACTAACCCGAGTAATCATAGACGGTACGGACTCTTAGGTTGTGAATTCTCGGTTATTCTGTTACACTCACATGCAGCCTATCAAGACTAAGCCGACGTACTCTGCGTCCAACCCTGTCCCTCACCCATTTATCGGTCGGGTTCAGCAACCCCATCCCACACGGCCTCCCCCTGGACGCTGAGTCAATTTAGAGTGCACCGGGAAACGAGGTTCACCAAGGAATGAAGCGTACCAACGAAGCGTTGATGTACACAGTGCTGATATGTCCACTCCGCTATTGATTCCGCCGACCGCCGATCGCTCGCTGCCTCGAGCTCCGGTCACTCCAGGTCGTCACTGACAGCCAGAACCAGCTCCTCCCTCACCGGCACATTCCGAGCCCCCGTGCGGCGCCTCTCATTGTCCCCGGCTTTCGATGGCTCATTCGCCGTTCAGTAATCCACTGCAAGTTACGGTGCTAGCCTGCTAGACCTACGCAAGTGTAATCAAACAACCAAAGCCGGCCAACATCCTCGGAAACGCAAGGTGGGAACCGATCCCCGTTGTGGCTGCGCCGCAGGGCTTCTCTTTTTTGATGTTTAATAATTAGTGGTGTCACCCATCTAAACCATGAAAATATGTTCAGTATACACAATGGTCCAATTCTTGCGTCGTTGGGTTACCCAGCTAGGGAGGCAAGCAATCAGTGAAGTGAGCGATATAACAAGGCCGTGTTCAGTGGCAAACGTTGGTGGTGAGGACTGTGATTACTTTCCGGCAGAGTGCCACGCTCCCGGAGGCGAGCTACCCCATGCCGTACTTTCACATAGAACGACCATTGTCGCACGGGGAGGTGCGGCGCGGGCGGTAGGCTCACCGCAAAGATGTGGTCGTCTCTTCCCATCCAGCTCGTGGTTGCGGGGTCGTGTTCTGGATATGAAGTTTGCCGTAACCTCTCAGGGATCAGCTTCCACCAGCCACGACAATCCGGCGAGGGTTGCTCTTCGATATTGAGGAGTAATCGTTAGCTGTAGGAACTTGTGCATTACGAATTCACGCCCCTAGTTTTTTTCGCGTGAGCCTATTGGTGATTTTTGTTTAACGGCAAAAGTCTAAAATGCCGTACTTTTCGGCCACTCAGTCTAATCTACCCTACTTTCGCGAAAAAATTCAAACATACCCCTACTTGGCCACCGGTAACTTTTGGCGTGGCGCAATAATGCAATGTGTCGCGCACGGCCTAGTACGAATTATAACTTCATTACAAACTCTTGACCGACACTCAAACTTACGAACATAGCTTGGAGCCCGATACTATCAATGTCAAAGGGCTGATGCTTTGAATTGTTTTCCAAATACTCTGGGACATCT
>Ga0307512_10007753_pt1 | contig 10567 bp, 10 predicted proteins | sample 14_EM_MG_FD_200267 | JGI IMG/M metagenome (GOLD analysis project Ga0307512, IMG submission 200267) | Populus trichocarpa ectomycorrhiza microbial communities from riparian zone in the Pacific Northwest, United States - 14_EM | ecosystem: Host-associated > Plants > Roots > Unclassified | place... | reverse complement strand
ACTTAATTAACCAACAATATAATTCAAGTGCTTAAAATAAGAAGTATAAGAATATAAATTACAAACTCAGTTTTTAATATGGTTCAGCAAGTTTATATCCATACCCCAAGCACCAAGCTGGTCTTGAGTATTATATTCTTTACTAATCCAAGCCAAAGATTATAATGTCTTTAATGAATCATCATCAAGCTTTTTTTTCACCACTTAAAGAAATACTCTCTTCAAGATTTTTTACCTTGGTGTTGTATGTCACCAATAACCAAGAGTTTTTCACTTCAACTCTTAAAGGATTATAATTGTTTGAAATGTAACAACACTCTCTCAAAGATTAGATAATACAATTAAAGCTTATATCTATATAGCTCACTTAATAACATTTAGAATGTATGAATGTATTTAAGTGTAGTGAGTGAGAATTTATACTATTGTGCAAGAATATAAAAGTTTTAATGTACAAATATGAGTATGATTTAAGATTGAGAATTTGAAGTTGTTTTTGCTCTTAAAATATCTTGTATATGATATATATATTCAAAATTTGTACCTAATTCTTCAATTAAACAAGCTATGTATATGATTCTAGCAAGAAGTAGCCATTTATAACCGTTACTGTTCCTCTAACAGTTTAAATGGTCGACCGGTTCCTGTAGATTTCTAGGTGTTTATCCTTGATAAACAAGCGGTCAATCGATCACTTGGTATAGCTAAACGATTGACCGATTTAACTTAAAATCCAGATTTGACAGTTTTAAGCTTGAAGAATCTTAAACGACTAAATGCATATCAATCCTATAATGCATAAAATGTGAAGTATGTGAATTCATTTTAATTTGTGCTATCAAGTAAAATAAAAAAATTTACATAATTAGCACTAAAATGAATTCTTAAGAACTAAGTTTTCACTTGATTTACATCTTGGACTTGTTGATTTATTTCTTCATTTAATTATTTATGTTTATTGATGATCTTCATATAAACATGTTTAGACTTAATATCAACCAAGCATATCATTAGCTTGTTTTTCTTTAATTGTTATCATTAAAATACATAAATATTAATATGTGACTCCAAGGTCAATAATATCTTTTTTTTTATGATGACAATTAACTAATAAGTATAGATATAAAAAATTAAATCTACCTCTATATTTTGCAATAGGGGTGATCATTTTTGGTTCGGTTCGGTTTTTATAAAAAAAAATAACCAAACCAAATTTTTTTTTAAAAAAAAACCAAAATTGAACCGAAACCGGGTCAAACCGACCGGTTTCAGTTCGGTTCGGTTTTTTAGGGCAAAAACCGGTTCAAACCGGTTTGGCTCGATTTTTCTGGTTTGGCTCGGTTTTCTTGATTTTGGCTCGGTTTTTTCTGTTTTTGGCTTGGTTTTTTTGGTTTGGCTCCGTTTTGGCTCGATTTTTTTCCGGTTTCGATTCGGTTCGGTTTTTTCAGTTTTTTGCTTATAAAACCGAACTGAACCGACCGGTTTTTTCAAAATTTTAATCGGTTTAATCGGGTTTTTTTTTGTTCGGTTTTTTTGGTTATTTTTTTTCCTGGTTTTCTCGGTTTTTTGGTTTTTTTGCTCACCCCTATTTTGCAATATTGCCCTATGAAGACTTTAACAATTATCAATAATCTATACATATATGTTTCTCTTCCTTAATCATATAATCAATTATTTTACATTTATTATCTATTCTCTCCAACTCTCTCCCTCTTTGTCATCAACAAAAAGTAATAGGAAAGCATAAAAACATAGAGAAATTAAATATAAAAGCATGCTATAATGTTCAAAATGTAATATCCATTACAATTAGTGAAACGAAATACAAAAAGATAAAATCATGAAAATGTGAAAATGCTTTTGCTACAATTGTCAGAAGGTATTTGATCTGTATTTCCATTTCCAATACTCATGTGTTAAGGAGTTTTCTTGAAAGCTATGTTATGCCTTTTTACCTCTCCCTATCCCTATACGCTGGTTGTATCGAGTGTATCGTCCATGTACGTCTAAAGTAGGAGCACCTAAAGCTATGATATCTGTAATTACATGCATCTCCTTTTTTGAAGTTTGAAGAAAGGGGCGTCCAAGACATCTTGTTAAAGAATAGCTAATGCATCGGTTAAAACCAGAGTGGGAGAATAAGTTAAGCTTTCTTTAACGTTAAGTTTACTAGGAACCTTTTCAAATTTTGAGTTCTGAGAAGATAAGCTTCAATCCTAAAAGCTAGGAGTTATCTATTTAATTGAACTACATCTCGTGCTAACAACTATGAATATTAAGATAACAGATTAGCCATCATATCCCAAATATCCTTCCGAGTGTCACGTAAATAGCTTATATCCTCTCAGATAGGGTGCACCTCGTCCTCAATATATGCGAGATAACCTTCCATCTCTATGAAGTACTACCAACATCTTCAAAAGAGGAAGTTATAGGTGACATCTCAAACATATTAATAAACTCATTGTCGACACCAAATTCTTCTTCTTCTTCTTCTTCACCATGCTCTACCTCATCATAAACACCCATTTAGTCTTTAGAAACCCAAGCACCTTCGTCATTCAATACAAATTTCATCTTAGTAGGGGTTTTATGATCAATCTCCAAGTGTTTATAATACGTTGTTATATTTGTATCTATTAGCATGATATTGAAATGCTAAAAAAATGGTAGATAGACATTGACCATATGGTAATGATTTTTGTTTTTGATTGTTTGCCATAATCATATTCTTCATCATTATGTATGGTAAGGTGATGGGTCTTTGTCTAATTATACAATTTATCACGGGGTGACATCGGGCTGAGGTGCGTTTTAGGCCTCTTGAAAGGTTCATAAGTCTCCACCTAGTATTATGGTTACTAGGAAACCCTATGATCTACGAGAGTCTCGGTAAGGAACTGGTTATGCAAGGGGAAGAAACATCACCCTCAGTGCACCTTACTTAAGGTAAGTTACATTGTTGTTTGATTGTTTTTCAATGTCAAGTTTATATTTGTTGGCCTTTTTCTAAGGTTTAAAACATATCTCCCTTCGTGAGAGAGTCTCTACCTCATCGGGTTTAATCTTATCCATTCTAAAATTTGAATTTTAGCATCATATTTATTTTGCATTTTATATCTTTAATACCTGAGGTTGTACTCTACCGTGTAGTTTTACACCCACAAATATTAAAGTCTACACTTAAACCCTAATAAAAAAAATAAACAAAATTGTTCCTAAAAACCATTTTGTTCCTATAATGGATTGAATTATAGGTCTAGGGACTAATTCCCAAACATCATTCCTTTCCAATTGGTTTAGCTCATCTTGTATGGCTAAAATCCATTTTGCATCCTTTCCGGCTTCCAAAAAAGATTTGGGTTCTATATGAGAAACAAGTGCATAATGCTTACTAATGTTTCTAATAGATACTCTAGTCTTAGTAACTTTAAAGGGATTACCAATAATTAACTCGGGATGATGAGACCTTCCATACCTTAGCTTCTTTGGTGGCACAACAGAGTTAATTGTCATCTTTTATTGATTGTTTGTGTTTGGTCGGTCTTTTTGTATTTCTTTATTGATAGCCTTTCAATAAACTCAAATGTTGAAAATTTTCATTAATGTCATCTAGAATTTCAATAATTTTATTGTTTTGAGTTCCCTCAAGTACGACATGCATGGATTCCTCAAAACAAAGTGTTTTATTATTATATACTCTATAAGCCTTATTAGATGAGGAATAGCCAAGAAAAAATATCAATATCGGATTTTGAATCAAACTTATCCAAATTATCTTTGGTGTTGAGAATAAAACATTCTAAACAAAAAAAAATTAAAATACAAGATGTTGGGTTTCCTACCTCTCCAAAGCTCATAAGGAGTCATTTTTTAACTCTAGTCTCAAGGTAACACAATTTAAAACATAGCAAGATGTGTTTATGGTTTTAGCCCAAAAACATTTAGGAATATCAAATTTATTTAACATAGTTATTGTCATATCTTGAAAAGACAGATTTTTTCTTTCCATAACCCCATTTTGTTAGGGAGTTTTAGGTGTGAAAAGTTATAGTGGTATCCTTTTTCTTCATAAAATGATTCAAACAAATCACTTATAAATTCACCACCATGATTTCTTTTTATGTTTGTGATTGAATTTATTTTTTGTCATTTTCAACCTATTTTGAAAACCTTACAAATTCATAAATAGTTTCATCTTTTGATTTCAAAAACAAAACTCATGTATATATTGTAAAGTCATCCACAATTACAAACACATATCTATTACCACTTATGCTTCTAGATCTAGTTGGTTCAAATAGATTTATGTGTATCAATTCTAAAGGTCTTTCAATAGAAATATAATTCTTATTCTTAAAAGATATTTTTACTTATTTACCCATTTGGAAAGCATTGCATAACTTTTTCTTTTTTAATTCAATATCAGGGAGTTCTTTAACAAGCTTATTTTTTACAAGTTTAAAAAGAATGTCCTTGCCTATATAGACTATTAGTCTTTTATGCCAAAGAAAACTATCATTAATAACAAGACAACTTTCTATCCTTATATATGCATCAATATTAATCTTATAAACACCTCTTTTTTTAATTGCCAACAAATAAAACTTTATTATTTTCAAGGATTAAGCAACATGCATGGTCAAACATAATTTTGTAGCCTTTATCACTCAGTTGACTAATACTTAACAAATTATATTTTAGACTATTTACAAGGAACATCTTTTTTATAGAGGAAGAGGACTTACCTCCAATAATCCTTCCTTTTAAGTTATCTCTAAAAGTGACTTTTCCATAATTAATCTTGGTAATGCTTGAGAATAATAAATCATCTCTAATCATGTGTCTTAAGCAAGCACTATTCAAGATGCACTTCTCATATTCCCTTGATTCCTCATTATAGCTTTCAATTGTTGTGAAGCACATATTTGCAACATGCTCTTCATCATCACTTGAGCTAGAGTCCGAGTCATCACTCATGTTGCTTTCATTGCTCGTTTGTGATAGCAGTTCTTCTTCTTATTTTGAAGGAGATGACAATTAACCTTTATGTGTCTTGTATTGTTTCAATTGTAGCATAGAAGCTCCTCTTTGCTAGATTCTCTCTTATTTCCATCCTTCTTGAAGTTTGAGAACTTTTTATTCCCTTGCTTTTTTATTAGAAAATTTTGGATTTGTCTTGTGATACATGCAATGTCCTCTTCCTCCTCTCCCTCTTCTTCTTCTTCTTCTTCTTCTTCTTCTTCTTCTTCTTCTTCTTCTTCTTTATTAACACGATGTATGGTTTCGAATGTCAACTTCTTGTTTGGTTTCTCTTTTAATTATTGCTTTTCCATGACGATTTCATGAGTCATTAGTGATCCAATAAGTTCTTCCAATTAAAGTTTGGTGAGGTCCTTAGCTTCTTGAATTGCCATCACCTTTTCTTTCCAAGTCTTTGGCAAGGATATATGAAATTTGCTCACAATATTGGCATTAATATAAATCATACCAAAAGCAACCAAATTATTAGTGATAATTGAAATTCTAGTAAACATATTGGTTATAGATTCATATGGAAATATTTTGAATAACTCATATTGATATATAAGCATATTAATTTTGGATTCTTTAACTTGATTAGTACCTTCACGAGTTACTTCTTAAACATGTCATATATCCCTAACATTTTTATAAGATGATATTTTATTAATCTCACCCATACTCAATGCACAATATAAAATGTTTATTGCTTTAGCATCCATAGAAATTAACTTTTTATCCCCATCGATATACTCACTCCTATCCTTAGGAATTGTAACACCATTTTTGGTTTTAGGAGGTTTGTGGGGTCCATTCTTAATAGATAGCCATAAATCATAATCTATGGATTGAAGTTATATTATTATCCTAACTTTTCAATAGGCATAACCATTACCATCAAAGAAAGGTGGCCTAGAGGTTGATGATCCATCATTTTGAATATTAAAACTAGTGATTGTTATTCTACTCAAAATCTAAGCAAACTTATATAAATGAGAACTAGGTTATGATATCAATTATTGTTCTAAGATTAAAGCAACAATAACACCTAAGGGGGTGAATTAGGTGTTTCGCTATTAATAACAAACATTACAATTAACTCAATTAAATACAATTATCACAAGTAACCTACAATATAATTAAAGTGCTTAAAGTAAAGAGTATGGGGATAAAAATTGCAAATTCAGTTTTTACCGTAGTTCAGAAAGCGTATATCCACATCTTAAATACCAAACTAATCTTGATTATTGTATTCTTTTGCTCATATTACGATAGGAATATGCTCGAAGTTACTACTGTTTACATATGGCATAATATGGTGGCATTGCACTATGAGCTGACGTGGTAAAATCTAGTGACATGATGAAATCTGGTGATATGTTGTTTGCATGACAAAACATGGTGATGTAGCGCTTGCATGTTGAAATATAGTAACATGGCTGAATCTGGTGATGTGTTGAAATCTAGTGACATTGCGCTGATGTAATGAAATATGGTGGTGTGATAGTAGTGAATTAATTTGTTTGAGAGCCTCATGTGGTTTCTTTATTGTTATTATTGTTGCTTGAGGTGACTATGCAAGGAGTGATGGTCTTCTCAGTTACTAGTCAAGTGAGGCAGCAACTAGGATGGCTGATCTATAATTGGCGACGAGAAGACCTACTATGTGGGTTGGTTAATCTGTTGTGGGAGGCCAATCCGCTAGTGGAGTGATTGGTTTGCAGCTATGAGGTGAAAATGAATGTGTCGTGGCTAAGGTTTGGGGCAAAATAAATTTAAGAGCGTGTTTGCCTTATTGGAAGATTTTTTTTGTCTAGATCAACTGTTGATGATGATAAATCTAAAAATCTTCACAAGCCTTTATAGATTGATTAATTGTAAGAAAAATTAAAAGTATGTGCTTTGATACTAAATTTGATGCGGAACAATGAAAAGCAAATTAAAGCAAGAAAGATAAAAACTTTTTAAAGAAAGAAAATAAGAATTAAAAACAAAGAAAAAGAAGAAAAAACCAGAAAAGAGAAGAATGAGGATTGGAAAAGTCTGCAACTCTGTAATTTTTATTCAATTCATCGAAACTCCTTAACATTCAGAAAAATAGAATATAAATACTAAAACCCTAACTAGAACAAACAATTGAGCTTATAGTCGACTAAATAAAATATCTAACAATAACTAAATAAATCTCAATAAATAAATCTAAATAAAATCCAATAACACAAGGGTTGAGTTATCCTTCATCATCATAGATCATACGAACATGTGAACCATGTCTCTAGTCTAATATCCTCATCAGTTTTACATGTTTGACTATCCTTTTATGAATCATCTTCAAGACAACATTGTTGTTTACTTGATGAGTGTAGATATATCATAAATGTATATAGTAAAATAACTTAGTGGATCATAAATAAGAAATAAGAACAATCTGAGTGCTTCAAAAGAAGCTACCTGCATATATGCAAACGAGAAAATATGAAATATAGTTTGTATGAGCATAAAAAAAATAAACTACCAAATGGGCCTTAATCCTCAATCTAAAATAAGTAATTATTTGTCAATATTAGATTCAGTATGTCTCTAAATTAAGTGAGCTACACAATAATGCTTCTAAGGACAAAAAAAAAAAAACCCTGCTGTTTATCTCACTTATTGTAGCTACAGTAGAAAGGAGCTTCCTGACCAACCCCATGAGGAACAAGGCCTTATTTTCACTAGGGATCAAATATTCTATCCATTTTTCTAACAGATTTATAAGCTTGCCTTGAGCACATGAGGTGAATCTATCTAGACTTGTAGTTTTTTCCATTTGGAAAAGGAGTGGAGATTAAGACCACATCCACAAACAACTAACAAAAGTAAATAAAGTAAGACCGCCTTCTCATTTCACCTAATGGCCACCTTACTTTTTGTTTGCCCCCTTCCTTTTTAAATCTTATCAGAGAGGGAAAAGCTAAAAATACAAGCATAAAACATGCACTACTCTCATATTTTGAATGTTCAGATTGTAAACCTCCAATAAGTTCTTTAGGAAAAATTTTAGATGTAAGCTGCAGAGATTGGTTAAGTGAATCACGTTCTGATGTGGTCGTTGGTTTCCCCCTGTCTAAGAATCTTTCTACTTGCTCTGGCTCTCTGATACCACATTCAGAGGAAAGGAAAATTTGTAAAGCGTCACTGATTTAATGGGTTTTTGGTAGTTTTTGTCAGTTGAACTATTGGTCAATTAAGTTCCCCCTAAAAAATAATATTTCATGGACTTGATTGAAAAATTAGATAGTACAAGGCTTAGTGTGCTGCAACTGTGATAGGTCTAGGGGGAAATTGCCAAAAACCAGTGTTGATGTGAAAAAATTAAAGAAAAGTAGGTAACAAGATGGTTTCCAAGTTGTAAGAAATTGAATGGTGTCCAATGAAGTTAACTATCATTGAAGTTTATATCCATAAATCACTACTAGAAAATCTACGGATACAAACATAATCACTGACAAAAAAATTTCATCAGTATTTTAGGGTGATCTTTACCAACTGAATATATTCCATTGCTAATCTGTCTGTATTTATTGATGAAATATTTATGCCGGTAAATATCGAGGGAATTACAGTCGGAATAAAAAGAATTTTAAAAAAACCAAAAAGTACGATGATGTGTAATTTTTTATGGATGATTTTACCGACAGAATTACAGTTGGATTCAAATAGGAAAAGTCATACAATGACGTGTCACTTATATCAACAGAATTGCCGACGGATTGACAGATAGAATAATTCCATCGATAATTCCATCGGTAATAGTTAATATATGACCTAGCCGTCAACCCTCCCCTCCCCTATTTCTTCTTCTCCCCTCTGCAACTAAACAACCCCTCTAAATCTGCAACTAACAACCCCCACTCCCACATCACCTCCCATCTCAACATAACTCATCATTACTCGATTTTTACAGTCATAACAACAATTTTATTGTGGATTTTCCATTTTAAGTAAGTAAATCTACTATTTTTTTTAATTTGAATAAAATTTTGAAATGTCAATTTTTTTATTGCATATTTTAGCAGCACATTGAGAGGTTTGAAATGAATATCATCGAGACAATATGCAAACTTGAGATGATATTTCCTCCATTGTTTTTTGACTTTATGGAGCATCTACCCATACACTTACCATATAAGGCAAAAGTTGAAGGCCCAATCTAGTATATATGGATGTATCCATTCGAGAAGTTAGAGATTACATATGCAATGTAATCTTCGATATTATTTTCATTGTTTTTGTTAATTGAAAACATTCATTTTATTCCATGTAGGTACTTGTTCAATCTTTAAAGAAAAAGGTAAAAGACAAGGTGCATGTTGAGGCATCGATATGTGAGGTTTATATTGTTGAGAGGATCTCAACAATTATCTCGTCTATTTCGAGCCTCATTTGAGAACAAGAATCAATCGCGTACCAAGGCATAACGACGGTGGTGAAGTGCCTTCAAGTGAGAACTTGTCAATATTCTCCAATCCTGGACGACCCGCATAAAAAAAAGCTGTCAGGGGAAGATATTTGTTTGAAATAGAATTCAGACAAGCACATAATTATGTGCTATTTAACTGCAATGAACTGAGACCTTTTATTCAGTAAGTATACTACTTAAACTTTGTTATTAATGGACTATTTCTCTCATGTAATATCACAAACTCATACGTTGTTGACTATCTCGTTGGCAACATCGTCAACATTTACAGTCTAATAACTCACAGCTGATCAAATCTTAAATCTTTCGATTACAAGATGAACAATTTGCGACGTGGTTCAGAACACATGTAAGTACTATCACAAACTCATTATCTATCAGGATACTTAATTTCATTACAGAATTCTCAATCACTATTCATTGTTGTACTTGATGTACCAGGTTTATAAAATGAAAAGAAATGCTAGTGCTGCATTATCTTTACTGGTCCTAGAAGAAAAGTGAAGTGCTACAACGAGTATTTTGTTAATGGGTACATGTTTCATACTGGAGAATATGGGCAGGGTAGAAAGATATAAGAGTGGAGATTGTGTTAAGGGATCGACTTCTAGTGAGTTTGAAGTTGACTATTATGGAAAATTAGAAGAGGTAATTGAATTGCAATATCATAACGAGCATAATAGAGTCTTTTTATTTAAATGTTATTGGTATGACACCATTAACAGAGGAATCAGAGTAGATTCCCATCATGGTTTGGTCGAAATTAACTCAGAAGCTAGACTCCACAACGTCAACGATGTCTTTATTTTCGCCAAGCAATGTCAGCAAGTTTAATACACATGCACCCCTTCCTTTAGAAAGGATTGTTCAAGAGTTGATTAGTTATCCATATTGAAAACCAAACCTAGGGATCGTGTCTAGGTTGTTCAAGATGAGAACGATGACTCAAATGTTGGGGATGATGTCTTTCTAGTAAGTGAGTTGGTTGAACCATATCGAGTTGCTCCATCGATTGACTTGGAAGAAAATTTAAATTTCCGCGTTTTCAATAATATTTTTGTTGATGTTGATGTTGATACTAAC
>Ga0307512_10007752_pt1 | contig 10567 bp, 16 predicted proteins | sample 14_EM_MG_FD_200267 | JGI IMG/M metagenome (GOLD analysis project Ga0307512, IMG submission 200267) | Populus trichocarpa ectomycorrhiza microbial communities from riparian zone in the Pacific Northwest, United States - 14_EM | ecosystem: Host-associated > Plants > Roots > Unclassified | place... | reverse complement strand
AAGCTGAATCATCACCCCAGATTCTGATGCTGACATTGAATCTCTGATCGAGAAGACCGAGAAGGAGGGAGACCAACCCGAGGAGACTAGTCAAAACCAAAACTCGGCATTCTCGTTCGCTAAGATCTGGGCTGCTGACAAGGAGGCTCTAGCGGAGATGAGCGACGCGGTTTCGGAACATACAGGAGAAGTCGATGACTCGTGGGCTCAGGTCCTCGCGAAACTCGAGGCAGAACGGAGCAAGGTTCGTGCCCAGGAGGTGACTGGTCGAGGAGCTAAGCGGAAAGCTGCACCTTCGTTCCTCCCCAAGGTTAGTGCTTATTCCCTTACCGTTGGGGGTGGGCTCATGGGAGTACAGAAAAACTCTGAGGTTGTCATTGGATCGGATGGCTCGAGCGTAGAGAATAGCCCGGGGAGACCCAGGAAAAAAGGGAAGAAGAAACCTTTGGATCGCGAAGAGTACAGCGCCTCCGTCTACTCTTCCGATGGTGGAAGCGAGAGTGGGACCGATGCTGGCTCAGTGGTTGCCGACGAACCCCTAGTAATCAAAAAGACGAAGAGGCGTGGTCTAGCCCATGACCATACGGAGAAACTCAACGAAAACTATTGCGGGCTGTGTGGAACTACTCACGTAGGGGCTTGTCACATGGCCCAGAATGTCGATGGCCTTGTGATGTACAGAGCAATGTTGATGGAGGTTACTAACGACGAGCCCATTGAGATTCGGGTGAGTGGCTTTGTCCCAGGCCCATCCATTTCTGCGCTCATGAGTTATACAGCGCGAAGCAGTCCAAGTCATTGACGAGAAACTCCTGAAAATGGGAAAGCTTAACCTCATAAAGGACCAGCCCGCATACTTGGTCGATAATCCAAAGAAGCGCAAGAAACCGCACGAGCCAGATCAGGGTGAGAACACGGGTGAGCATATGGGAAAGGGCAAGAAGCCCAGGAAGCCTCGGAAGCCCCGCGACATTACGGCGATGCAAATCGATTCATCCCAGCCGTGGATGACATCTCAACCATGGATGGTACCTCAGCAGTGGAAAGTTAATGGACAATCCTTTGTTAGCCCTTTGACCTCGACGTTCTCAATCCCAACTATCCCCGCACTTCCTCCTGCAGTTCACCTCACAACGATGGCTAGTGGTTCGGATGGATCTAGGTCGTTGCTTCCCACGGAACCTCTGCGGCCACCTAAGAAGGCGAAGGCACCAACGCTCCCCAACTTTACCTCCGCAGGGGACGGCGTATGTCCGTTGTGCAGTGGGCCGAAGCACAGTTTACCCGATTGTCCCGCCGCAAAAGGTGGGGTTGAAAAGTGAGGCATCCATTCGACATATTTTTATTCTCTGCTGATAGCCCACCCCATCCTTGCTTCCCAGAATCGAGGAGCTCTACCGAAGATTGTCTGCTCGTCCAGGGGGGGTTGAAGATTTTCAGACACTCTCCTGGCTTCAGAAGGAACGGAGTCGGCTGCAAGCACTTGAAGAGGCCGCCAGGGCAGGAAGTTCAAGACTGCAACCGCCCACGAACATGGGTTCTACGTGAAGAACGCTAGTTCCACACTCTTTATCGTTTTTACCTTCTGGCATACCTTTGTGGTTTAGCTTATACCTGCTCTAGGGTGATGTGCATCCCATCATTACCTGATTCCACTTAATAGTCGATATTCTACTTGGAATATAATGTATCTGTGCACCCTGTGGGAAAATCGAGTTGAACTTTCTCGATGGGTCAGTTGACCGTAATCGCGCTCATGGCCGTAACTGAGTTTGCAAAAAGTTATGTACCGGAGACTCAGTCGAACGTTCACGACACTCCCCAGCCCAGTACGGCGGATTCCCCAACCTGACCGTATCTGCGAGGACCTGAGTTAGAACGAGAATAGTTCGACGATATTGATAGGCGGAGAATTGTTGACAATGATGGAGGCCGAGGTAATGCTGATCACTGACCACGCACGGAAGGCGTACCATCGTACCCGGTAGTCCAGATCTTCCCTGTGTACATCCTGCGGTGGCTAGTATGATTCGAATTTCACTCTGTAACCTTCACGCTGGGCTTCGAATCTAATGTATCCGCGCCCCCGTGGGAAAATTGAGTTCACCTCCTCGACACGTCGCACAGCACGAGCGGCGATCACCCCGGAATTTCAATCGTCAGCCAACGGCACAGCCCTCTCCCTTAGTTCCGCCTCCCTCCACATTATGAAACTTGGCAAGTGTAAGGTGTTTATCAAGTGTGATGGCAGCAATGTGCGAGAGTTCAATCCAGTTGTGCACGATGGTGGCAGGAAAGTCTCTTGCTGGATTGCGAGTGAGCCCGGGAAAGTGAGTGTGGTATAATTCATGATCACACAGAGGCAAACCTAACGGGAACCACCATAAAACAGGTGTTCCAGATTGAATATCGCCGGAGCCTGGATTATGACCCCCAAAACACAGAACTCACAGCGGATGTGTACCTCGACGGCAAACTCAGCGGTGCGTGGCTCGCGCCCGACCCCAAACCTCAGGCAAGGGAGGTGTTTGGGGAAATTGTGGGCTCTAGACGTGGGAACAAGGTCCACAACTTTGTATTCTCGAATCCTGAAATCATCGGTGTGCCACAGAAAGTTCAAGTGGTAATCCGTTGCTGACAATCATACCATCCAGAGGAGGAAACCCCAAGCTCTGTGAATCCAGATCACATTGGAGAGATTTGGGTAGCATTGGGACTCACAAACAAATCTGAGTGTACCAGGGTGGGGGTTGAGCAAATTCTTGTGGATCCCAACCCAACTAGGGTAAATGAGAAGGACAAAAAACCAGGAGCTCATTGTGTAACGTAAGTTCTGAGCTGTGGGGTTTTGCATGGTGTTTATCTTGTTCAACAGCCTGAAAAAATCATCAGAGAAATGCACAGGGTCGGTATTCTTCTGTGAGGAACTAGAGGAGCATCCTCTAGTATTTATGTTCCAATGCCGTGGGGAGGAGTGGTTGCAAGCAGAGGGTGTTATGCGCAAGCCCCGGCGCAAAAGGGGCGAGTTGGAGCCGGCAGAGGGTAGTCCGGGGCCCAAGATGAAAGTAGAAGAACCAAGTTCAGCGCTGGGAATAAAGGAGGAAGCAGGGGAGGTCAAGATTGAAGACCTCGAGGTGTGCGACAGTCTAACTCGAATGGTGTTCCTTCGCTAATTTGTGTCCCAGGCAGAGGATGAGCAAATCCCCAGGCCTGAAAAGAAGAGAGCAAAAGTTCGAGGGGAAATAGCCACCTTCCAAGCCCCAAGAACCGGAAGTAAGGCCAGATTTCCTCGGGTTAAGGTTAAGGCGGAGAGAGAATAAGCACGGTTACTACTTACTCCCAAACTCATCAACCTTACGTATTATTGAGTTGTGCTCCCACGTAACCATGTGAAATTACAAGTCCTTTTTTCTATACTGAAGAATGTAAACACGCACTGAAGGTTTTTGTCTCACGCTTTCGTCTTTCCGACCGCTGCTTGAGCGGCGTTCACTCCCATCCACGCCTTCTCTACCAAACTCAACAACTTCTGCATGTCTGAACTCCAATCATTCATCACGTCCTCCGCACTCCTTGCTTGCCTGAAGTTTATGATTCCAGCGGGTCGGTCTATTCGTGCCCAGACGGTGCCAGACACAACCAGCCGTGAGAGGACTTCTTCGGCTTGTTGAGGGGTAAGATCAAGAAGGGAGGTAAGGCGGGGCAGTGTAATTCGGGTGTAGTATTCGGCGATGACTCGAATGTTCTGTAAAAGTAGAACGAACAAATGTGAGGGAGACTCGGATGGACGGGGAGGACGAAAACGTACGTGCTCGATCACACGAGTGTGGAGATCCTCCCAAACCTTGTCACTACTAAAGATTGTCGTCGGTTGTAGAAATGGTCCGTACAGCGATTCGATACCGGGCCACCGCATCAGTTCTTTGGTGACGAAGCATTTCGCCAGGTTGCTAGGAGTGAAATGCATCGGTCAGGGTGAACAGCGTTGAGAGGAATCCACGCACTAGTGAAGCTCCAGTTTCAGCAGAGCCGGATCGTTGTACAACCGATGGAGCATATCTGATTGTTCGTTATCGTGTGGAGCGAGGACGACGTAGTACACTATATGTTCCAAAGCCTGGGAACCGCAAGTTAACGACACAAGAGTCAGCTGTGAACCTGAAACATACCACCCGTCCCTTGCCACTCTCGTCTTCCTTCACGGAGGGAGTTTCCCAAATCTTGTGGTAATACTTGGCCACGTCGAGATATGCACTCGAGTGCAGAGCGTGTTGGATCAACATATCGTAGTACCGGAGTTTCAATTCCTACACCACATTTAAGGTCCCAGCGGTTTCAAAACGCGGGAGGGGACATACCTTGTTTTCGGGATCCTTCAGGAAATCTTCGTTTATCTTCCTGCTTCCCACCCTGACTCTTGTCCACTCCGGATCGCCATCAGCCAACGAATCCTTGCCGTCCTTAGCAGCGGACTCGTCCTTCATCTTAGCCACTGCAATTAATAGTCGCATCTGCTCGAGAATGAACTCGGTCTTCTCTTTCCGTTCCATTGAGGAGTACGTTTCGACCTGTAGATCTGAAAGGAGATCCGAGGCGGTCTGTAGCGATTCCTTCGGAGTTTTGGCATTGGGCGAATCGGCGAGTTGTTCGTGGTATTTCGAGAGGAGGAGCGTCACGCGAGCTCTGGGGGTTTCGAGGAAGATCTATGGTCGTAGGCAGTCAGACTCTGGGATACAAAAGAAGCACGGGTCAATATACCTTGCCTTCGGTGACAGCTCGTAGTGTTTCTACGAGCTCCAACCACTTCTCGATGCCGTCTCGTTGTTTGATCTCGTCCAGCCATTCAATCGAGAGTTCGACCATCGCTTGTACAGCGCCTTTCAGCTGGCCGTGCTTCTTGCTCAGGGTATTAATACTCGAATTGAGTGAAGCGTGGTCTCGAGCATCGTAGGTTAGTTGGCAGACGGTCTTGACCAGCCTTGTTGTAGAGGACAAGTCCGAAGCCTACTCCGCCGGGTATGAGAGCCCCGATCCAATGAATGTTGACACCCAAGAAAACGGACGCATACATTTCGAGTTTGCTTCTCAAGCGCAAACAGCTTGTCCAGACTTTCCTGAAGCTTTCCTGACTACGTGAAGAACAGTCAAGCCGGTAAGCCCAATCTTTCATCAGAGGGCAAATCCGAGGTTCGACAGTCCTGCCAAGACTCACTTGTGCGATAGATGTTGCCTCAGGAATGAGCTGGTCGACCTCCTTCGTGAAGTCCTTTTCTTGTTTCTTTACATCGGCCATTACTAGGAGGTGGTGAGGGGAAAGTTGAGGTGAGAGATGAGATTACGCGTCGCGATTTCCCACGTGGTCGGTGATCGACTTGACCTTCAAAAAATGGAATATCCGCTGCCAGGTGTCTGGTCGACTCACTCTCGAGAGGACTCAGCAGAAAACCGCTGGGATATCTGCGGTGTGTATGAAAGCTACGATGTTGCTTTGACATAGGACCAGCCATGTACCTGAGCGGTTCGCACCCGCCGCGTTCTTCTGGAGATTCTGGTTCATGAACCCCGTGATCATGTTCATCTTTCAGAGGAATATAAAGGGGTGAATCGTCGGTCGTAGGCTTCACCGCTCTCTGGGTGATCCTACCATGTACCGTCATCTAGTTCCACCCTTTACAACGCCCGCGGTCTCCAATACTATCTCACTCTTTTGCCTTGCCATTGCTATCCTCTCTTTTACCATCCAATATGTCCCCGGTTTCCATCCCACCAACATGTGCAACACAATCTGCCTAATCTTTCTCACCGCTTCTATCGCCACTCGCATGCCATCACCCAGTCCTACCACCAGAGTCCCCGACGCTTTGAAAATATTCTGGCCACCCCCGTCCACTCACACTTCGTCACCTCCCACTCCCTATAACTGCCTACTCCATCCCGATGCACAAGGTGGGAGTCTATGCGATAATATATGCAGAGATAAAATTAACCCCCCAATCCCAGGCTCAAACTCGTTTCTCGATCTCACGTCTGAGGAATCCTTCCAAGGTACAGTTCTTCGACAACACTGCCTCATGGCCACTACTTTACCATCACATCTAGATTCTGGTCTAGGTCTCTCGATCTCATCTCTGGAGGACGTGTCTTCCGAAGACGAAGCCTCAGAGCCCATCAACCCACCAGATGTCGGGTGTCCAGTTATTAGCGGAGATACAGTATCACCTTTCCGGGATCAACCTTCACCTTCACTCTCCGAACCGAGTGCGTCTCGATCTTCCTATCGGCTTTCTCGACTATAAAATCACTTGCAGGTTTCCGGCTCCTCTTCCCGGACACAACGGGAACAGATCATGATGAAGACGAAGAATATGTCACTTTCGGGGCGATGGTATTACAACGAAGTACTGTCTGGAGGTACCCGACCGAAGCACTGGAAGATCCTATCAGTAAGTTGGCATACTGCTAGCCATTAAAACGACTTGGCGCTGAGACGAATCAGTGAACCTCATCGATCGCCTCGCCAAATTAAGCTTGGGGTCCGCCCCTTCTAGTGAGTGTTTTTTCGTGGACGGTTGTTCCCACATTTGACTGACTTGCGTTCACAGAGCCCGCGGCGGAACTCAAGGAACTACAACCTAACACCCAGAGAACTAAACCGTCAACTACAACCGGTAATGTAACCGAGCGACCGTTTGGTCCTACCCCTGCTTCACACATCTTCCCGAAACTCGCAAACTGCTGTGGGCTTGCGAGCAGCGCTTTTACCCCCGACTCTTGGGAAGATTACGACTTCTGCTACGACTGTTCGACTTTCCATCGATTTATCCAGCCGATGGACGAGGATGCATTTTTCCGGTCAACACGGTTGGCGATCGATAATCTTACACATTTTCGATCCAGTCACTACCTTCTTCCTAACCAGCCCGCTGATAATCGCACTCTCGGTGATATTTTCAAACCCTTTGGATCTACTGCAGAACGACACTTCGGCTCAAGACTTCATCGCGGCGTCCTTGTGTATGAATCCGCCTTCGGGGTTGTGGATTTCAGCTCTGAAGAGGATGCACTCGGTGCGTTTCGTGCATTACAGGGCAGAAGGATCAAGGGAGAGAAAGCCCACTGGAGGCTCGAGTTCTTAGACCCGGAAGACGTGACCTTCGGTGATAGGTTGCCCACCATTCACTCAGAGCCACCGTTGGAATTGATACGTAGGCTTGATGTGGTCGCAGGCGAACCGGAACGAATCAACGACACCCCACACCTTCCTTCCCCTCCTGCCTCGGTGCGGGCTTTTGAAACTCTCGTGAAGAAAAAGAAGCGCCATGACGAACGCTCAGAGCTGTATCGATCACGAGTGAAAGTCGACGGGAGGAGGGGAGGGGTAGGTCTGCTATGAAAACGAATGTCAAATTGGCTCAGGCTTGACAATTTCGGCCGTAATACTGTCACGAGGCTATACGGAGAGGTCATATCTTTTTGTTTTAGTCCTGTTCAATCCCCTTCACAATTTCGTTCGTTGCCCCATTTAATTCGCCTCCCCTTCCTCGGTATTCCCTCGCCCTCACCCCATTGTACCCTCACTTAGATTGTAACTTGACGACCAGCGGTCGGGGCTATACCGAATGTCGGGTGACGTTGACACAAATTGCAGTGGATTGATAGAAAATAATAGGGTTTGACGTAGAATACACCATCAGTCCGTGTACCCATCGCCGCAAGCCAGATGTGTGAGTGCGATAAAGTTGATATGTAATCGAACAGCGACTTGCGTGAAAGCGACAGCGGTTGGTTTTGCTTCTGACGCAACGAGCTCGCACGTCGAGAAGCCTCAGGATCTCGTTCGCGCTGGGGCAGGGGTACATCTTGAATTCGAAAGACGCATTTGGCCAATTCATTAAGACTCGGGGGCAGAAGAAACCAACGGTCCGTGGCCGATACCAACGTTACCGGGGAGTAGGACGTACTACCCGTGAGGTACGAGTGTCGGTGAATGAAACACCCACAAATCATCTATCTATCCCGTGTCTCTTGCGTCGCCATCCGCGGATCTCACATCATTATGTGCTGCGATCACCCGTCCCGACGTAGTTCTTGTTCGCTGTTCAGTCATATGCTTTCCGCAGAATTCTGTATTATACATCGGGGTAGTACGGGTAAAGCGACGAGGAAAGTACAAGTTCTGTTAGCGGGTAAGATGTGAGCTAGTTGGGCGTTGTCCGTTTCTCGCTTAACTACTGGTCTCGGGTGTGGCTCCTGCAAAGTGGTCATTGAGGGTACTTCAAGACGTAGTGAAGGGGCGTTGCTTACTTGGATAGTCGATGATTGGTTTCAAATGGTTGATTGCATTCTTAACCTCTCCCCACTCCTCATCGATGAACCCGATGTAATCTAACCGGGGGAAAATGCGGAGTAGGGCCAGGGAGATGGCGAACGTTGATCCGTGCGGCAGGGGTGTTTCTCCAACTTCAAGGCGCGTCAAAGCGCAATCCGTCCACGAGGCAGCGGGCCTAGCTCTAGGAACAATCCCAGCAATCACTAGCGGATCACTGAGGCTAGCCGCCTGAAGGTGTGTACGAAGAGTAGAGAGGTTCGGACAGTGATGGGCCAGGGCCATGAGTCCCTTTGCCGTGACACCGATGGCGGTTTGGCGGCATGGCGTACCGCCTAATCCAAGGGTTTCCAGCTTCGGCATTGCCCGCGAAAGGCTGATAACGATATCGTCGTCCACCCGAGAGGAGCATCCATCATGGCAGAAAGATTCCCAGATATCCAGGACTACCATCTGCGTAAATGGAAGGAGAGAGGAATAAACTGGGTCCCATGAGCATGGTGTGGAGAGGTAGAACTTCGAGAGCGTATTCTGGACGGATGAGTGGAGCACAGCCCTTTTGAATGTCCCGAGAAAGTCACCAATTTGTTCGGATCGAAGGAAAAAGGCGACAGACTCCAGCTTTCCAAGCGTTGCTCCGTGGAACAGTCGCGGCCAGTCATCCTCATTGTCACATGTGATTGTTAATTTGGTTAGATTGGGAAGCGACGCTGAGGGTAGTAAAGTCTTCCTCTCAATATCCACCGATAGACTGCGTAGGCTGGGTAGTTTGTAAAGCACTTCACTGGCCTCCTCTGTCAATGGGGAACTGGCATCGAATTCTTGGAGAGTGTTTTGATTGGTGGCGAGAAGCATTTCGGAAATGGCGGCGGTAACCATGGAATCTCTTGGTAGGGAGTAGAGGCGGATCGTTTGTATGTTGGGACACAGAGTCGGTAAGGTTGTGACTATTGAAGCGACCATCGCTTCGGGAAGGTTGGATTCAAATTTGAGAAGGATGGAGGTGGTTCTGGGGGAAAGGAACAAGGGGATGAACGGAATAGACGGGCCCTTAACTCCCCATATATCAAGAGTTTTCAGGTTCGGGAACAAGGGTTCGTTGATAGTGCGAAGTTGGATAACCGATAAAACTTCCAGAGACAGGGTGTCTGGATTGTCGAATTGTGTGAACACTCCCATCCTTTGAGTGTACTTCCGGAAACGAGCCCATTCCATCGCAGTCGGGAGTCTTTTGAAAGACTTTCGAATCGAATCGTTAATGGAAGAAAAAAGACACATGTGATCGGCACACTCACTCTGCATTCGTCCCTATATTCGTCTTCTTTCCAAACGTCTCCCGGAAATGACTTGAGTAATGGGAGTGGTTGATCCTGTGTCGCCCACAACGCATCCAGCGCTGGGTCTTCAAAACTTTTACAACAGCACGCCATGCTAACGGCGGTCGCCTTTCCTCCAGACGCCACAAGTTCGTGGGCGATAAGTCTCAAGATCTCATCTACGTTAAGACAAGGATGCATCGAATCTAGAAGGTGCGATTGGCCGTGTATCGATGGTACACGGATTGAATGACAACTTACATTCAATGCCAACGTTGCTTTGGAGGTATCTTGAGTTGTCGTGGCCACAGCTTTTTCTCGCCACAAGCTAGAATGTACAGAGCGGAAGGAACTACAAGACGCCCGTAGATCACCAAACCAACGTCAGGTTTCTCTCCTCCCACTGAACATTGAATACTCAGCACTCGATTGTGAAGCCGTACCGGTGACGCATTTTCTCGTCAGAATCATGTCGTATCATCGTCTCTGAGACGATCTTTGACCAAGAAAAAGCTACAGAGGTATAGACAGACGCCGAACCTAAAAACGATCCAGTCCAAGTTGCGTGGCACCAACGTTCGTAGAGTTTCCCTGTACCCTAGGTTTCTCTCTCTGCATCATTTGTAACGTAGCTGTCCTCTATTGGTTCCTTCGTCAAGTATTCAGCGTGATTCTCAAAAATGTGAATGCAATTTCAGGGTGTTAGGTCGGAAACGATGGAAGGTCGGTACCTTTATTCCAGTTGCCGCTTCGGCCAAACTGGCGGCTTGACAACGGATGCGAAGCTTGGAGAGGTGGTGACAGCCACAAGCAAGTGCGATGGGTGCCTCGACTGTGACCCCCCCCCAGTTCCGCATGGTGCACCGTCTAATTTAAGGATCTCCAACTTTGGCATGCCCGTGCTAGATCTATAATGGTATTGTCA
>Ga0307512_10007751_pt1 | contig 10567 bp, 3 predicted proteins | sample 14_EM_MG_FD_200267 | JGI IMG/M metagenome (GOLD analysis project Ga0307512, IMG submission 200267) | Populus trichocarpa ectomycorrhiza microbial communities from riparian zone in the Pacific Northwest, United States - 14_EM | ecosystem: Host-associated > Plants > Roots > Unclassified | place... | reverse complement strand
ATATGGAGGATACGAGCGGATATGAGAAATCAGGGGTACGACTTGCCTCATTGGGTTGCGAATACCTCGTATCGGTGATATTACACGCCGGATCGGGAGTCGTACCTGCCGTATCAGGAATGGTCAATTGACTCGCACACGAAATTCTCTACGTCCCAGTTTCTCATGATAATTTCCCCCATCTCCTCTGATCCCTCTCTTTCTTGTGCTCAACTGTACCATCACCTAAGAACATGAAGTTAAGTCATCCCTCTCTATCTCTCCATGCCTTAATCATGAGTTAACACAGAGTACAGCATACACCAAGTACAGCATCATCCCAAGATCGACAGTCTCCCGCTCCCAGCCAGTTTCTCATCTCTTGGCGGTTGTTGTACTCAACTCTCTACATTCCCACAATTACAAGTTAACCAATGAATAGAGTCTCAGCTGCTGTCGCGCCTCCCTCCAAATCGACCTCCTCCAAGTACTCCTCCAATCTCGCTCGATTATAGCCTGCAAGTGCATGTCCGAACTCGCTCGATCACCGCCTCCAAGTGTATCTCCACACTCGCTCGATTACAGCCTGCAAGTTTGCACGATCATGGCCTCCAAGTGCATCTTCAAACTCACTTGATCGCGGTCTCCCACTGCATCTTTGAGTTCAACTCGGTCTCGGCCTCCAAGTGTATCTCCAAACTCGCTCGATCACGGCCTCCCAGTGAATCTCCAGACCCGCTCTATTATGGCCTGCAAGTTCACACGATCATGGCCTCCAAGTTCATCTCCAAACTCGCTCGATCCTGGCCTCCAAATGCATCTCTGAGTTCACTCGATCTCAGTCTCCAGGTGCATATCCAAACACGCTCAATCAGGGCTTCCAAGTGCATCTCTGAGTTCAAACGATCCACGTCTCCAAGTTCAGCTCAAACACGCTCGATCGAGTTCATCATCAAGGAGCGATGGCGGTTGTACGGAGATACAGGGGTCACAGAGGTGGACAGAGTGACGGGGAGTATATATTCGGCAGACCCCGGAGTAGATAGACATCATCTCATTTCCATCTCCTCTTATCATTCAATGAAATTTCACACACTATCTTTCCCAACTTTTGGTCTCACTTGCTCTGTCCAGGATTTCGTGGATCCGCACAATTGCATGGATTCTCACGGCCGGGTAGTATCATATCTTCTCACCTTCCTACGCTCCTCGAGCTTAATGTAGAAGGAACACGAGGAGAGATTTTTGCAGCGTCACCCATTGCAGTCCCGATGCAAATGTGTACCCAATGACCCCATTCCGATGTATGGTCACAGTTGGCCACAATGCCAGAGTGTTTGTTTAAAAGAGGAGACCGACAGAGGGAGAAGACATGGCGAAACAGCGATCGGAGGGTGATATGCAACGCGACGCGCGGTATTGATGCCGGGTGTGGAGTAATCCGACACCGGGGTGTCTCTGACGGCTCTGACGGAGCGCGTCCACTCTGACAAAGTCATTCCGCCCGGATGGAAATGTTTTTTGCTTATGATGTCCTGCTAGTATCAGGAAGAATGAATGTGGTTGAAAATTGTACTCACTGCTGAAGCCTTAGCTCCCCAGTAAAGGCAACACAGTTGCATCATCAAAGGTGAATCCGCTAAGCTCAAGCGCTTATTTAATCAACATGCGATACATATGTAATGCTGGTAAAGGTCACATGACTGGCATACTTAGGAAGTCTTGAATAGGTGTTATAGATATCAGGTGACTAGACCGAGAGTAACTCTGTGATAGGTATTCAAAAGACTATTGCAAGTACCATTATCACTGCTAAGGGAAAACAACTAACAGATTGAAGTCAATAAGAAAATTCCAAACTATATAGTCTCTAGTAGTATTTTGATTATACTTATGATACTATATATTACCGAATCAGTAGGTAACAACTAATTGTAGTTACTGTGTCAGACCAGTGTGAGACTATTGATAATTTTCGTATGATAAGTAATATGTAAAAGGAAAGTAGCAGAGTAAGATATGTATACTTTCGGATATTGCTTGCCAGCTTTCATACATCTTATCATGACTACTAATACTGAATCATTTTCTAGCTTGGATAAATAGATATAATTAGAATCTTAAAATGGGGAATTGACTGTGAATAATTGCAGCTGGTTGTAGAGAAGAACTACATTGAATAATAACAGTATAATAAAATTGGTTGTGAATCTATTGGCTACATACTTAATAATTTATATAAAGTCCAAAAAGAATAGACAACATGCTAGCAAAAATCATAGAGGGAATTACTCAAAAATTAAACTATAAATTACTGAGACCAGTATCTGATTTACTTCAAATATTGTTTTCATATGTGATATTATATAATTTATAGAATTGGACTTATAGTATATAGATGTATTTTGTTTAATAATCACAATTGTAGGGACAATATTTTGGATTGTTCACTATTTAATATTTAGATACATATCATAGTATATTATATATTACTTATCCCTAGTTGTAATGTAGTATATTAGTTCCGTTTATTAGAGAGATGTAATGATTCTGGATATTCATTGTAATAACCATATTCAGTGAATTTTTGAGTATATTAAATTATTACCTAACTATGAAATACATATCTATAGTATCAAAAGAATCTGTTTTACAATTCAATATTTGAATTATACAGTTCACTTCTGAATAATAAATATTTCAATCATTGTTGTAGTATCACTATTGAGTAGGTATATTCTTATTTACATATGTGAAAACAGTCACATCTGCTGGTAATAGAAATTGTATTTTCCAATGCTTACAATACCCTCTGAGTATATCACAATATCAGTAGATTGGACATATAATATGTATTTTATATCTTTGGATGTTATACATTTTGAATAGTTATCAATAGCTGCATTCCATTATGTAAGAAAACCAGTCCAGAGTACAAATGGTGATTGTATGTGAATCATTATTCTATATTTTGGTTGATACTTGTAAAATATATTTCAACATTCCATTTCTATTGCTTTCTTTTTCATTACTGATTTGCTATGATAATTACGTATATCTTGTTGTTATAGAGAACTATAGATGGAGATAATACAGTTGTTAGTAGATTAGTCTCAATTGTTTTATCAGATGCAATGAAAAAAACTTTGTTTGCAAATCAATTTTGTTGAAATATTCTTTGAATAAGCATTTGTCTTATATCCATACAATAAACATTTTTAGTGTATTCCAGTAATATATCTTAGATCTTTATAGATGCATAATATTTATATTTCAATAGTATAAATATTACTATATCTGTAAATACATTACATATAATATAAGCAAATTACAATATACTAGTATATATCTTTTAGTATAAATAATTAAAAATAAAATAAATAGAAATATAAATATTTGAAATAATCTTTTTCTTTAATTATATAAACGGATTTAAAGTTTACTATTGAATATATTCCATAGTATGTAATATGTAATTTCATTTTCTTTATCACAATTGAATTTTTAACAACAATTGTGTTTTAAATTACTTGTTTATTTTCTATTACTTTCCATGTAAGTTAATTTAGTTTTGTATTAATTTTATTTGTAGAAAATTGAATACATCTATCCAATCAGTAATACTATTTATATATATTACTTCTATTACATTCAAATACATTTCTATATTGAAATAACTCCTTTGACTAAAATTACTTCGTTCAAACTTGTTAATTAGTTAATGTCATCTGGTTATCTATTTATTCTACTTGATATACTTCAATAACTACTTTGACTAAGATTACTTATTTCAAACTTTTTAATTAGTTAATATCATCTGGTTAATTAATTATTCTACTTGATATCCTTAGAAAACTGAATGTTTTTAGTAGGTATATTTAAAGTAAAATTTCTAAGTTCCCTTGGAGTAAGCTGATATAATGTTCATTTACCAATTTTACTTTATATATTGCAGACTGTATCTATTAATATTTGCATTTGATTTTACATATGACAAAATACTCAGTTAAAAGTATTTGTAGCATTGATAATTTACCTATTGGCTATAAAATCAATGTGACAAGCAAATTGGAAAGAGTTTTATATGTCTTGTTTATAGTGTATTATTTGGTTTACAGTTAGTATAAGACTAAAGTGAAAATTTAAAATTCTTAATAACTAACTTAGTTTTAAAATTCAACTATACCTTTTTATTACAATATTCTTTGCAACTAAACAAAAAATTATTTAACTCAGCTATCTTCAAATAAACAAGTAATTGTATGATAACTTTGTTCTCAATATCTGTAGAGTATCTTGTATACAGTTTTCAGTTATATATCTCTCTTACAACTCCAATAACTAATCAAATCTATCTACTAAATGATGGTTAGAAACTGGAAATTGTCTTCAATGGAATGTCAATTAAGGTTGGTAATACAGACTATAAATATACCAGAATTTAAGTAAATTCCCTTCTGCCACAATTTACAGCATCGTCTTGTAGTTTAGGATTTACACGGATCAATAGATCATCATCGATCCTTTGCATCATTTTTCTCGCTTTTGCCACAAACGCAACAGCTGCGAGAAAGTTGTTGGCTGTAAAGCTACTCTAACTCGTGACAATAGTTCATTGACGCTACGGTCCCCATCAGGGAAAGCCTCAAAATTAGGTTCCTCTTATTCTCGTTAGTTCATTTATTTGACAACAAAATATACCGTGCAAGCGCGGGCCTACGCCCTTCTTGTATGGACGAAGCGGTAGAGGAGAACTACACTAAGTTAGTGTAGTCACTCTCAAACCACAGGTTCCTTTTTGTCGACACTACACATATGCAGGAAGCGAATCGAAGAGCACTCTATGTGGAGGAGTGGATGGATATTGACTTTCTTGAGCAATTGAACCTTCGTTGTGTCTTAATATAGTTCAGGACGAAAGCAGGTGCGATTTTACTTGCGCGGTGGAGGGGGTGAAAATACTATAGAGTATGGCATGAGATACCGAAACTGGATGATTCCTGTTGACATCATTTTCTTCGATGATCGCCAAAAAGCGGAAGTCTCGAGACATAAAATTGATGACTCTAATACTGGAACGTGAGGATCGCAGTCAATCCTTACAAGTATCTAAATCTATTTCGTTATGATTCTGGTAAAGATTCTCTCCGTGCCGAATAGCTGTTGAAACTTTTTTAGAACGGCAGGACGCATCACGGATTGGTTATTGCCATTGCTTGTTCAGGCTTAGCTGAGAGGCGGCTTCCACGGTACTAAATCCGAAATCCCTACCACGAATGTGTGACATTGAAGCCCACCAATTCGAGAAGGGAAAGACGCTACCTTTTTTCCGTCTGTGGATGGCTGACCTTGATGTTTGCCACTCCACGGCACCTGCACTTGGTTCGGCCTAATTTGAAAGGAAGGTGGGAATCCTGGTGTGCAGGCGGGTGTGGTAGTGGTGGTGGTGTGATGACGATAAAATCCTCCTTCTCATCCCACACCCACCAACCCCCTCTCCCAAAGTTCGTCCTTATCGTCATCAGCATCACTGCCTCTGTTGGATTTTGCTTCGCCTCACCGAACACGCTTGCCCTCACTGTACTATACCATACCGTACCATACTGTACTGCACGTACTTGTCATATTGTCCACTGTACCCCCCCTTATTCCCGTTAAATACATCTCGTTGTTGCATTATTCGCCTTCTCACCGCGCGCACCACTGCACCAACACACCCCGTTCCACACACCACACACCACACACCACACACCACACACCACACACCACACACCAGACACCACACACCAGAGACACTACACACCACACCACACTTCACTTAACTCACTCAAAACACCCTCTACTCTCAACCCCCTAGTCAGCTCTTATCCGTCCTACCTGCCCTGCCCCAACTTGCCTCAACTTCCGCCGGCGATTTACCCTTTCGATCAGATACGTTCTCCGCCGTGCTTCTGCCATCGCCATCAACATCTCACACAATACATACATCATTAATTCGAACTATTAAACTATATACGCAATAAACAACGCTATGTCGTTCGGCTATCACATTCAGGCACCATCCTCCTCGGGCATCCGCTCTCGTAGGAATCCTCATCGTCCTTCTCTCAAATCCTTTCAAATTGTTAGGCCAAGAGAGGAGCTGACAGACTGCCCAGCAGTCCCAACTTTTGTTGAGAAGTTCGAGGCTGGCCGATCATTTGACGTGGAGGACGATTTCGCTTTCATACCGGAGCTGTGTACAGAGGAGGAGGTATGTTATTGTCTATCGGTCTAGTTTTTGAGATGGCTGTATCCGACTTCGGGATATCAGGGTACTGACATTGCATTTGCGTAGCGCATCATGATGGATTCCAGTTCCGATCGCTCATCTACATCAAGCGGATCGCCTCAGTCATCACCTTTGCAACATCAAGTTCAACCCTCTCCAGTCTATCCACATGCCTCGACATACGCAACCATGTTCCCGAATAACATTCTGAAGTATCATGCACCTGTACCATCACGACAGCGCAATGCCATCCCCATTGTCAATCCGTCAACTGGCATGCGTGTAGCATCGCCGCCTCTTGTTTCTCCGGGCCGAGTTACCTCCCACAGCCTCTCGCGAAGGGCGTGGTAAGACATAACTCTCCAACCCTCTCTCGACAACTCGGACTGGCCACACTAGTTCGGTAATGCGGCATAGCAACCATTCTTCCTCAACACTCTACCCATCCTCGTTCTCCTCGTTCTCCTTCGCCTTCGCAACTCGTCATCGCTCTGTTAATAGAATGCCTCGGTGTTTACAACTTGTACTTTTTTGGGTGTATTAACCTTGGGATGGTGTTTAGTGTGTATTTGCTTTTGTGTGCACGATTGGGTTGCTTCATTTTGGGGATCATAAAGTGTTTCGGTTAGCGATGTGAAAATGCGAAAGTTGGCTTACACCTTTGATGGCCATTGGTATAAATACTTTCACTTTTACCTATACATAGTTCTTTTTCTTTGACTTTCGTTTTATTTCCTTTGTACTTGGGATATTATACCTTAGTCTCGGGAGTTTTATCATTGGGAACTGGTTAACAACGGTCACGGTGTCTGCTTTGCTTGTCGTGGTAGGGATGGGTGGTTCTGTTTGGGCAGGGTGGGAGCTTTGCAAGTTGTTTTTGCTTTTACGGCGTGAATGAAACCGGCCTGTACCATTGGGTGTTCTGCATGTAGCTTTGTGGGCGGTGGGCAGTGTATTTATCAACTTTTGTTGGTTACTGATTGTGTGTATTTCTCTGTGACTATTCATCACGTCGTTCATATCCTTTTCAACTTGTCTTGGGTCTATGATTGCATTACTGGGTGAGATAGTATCTAGATCTAAACTGGGACTGAGTTTAACCTAGCAAATGTTTGGAACATGGATTACTGTCAACCCAATGGGTCTGCCAACCGTACGTACTTAGTAATTAGGCCGTATGAGCTGTAAAAAGCAGTATAACAAAGAGGTCCCAAAAGTCTGCGGCTCCTTTCTTTGAAGTGGATGCTGCACAAACGCACACCACATACACATACACGCATTCACACACTAACATTAGCTCATCGCTCACGTTGCTTGCATTATTTGGTAACTATGATGTGCTAACCTGTTATCGAATCGTCGCAGATACATAATTACCGGAGGTTAATTATGAACACCATCGGGGGTGCGATGCACTGGATGTAAATCTAACAAATGTATGTACTTAAGTACCTATCTACTTACCATACATGCGTAAAGTCTCAAGAGTGAGCACAGCAGTGGGGAACAAGCAACGCGGGGTGCACATTTTACTTCCAGAAAACTTCTTCAGTATTGTATGTAAGGGGGGGTGGTTGGACAGTACTTGATGCTGCCGCGACTCTCTGCGCCACACAGTCTGGGTGATGGATAGTTCACATCTGGTGTGTCTAAGCGGGTTGGTTGATTTGCTCGCTTCCACGACGCTGATGATATGTGTTTCCAAATTGTCGTACAGGATATGTGCCTTTTGCTTCCTTGGTCCTATGCTTTTCATAGGCTGAATGATTATTATGGCACAGCGGCTGGTGGGTGTGCTGTTTCGAATTCTCACAACCCATTATATGTTTATCAACCATTAACTACCCTATTTTGAGCCTTGTACAAATAAAGACGCGGTTACTACTCCACTTCTGTCGTCCAAGTGGATAATCTAAATGTATCCGTTGTCTTGAAACGACCTACGCCTAGTGTGCGAGACGCTGCATTGTCTGGGCGCAACGCGAAACGTTTATCGGATAGTTTATACCCCTGGAGATGACAATATCATCGTGTCAGGTTCAGGGAAGATATGGTTAATTGGCTTTGCCACACTCGGTTTTTACAGTTGAACGGGAACAATGTGGGGAATTTATTGAGCCCAAAATCCCTCCAAGGTTGAAGACCTACTCGTAGTATAATGTTTTTGGCCAAATCTCTAAACGTCGGCAATCCTGATTCCTGAGCCACAGATATGAGGTATAAGCCAACGTGATATTGCATGACTGCTGGCAGCTTTTGTATTCAATCATTTATCTCAGAGGCATTATTGATAGGACACAAGGCAGAGCAAACTGTTTTTGCGATTGTGAATCTGCTAAGGCCTCAAGTACATGATGCAGTCCGAGTTTCATTCCTTCTGAGCATTCAATTGTGTTACGCACTCTACATTACGCTGCCGGACAAAATTCTATATTTTTCTGACTTTGCACGCGACACACGAAATAGTCCTGCCACCACGAACTCACAACATGGCTCCTCGACATGCAACCTCCCATATCATTAAGACAGATAAAGTTGCTGATCATAAAAAAGTCCCCCAAAAATGGCTAAAGAAAACACGGTTCGAAAGGCCCCATCACCGCCAAAAATCAACCTCATTGCCAAAAGACCTCCCGACGATAATCCTGCCGAGTCCGCCGAGCCCTCCGTGTCTGCTAAGCCAATACCGAAGAAGCAGAAGATGAAGTATATGGAGTTTGTTTACAGCTATTTACAGTTCGCCCTTCTACCGGATACCTGGCAGTACCGGATGAGAAAGGGCGAAGGTTTTTCTACAGCAGAATCTCTCTAGATATACCGGATTTATACCAAGTATCAGGCTGGATGGCACAAGCTGGGAGTTTACTAGTACTAGAACCTTGTATCTCGTACAAATTATTTTGCCAATACAACATGCCAATGCATTCAATATCTAGTTAAGCTTATTGTGTTAGTTGATAGCAGTATATAAGTTTAGTCTCGCACTGCTTACCGATGTACCAGTCTGGTTCAGCATTAGTCTTAATTGGAGTGAGTTCTGATTGGGTTACTTTATGAAAGTATTTGGTGACTTGCCACCTAATTTGGCGGTCACCCAGTGAATACAAGTATTAGATAATCAAAGCAACAAGGATCTTGAAGATGGGTACAGGATAACATTACAGGAAAACTGGACTAGACAACAAAAATAGAGGTGTATGCATGTGGTCAAGAAGGTGGTGCATTCATGATATTGTAGAAACATACGGGATCCTATATGAAATTAAAACAAGTATAGAGATGGGTGAGAATTGACAAATCAAGTGAAAGTAGTTAAATATAATATTCATGATATAATATTTAAAGTAACAAGAAATATGTAGCAGTATATTTTAAAGCAAACAGATAAGGATAATATACACTTACCTTCTAATTATATATTCCAAAGCTAAATAGATATGTTGAAGCTTAAAGAGGAATGGTATAGAATTGTAGTGAAATTATAGAAGAGTAGAATAAGGATATTTGTCAGAATAGCAGTGCTGTCACAGAAAAATGAGATTTGTTTAATGGAATTGTCTGGGAATGTGTGAGAGTTGTCAGATCAAAATCCTAATATGGTCAAATTTCAGAGTTGTAGAATTTAAATAGTGAACTTGTAATGCACTTTGAAGTATTGGTATGAAAGTTGTGAAAAAGTAACAAACTTGTAATACTGCACAGAATATCTGGAAATATAGCCAACAAGCCTGAGAGCATATTACCGAGCTGAAGTACAGTCCAAATGGATGATATATTTTTAAGAGATACTACCAATACAAACGGAAATTGTGGTTAGTACTTCTGGTTGATTAATTCTAAAACTGAGATTTTCAGATTGTATTGTCATTGATCTATATGTCTATCTATCTATCTATCTATCTATCGATCTATCTTCATCAGCAAAAAACATTTCCGTCCGGGCGGAATGGCTCCGTCAGAGTGGACGCGCTCCGTCAGAGCCGTCAGAGACACCCCCGTTGCGGATTACTCTGCGCCCGGAGTCAAGACCACGCGTCGCGTCACATATCGCACTCCGATCGCCGTTTCACCGTGTCTTCTCGCTCTGTCGGTCTCCTATTTTGAAGAAACACTCTGGCGTTGTGGCCAACTGTGACCATACGTCGGAATGGGTTCATTGGGTACACGCTTGCATTGGGATTGCTATGCAATGGGTGATGCTGCGAAAATCTCTCCTCGCGTTCCTTCTACATTAAGCTCGAGGAGCGTAGGAAGGTGAGAAGATATGATACTACCCGGCTGTGAGGATCCACGCACTTGCGTGGATCTCGGACAGAG
>Ga0307512_10007750_pt1 | contig 10567 bp, 8 predicted proteins | sample 14_EM_MG_FD_200267 | JGI IMG/M metagenome (GOLD analysis project Ga0307512, IMG submission 200267) | Populus trichocarpa ectomycorrhiza microbial communities from riparian zone in the Pacific Northwest, United States - 14_EM | ecosystem: Host-associated > Plants > Roots > Unclassified | place... | reverse complement strand
GAGTCGGGTTCTCGTCTTGTGAGTTTCCTTTGCTGTAATCTATTCATCTCAGGCACTGATTAAGGCATGCGTGGAGGTGTTTTGTTCGTTTGGGTTAGGGTTGTGGGCTTGTTCGTTTCCTTTGTTCTAATCTATTTATTTCAGGCATTGATTATTACCCGCGTCGCGAGGTTTTTGGATTGCTCAGGGTTCATTTTTTATTTATTTATAGTATTATGGGACATCGCGCATGCAGTGTTTTTGCAACTCCTGGCGTGATGGTTGAGGCTCAATTAATCTCTCAAGTATCGTGAGCTTATACCCACACCAGACTGCTCAGGCCCAGCTTCAACTTTCGTCTCTTTCTACAGTGAATACTCCACTCCTCCCGTGTCGTCGACAATGCCAGAGAAGACCCCATTCCGTTGCCCCGAATTTTCATGCCAAAAGAAGTTCACCTCAGACAGCTGGCGACTTAAACATATCAAATTACACCATCCTGAACACCTTCAAGTTGCAAAGAATCTGACTGTTTGCAGCACGCCCCGACGCGTTGAACCCGCTCAGCGTCGTGGATTCAACGCTAACAAAGATTCAGTCGAAGACTTGGACGTGTTTCCCTGCCTCGAACACGTTGAAAACATCGCAGACTCGGAGCCTCAACCACCGCCACCTCCTCTGCCACGGACGGAAACATACCCCGGCGCCGGCGCTCCGCTGAGCGATTACATTGCTGAGCCATGGGTACGCAACGCTCAGGGTTGCCTTGAGACGAACCTACAGAACAATCCCTACTACCCGTTTGCGACACGTGAAGAGTACCAATATATCCAGTGTGGGATCAAGAAGAATGGTATGAAGACGTACTATGACAACGTGCTGAAGGAAGAAAACACTGCTCTGCGTTTCCCAAGCTTCAAAAATGGGGATGGCGTCCAGAAGCTCTTAGCTAGCATGCCAGATGATCTGGCTCTCAGGGAGTGGGAACTACACACTCTCAAGGATATGAGATGGAATGACAATCACCACCGGCCTATCAAATACTGCAGTCGAGACATCATCAAAAGCATGAGATGGTTGATGTGGCAGCCAGCCTACGCTGAGCATCTCATTTACGCCCCTCAGCATTGCTTTAACAGCGATACGCCACCGAAACGCCTCTATACTGAAATGCACACTGCGGACTGGTGGTGGGAGACACAGGTAAGTAGAGATACTCGAGGATAATAATGTGCTAATCGATGTTAAGGCAACGCTCAGACTGGGGGATGCACTGGTTCCCTTGATCTTCATGTCCGACGGAACACATCTCTCAAATTTTGCTGGCGACAAGAAAGAGTGGCCTGTATATATGACAATTGGCAATCTATCTTCGAAGATTCGCCAGATGCCCTCAACGCACACCGTCGTAATGGTCGCTCTCCTGCCCATTCCAATCAAGAACCGCAATATTCCTCAGAAGCGGCTGGATTAGCCACGTCAAACAAACCGAGAGGTGCCGAACGAAGTACTCCGGCGGGTACTCCAGCCTCTCACCTTTGAACAAAATCGCAACGCCGAGAGGGGGTATTACAATATTCTCTGTGCAGATGGCAACTTCAGGCGTTGCAAACCGGTTTTAGCAGCATGGCTTGCAGATTGCCCTGAGTATAGCGATGTACATCATCTCGAGCGGCATGTCTGTTTTTGGTGCGAGTGTCCAAAGAACGAACTTGGAGATTATATCCCTTCTGACAAGCAACACCCCAGGCGGGATCACAACGTATATAGAACGCTCAGCAATGCCAACTCCAAGGCAGCCGATGCCAAACTCTCGTCGCGCCATATCCACCGAGGATTCAACGTGTTTCGACATATTCACTGTATCGTGAGCGACCTCCCGAAGGCCGACCTCCTCCATACCATGCAGATCGGCATGCCTCACCACCTCCAGAAGTTGATTTTCCACTTCATGAGGACGCAGGAACGGCTTGACAAGTACAATGCAATCTGGTTATCCGTGCCTGCTTACCACGACCTCACACCAAAAAATAAGTCATATGAGGAAGTTTCTCAATGGAATGGGAAGGAGATGAAAGAAATGAGCCGGTACCTGCTTGGAGTTGTAACCCAGTCTCTACGAGGCGGAAGCACCGCTCAGCGTCCCGTATTCAATCGCGCAATTGAGTGCACACGGGCATTGTTAGAATTCTATATGTATGCTCTATATAAATCTCACGATGATGCAACTTTGAGCTACATGGAGGACGCCTTGCATCGTTTTCACACCTTCATAGATGTTTTCTTACTCGGGCGAGCCGGCACAAAGGCGAAGGCCAAAGCCAATGCCCTGAGAACGGAACTCATGAACAAGCGAAAGGTAGACGAGTAAACAAATGCTGAAACTTGGACGCCGTCCAAGCAGCAGCGCGAAATGAAAGCCTGGCGGGATTATATCAGCCACGAGATAGAGGTTTCCAAGGAGTTTGATGCCGACTTCAACCTTCCGAAGATCCACTTGATGTCTCATTGGGTCGAACAGATTCATCGATACGGAGCCTTGCAACAGTAATCTGCCGAGAGACATGAACAACCACATAAAACGAACCTCAAGGATGGTTGGAACGCCTCCAATCACAATCTCAACTACATGCCGCAAGTAATCACCTTTCAGCGTCGCATTCTCTGCTTCGAAATCAGAGAGCTCGATCTCCAAGCCCTCGGTCAGCGTCGGGAGAACAGCGCTGCTGCCTGCAAAGTCCTCCCTTCCGGTGCTGATCTGGCTGCCCCCCTGGGCTCCCAGTCATATGCGAAGCCCGAATTCATGGGGCCTCAAAACCGCCGTGATGGAAAGCATCCTGACGCTATGATCAAAGACTTCAGAGCATTACTCAACAATAAACAAGACACAACGCACCGCGTGGCAATATACAGCGGCACAGGGGAGTTTATCAAGCATATGAGTCGTAACAAGACGTATATATCGGATGAACAACTGCACGCAATGGAGCTCTGTATTTACCATGGTATTAAGGTTCAAGTTGAGGGTTTAGGTGGTGAACGCATATCTCAGATGTGTCAATGCACAGGAAGCCAGAGCTGGCGCAGAGGGGATCGACGGAACGACTGGGTATGGGTAAACCAACGCCCGGGGAGGTGTTATGGCACGCTGAATGGGCGTCTCCCATGGCAACTGCAACGACTATTCAAAATCAAACTCCTAAACGAGGATGGAGCGTTCCTTGAGTACTGGTTCGGCCTGGCGCTCACCACAATACCTCAAAACTCGGTTAACTTGGATCCCGTCTCAAAATTGGTACAAGTGAGAAAAGCACCGGCAGCGGTTTCTTTGCAAGTTGTCAGCGTGGGAAATATCGTCGGCTGCGTGCACGTCATTCCAGAGATAGCTATTAGTAGTACGACAGGAGACGGACGTAACGAGCGATGGATTGTCAATAGCCACATAGATCTGGCCACTTGGAATGATGTGTATAATGAGTAAAGAGAGAATTGCATTTTGCGCGCAGGTAGAAGGAACGCGAGGAGAGATTTTCGCAGCGTCACCCATCGCAATCCTGTATAATTAGTAAAGAGAGAATTGCATTTTGTGCGCAGGTAGAAGGAACGCGAGGAGAGATTTTCGCAGCGTCACCCATCGCATTGCAATCCCGATGCAAGCGCGTACCCAATGAACCCATTCCGACGTTTGGTCACAGTTGGCCACAACGCCAGCGTGATCGTGTAAAATAGGAGACCGACAGAACGAGAAGAAACGGTGAAACAGCGATCAGAGGGCGATATGGAACGTGACGCGTTGAATTGACGCCGGGCGCGGAGTAATCCGCCACCAGGGTGTGTCTGACGGCTCTGACGGAGCGCATCCACTCCGACGGAGCCATTCCGCCCGGACGGAAATATTTTTTGCTGATGAAGCCTTCAATGCTTATTGGGATGCCAGTTATTTCTTACCACACTCATTCAAACTATGTTAAGGGGACGTGACACGGCAGTTGCAGAAATGCGATTGAAGTGTCAGGCCGATGTTAGCCAATATGCGATTAAGTTGGACCTTGAGCCAATCCCTTGTGGAGCGGAACAACTCAGGTACTCCCCGGTCAAAGAGAACAGTCTCGGCCTAGGCATGGTGTGTCTGATTGCTGAAGAGGTTGGGCAAGGTCAATAAGCCCCGATAAGCTCCCGACTCCCTGGCGGGGAACAAACGAGTAGAGCAAATTACTATCAGCTTAATATTACTGGTGTAAGTCGTCAAGTCAAATGTCGACAGAGCAATGGTGGGTCGCCACGTAAGACTCTGAAGCAGATAAGCCAAATAGCCTATATGCTGAAGGTTGTGTCTTAATTTATTAAGCAATCTGTTTGAAGCCCTCCAAATAACCACGTCAGGCGACGGAGAGGTTTTGACTATCCGAAACAAATCGAGTTGAAAGATATCTAAGTTGAAGTTACTATTCGATTAATTCTTATGGGAGTTGGCACCCTATATGGGAGCGTAACGCTTCAAAACAAACCAATCATACCTGTACACCATAACCTTTGGGATGCGTGTGTTATGGGGGTGTTTACACCTAAGTAACTATACTTCTAAGTATACTTTAATACTTCTAAGTAAGTACTTGGTACACAGCCGTAGTTCCTATCGTAAATCCTTTTGTGTATTTCCAGACAATGTGTATTGGTAGTCTGTAAAGATCATATACACAAAGTGGACAAATATGTATTGTCATATCAGAAGCTATTAGATAAATAGCCACCAGATCGTATCATGGTTTCATGCAATATTGACAATACATATAACTTGTATAATTAATCTCGGTGATTAAACAATATCGTAAAGTATGTTTGTATAATTAATCTCAGTGATTAATTGATTTTGTAGCGGCAATATTATGCCCGTTGATAGTGCAATCTGAATTGTCACGTATCTTCCCAAATTCACTCTTCTTATCTCCTTGATAGATCTGGCATTCAGATACTATCGGCAATATTACGTCTAGTGGGTAATCTCCCTCAATCCTCGTCTTTTACATACTCAAATGTAGATGCCATATCTACGCAACCTTATATTTTCTAGATGATTAAACCGTCTTCCTTTAACGAAGTTCTTAAAGCCTGTATCTGCTTCTTGCTTCTTCCTGGATATCGTTGACCTAACTCCTTCATCAGCAAAAAGTGGAAAAGGTATTCAGAGCATTCTGAGCATTTTGAAGGTTTTTGAAAGTCAAGTTCACGTTTAGTCGATTTTGCCGGGTCCAGTTATAGGAATCATACTCAGCAATATTGCATCCACAATATGAAGGGATTTTCAAACTTGGTATAGTGTTCCAAAATAGGTATAGCCTAGCTGGATACATGTCTTAATTGATTAAAGTCAGCTACTTTTATTTTCAAAAAATGTAATGAACATAGAATACTTTGCTGAGTCATGACATGAAACTTGACATTACTATTTCGAAATGACAAATCAAAAACAAACTAACTCAAATGGGAAATATTATTAAAAATATTCAGTTATTTGTTGATTATAGCTGGAGGTATTCCAAATATGGTTAGTTTCATTATGATTTGTCATGAAGATATATAAACCAAAAGTTTCATAATATTACTAAGCAAGCAATAGTACGTCTATTACATATTTCATTTTTAAAAATAGACTAACTTTCGACTATAAAACAATGTAACAGACTAAGCTATACCCCTTTGGGAATACTATACCAAGTTTGAAAATCCTGCAAAGATATGAAAACAATTTTACTGAGTATATTTGCAGCCAGAGTACACTGCATAATTGAGAAAAGGCGAACTTGAATTTCAAAATGCTCATAATACTGAGAATGCCATTTCATTTTTTGCTGATGTTATTTGTAAGTCACACGGGTTTTACAATTCTACCAGATCGAGTCCATCGATTAACCGGTAAAATGCTTTGTGCTTCGGCTGTATCATGTATTGCTAATTTAGATCGATACTCTGCCTCTAAACCTAACGGTAGTTCAGAATTATTGGAATCCGAGATAACCCCTTCCTCAGATGACTGTTCCGGTAACAGCATAATGACTAAATTTCTAATGTATTCTAAAGGAAATGTATTATATTCCAGATAATACCTTACTATCTCTGTATATTGAATAATACTTGCCAGCCACCAGATACACTATCCGGCAAACCAATTATCCTCTTGTTGGAACCTTCGTAATAACAAGGATAACACACAAACCATGATGACATAATCATTTGTGAACTTTCGCTCGTTCATGGGGCGGGGGAATCGTGTACAATCCTAATAGGTAATACTAATATACTCTGTAATAATAATAATAATGGAATACGAACTTGAAACTTATAATATTTCAGCTTCGTCTTTCGCAGGTAGGTATCGTTCGTAACTGTGGGACTACCCTTCCAACAGCCACAGCTCTTGTCATTCTTTTATAACCTTTCTTGGACTACCAAAGTCTATGTCCGAACCTTAGGTATGATAATATCTGTTGTATCTTAGAGTACTCCTTTATTGCGAGCCAGGCTCTAAGATAGAGGACCACGCATCCCAAAGGTTATTGTGTATAGGTATGATTGGTTTCTTTTAAAGTGTTACGCTCCCATATAGGGTGCCAACCTCCACAAGACTTAATCGAATACTAACTTCAACTTAGCTATCTTGCAACTTGTTTATTTCGGATAGCCAATACCTCTCAGTCGCCAAACATGGTTATTTGGAGGGCGTCGAGCAGATTGCTTAATAAATTAAGACGCAACCTTCACCATATAGGCTATTTGGCTTATCAGCTCTCAGAGACTTACATGGTGACCCACCATTGCTCTGTTGACGTTTGACTTGACGTACCAAACCACTATTATTAAACTGATAGGGATTCACTCTACTCGTTTATTCCCTGCCAGGGAGTCAGGAGCTTAAGGGGCTTATTGACTTTGCCCAACGTCTTCATCAATCAGACACACCATGCTTAGGCCGAGACTGTTCTCTTTGACCAGGGAGCACCCAAGTTGTTCCCCTCCACAAGGGATTGGCTCAAGGTCCCACTTGATAACATATTGACTATCGTCTGCCTGATACGTCAGTCACATCTCTGCAACGCTGCATCCAGTCCCCTTAGCTCAGTTCAAATGAATGTCGTAAGAAATAACTGGCATCACTACAAGCCCTGAAGGCTTATCGACTGGCCAAGGTGATTGCATGATCAAATCAGTTCTACCGTAGTATGCGAACTTTCAATGAATCTGCCAGCAATGAGGCTTGCTGTCAAATTGACACGAGGTATGTAATGTCCCGCTAAAGCTCATTACCTATGGCAGTTTACGACTTCATTTTTGAGATCGGCGTTATGTACTTTACGGTATTACTGAACCGTTATGTAGATCTCGAAGTAGACTAGTACCAATACCTCTATTAGGGGAGACCCGATAACATCATGGTCCTCTCTCTTAGAGCCTGGCTCGCAATAAAAGAGTACTGTAAGATATGACAGATAACATCATACCTCAGGTTTGGACATAAACTTCGGTAGTCCAAGGAAGAGGTATAAAAGAATGACAAGAGCTCTGGCTTTTGGAAGGGTAGCCCCAAAGTTACAAACGATACCTATCTGTGAAAGACGAAGCTGAAATATTATTAAGTTTCAAGTTCTTATTTTATTATTATTATTATTTTAGAGTATATTAGTATTATCTATTAGGATTGTACGCAGTTCCCCTGCCCCATGAACAAGCGAAAGTTCACAAACGATTACGACGTTATTGTTTGTGCGTTATCTTCGTTATTAAAACGATTCCAACCTGAGAATAATTGGTTTGCCGGATATTGTACCTGGTGGCTGGCAAGTATTATTCAATATACGGAGATACTAAGGTATTATCTGGAATATAATACATTTCCTTCACAATACGTGAGAGATTGAGTCGTTACGCCGTTACCGGAACAGTCATCTGAGGAAGCGATTATCTCGGATTCCAATAATTCTGAACTACCGTTAGGTTTAGAGGCAGAGTATCGATCTCGATCAGTGATACAAGATACAGCCGAAGCACGAAGCATTTCACCAGTTAATCGAAGGACTCGATCTGGTCGAATTGTTTAACCCGTCCGACTTACAAATAAGGAGTTACGTCAATGATATCCAGGAACAAGTAGGACGCAGATACAGGCTTTAAGAGCTTCGTTTAAGGGAGACAGTTTAATCATCTAGGAAATATAAGGTTGCGTAGATTTGGCATCTACATTTGAGTATGTAAAAGACGAGGATTGAGGGAGATTGCGCACTAGACATAATATTGCCAATAGTATCTGAACACCACATTTATCCAGGAGATAAGAGGAGTGATTTTGCGAAGATACGTGACAATTCAGATTGCACTATCAATGGGCATAATATTGCCGCTACGAAAATGATTAATCACCGAGATTAATTATACAAACTTACTTTATGATATTAATTAATCACTGAGATTAATCATAGAATCATACTGTACGACATTAATTAATCACTGAGATTAATTATACGAGTTATACGTATTGTCAATAGTGCATGACACCATGATACGATCTGGTGGCTATTCATCCAATAGCTTCCGATACGACAATACATATTTGTCCCCTTTGTGTATACGAACTTTAGAGACTACCAATACAGTTTGTCTGGAAATACGCATAAGGATTTACGATAGGAACTACGGCTGTGTACCAAGTACTTACTTAGAAGTATTGAAGTATACTTAGAAGTATAGTTACTTAGGTGTAAGCACCCCCGTAACAATATACTTACGAAAAGACGGCTTAATACGATCAGTTGGAATAGAGGTTGAGTAGAGTTATCATCTACTATTGAGTCTGTTACAGACGAGGACTAAGGGAGATTACGCGTAAGATGTAATATTGCAGATAGTATCTCAACGCCAGATTGATCAAGGAATTAGTTGAGGGTTGTTGTGAAGATACGTGTCAATATAGATTGCACTATCAATAAGCAGAATATTGCCGCTACGATATTAATTAATCACCGAGATTAATTATACGAATAATTTACTATATCAATCAATCACCGAGATCAATTATATGAACTACTGTACGATATCAATCATCCAGATTAATTATAAGAATACTTTACAATATTAATTAGTCATCCGGATTTATTTTATCAATTGAATATATTGCCAATATTGTGTTACACTACGATACGATTTGGTTGCGATATATTTAGTGGCATCTGAAATTACGATATACATTTGTCCCTTGTACATATTCCATTTATACAGACTACCAATTCACTTCGTCTTGAGATACACATAGGATATTACGATAGGAACTACGGCTGTGTACCTAGTACATACTTAAGTATCTATTGATACTTGTTGTAAGTACAGTTACTAAGGTGTGGGAACCCCTGTAACTAGTGTTAGCAATGGTTCTGGACTGTCGCTTTGGATGCGGGTCTGAGTCAGAACTGAACTGGCGCCAAATTGGCCGTCCGGGTTGTCAATAAACCCGAACTGTCCATTCAGGTACAGTTCAATTGAAAACTCCCTACCCGTCTGAATCGGGCGGGTACTGAGCTGTTTGTCCAGCGGGTCCATCTGTTAATACATATAATATGCTTGCCTTTGCTGTTTGATAAAGTTCTCAATCAAAATCAATTATTTGACATCCAGGGATCACATTTTGCATGTTTTGCAGGTTGTGATATCGTCAATATTTGAATTCATGTTTTTCCTTTAATATTGTGTATTTTCAACATTGGAGGAGGTCAATAGTGCAATTATAAGCTCAAATATCCATGCGATGCCTTCATTACCCAATATGCATCACCAGAAATTGATAACCCTCAGTAGATGCTAGGTTGACAGTCATTTTCAGAATGGGGCTGTCACCATGTAACTTTCTCAATTGCGTACAATGGCTGCCTATACGTTTGTTACGGATACCAGTGAGCAAATCACTTCCCAATTACCTTATTTATAAGACCAACAATCTTTGAGGCTCCAGTGACGCTCATTTTCAGAATGGGGAACTGAATGTGTCGCTTGCTCTTTTGCTGATAAAGGCTGCCAATATGTTCGTTACGCATAACAGCAAGCATATCCCTTTCCAATTACCATACTTACATTACCAAAAAGCATTGATGCTCTGTTGGCGATCAGTTTAAGATGGTAGTGAAATTGAGAATAACCATATTGCAAATAAAGGCGGCCAAACGTCGATCATTGGTAAATGCCGTAGCACAGCCCTTGGATTATACAAGATGCAATGCCCAAAATTGTCAATGCTCTGCTGTGGCTCTGTTGATGCTCATTGTTAGGTGTAGCGATATTGACTCTAATGAGATTTCCCAACAAGGTGGCCGATACTTCGATCATGGATAAATGCCATAGCACAGCGCTTGGATTCCACAAGATGCAACACCCAAAATGGTTGACAGTCTGTTGACACTCTGTTGACGCTGTGTTGATGCTCTGTTGACACTCTGTTGATGCTCTGTTGATGCTCTGTTGACGCTCTGTTGATGCTCTGTTGACGCTCTGTTGACGCTCTGTTGACGCTCTGTTGACGCTCTGTTGACGCTCTGTTGACGCTCTGTTG
>Ga0307512_10007749_pt1 | contig 10568 bp, 10 predicted proteins | sample 14_EM_MG_FD_200267 | JGI IMG/M metagenome (GOLD analysis project Ga0307512, IMG submission 200267) | Populus trichocarpa ectomycorrhiza microbial communities from riparian zone in the Pacific Northwest, United States - 14_EM | ecosystem: Host-associated > Plants > Roots > Unclassified | place... | reverse complement strand
CTGGACCGGTCCGATGAAATTTCAGACTGGTCCGATTCCAGTCCGAAAAATCCTTGGACCGTACTGGACTAAACCCGGACCGGTCCAGTCCAGACTGGTCCACCCCCGGACCGGTGAAAACACTGGACTCGATGGCGGAAGCGAATACGGCACTGACACAGCATGGAATTTCGGCTGGTGATCGAGATCTATTTTGAATACCAAACACCACTCCCGCTACAGCCACCGCCATCGCACTTACATCATCGGCTGCTACATCTCCGACGTGGATGGTGGACTCACTGCATGTGCAACGATAGAAGCTACTTCATCTCATACAAAGGGCTGCCATCTCTGATGACTATAAAACTTGGAGACGAATCAACCATGACTGCCACATATCATGGACTGACTCATATCACTCAAGACTTACAATTGGATGTTCTCTATACTCATCGGCAAAAGTGCAAATCGACTATAGGCTGCGCTACGCGCACACGCGCACACGCGCAGCTCATAGCAAGCTTCCCGTGGACCCCTGCGCGACGCGCAGTCTATAGTCATCTATAGTCGATTCATAGAGATGTGCGCGTGGGCCTATGGAAGTATATACGGCTGGCGGCCGGAGATGGACCTATACCTGTCTGTACTGCCTGGCTGTTCTACTTGCTGGAGAGCCCGCTGGCGCTTGGGAGCCTCTTGAGAGCCTACTTCGAAGCCTGCTTCATAGCCTGCTTTGTAGCCTGATTTATAGCCTGCTTGAGAGCCTGCATTATTAGCCTGCTTGAGGGAGCCTCGCTTGAGAGCTGCGCTTGAGAGAGCCGAGCTTCGGGAGGAGTAGAGTTTTCCACAGGAAGCTTTTGGCCGATGGAAAACTCTGAGTTCATGGAAGCTTTGGCTAATAGAACGCTCTAAGTCTGTGGAAGCTTTGATGCTAACGTTGACGTAGCCAACCTACTTGTCTAAGTGCTTCTGGTACTATGATCACCATCACCAACACCATCACCATCGCCATCATCACCATCGCCATCATACCACTGCCATCATCACCATCAGCCCCGGACCGAATGCGCACACATACGCCCACAATCGGTGGGAAGCGGGCAGCAGATTCCGCTGGAAAATCTGAGTCGGAGATCTGCTCTCCCCAAGATCCAATTGTCTACCTTTCCTGCAGAATCTAAGGCTGCAATTGTCAACACCATGACCGTGAGGCATCGTGAGATCTCGTCGCGGTGGGCGCGCTAAAGATAAGGTTCAGACTATGATATCGACCGACGTCATGATTTCAGCCACCATACACCACCCGCCACCCGCCACCCGCCACCCGCCACCCGCCACCCGTCTCCCGGTGCCTGTCGCCTGCAACTCAGCAAGTCTCTGGATCGAGCACCCAGGAGCATACATGGGAGCATTAGTCAAGTACGATTGCGAGTGTCTTGCCTCTTGAGAGTGTACTTGGGAGCATAGATCTAAGTAGGCTGTGAGTGTGTCATCTGTTGGCACGGGATTTGGCCCGATGGCTTGTGTGGCTTTCGGTCTAACGCTGCGGGCCTGAGGCCGGTGGCTTGCGGCCTCCATGGGCCGCCACCAGCCCCCATACCAAGGAGTAGGGCTAACCCCGGCAGTGATGCTCGGCATCGGTCTCCGGATGTGATACTCAGCTTCGCCGAGTATGCTCTCTCCTTTCCCATATATTGCCTGTCTTTCTCTCTCTCTTTGCTCTTTAGACAATCACTTTTGTACGATAGTCAATTCAATATCTCTATTCGTACTCGATTGATCTCAACATCATCGAATGCAATTGGGGACGTACCTGAGAGGGTGCATAGGAGTGTGCTTGAGAGCGTCTTGAGAGCTTATATGAGAGCGTATAAGACTGGGAGTGTGCCATCGAGTGCAATTAGGATCGTCCTTGAGAGCATGCTCGATGCTCGGGAGTGTACTTGAGAACGTACTCGGAGGTGTACTTGGGAGTGTACTCGGAGTGTACTTGGGAGCGTCTTGAGAGCTTACTTGGGAGCGTATAGTCAAGCGGCTGCGAGTGTGTCATCGAGTGCAATTGGGAGTGTACTTGAGTGCGTGCTCAGGAGTGTGCTTGAGAGCGTCTTGAGAGCTTACTTGGGAGCGTATAGTCAAGCAGGCTAGGAGTGTCATCCAGTGTAATTGAGAGTGTACTTGAGAGCGTGCTCGGTAGTGTGCTCGAGAGCGTCTTGAGAGCTTACTTGGGAGTGTGCACTGAAGTTCATTTGGCAGTTTTGTCAAATTCAGCATGCTGTATAGTATCAAGCGCACATAATCGCATGCGTATCATAGTAATCTAGTCAACGCGCAGGTCCATAGGACCTCATAGTGCCACGCGTCAAATATGCTATGGATCGCCGTCCCAGAAACAGCTTCTCTATGAGTTACGCGTCGCGTAAGGTCATTTTTCCCGGTGCTCCAACTTTTCGACTATCCTTGCTATCAATAAGCCAACTCGAACATGCAGGATACACAACGACCTTTCGGCACCGGAAATGCTTCATATCTACCGATAGGAAATCGACCGCTTCTATTACCGCGAACCGCATCGGAGATCTCTATATACTCCAATCTCATCAACGCCGCAACCTCCTCCCATAAGAGAAAGAAACAATTGCAGACAACTATGATAACTTCCGACCTCACTCCAGCATCTACAATCGCTGCAAGACTGTGCGACCGAAGATTGGCCCATCATAATAACGGAGTTGCGGAGAGGATGACTTGCACAATCACTGAAGGGGCAAGAGCATTATACTGGATTCTCAAGTACCTCTCGAGTTTTGGGGGGAAGCAGTCAATCCGGCTGCATATCTTCATCAGCGCATGCCCAATGAGGGGCTCACAAGGCGAGATGATCGCGATGGCCGCAAGGCCCCATACAATACACCATATGAGATGCTGCATTCTTATGCACGATCTAGGGCCTGCATGATGGTCAGCTACTTGCATGACTCCACGACGTTACAGAGAATCTCCGACCTGGAGCACAGCACAGTAAAGGCTCAATCGGATTGTTGATAGAGCCTAAGGTTCGTGACTGCTCTTTTAGACTTCACACTTTACTCTTTCCCGTTCTCTACGCATCTTGGACCTTTAGACCTGTACCTAGACAGTCACCGCTCTATAGCCAATACACACGGTTCTCCCCTTCACTATCGCAACACGGATGTTATATTTGACAAGGGTGTACACAATGACGGGTCAGACGAGCCAGAAGGACTATCGAAATTGACATATTCGGTCTACCGCATGAAGAAAACACATATTGAGTATAGATACCAGTGGAACGGATGAGAGCATGGCTCACGGCCGCACTCAGGCTACGAGTGGAACGGGTGAAAGCATGTCTCATGGCCGCACTGATGAGGTTGCCTGCCGGCCAGTCGCTGGGAATCCCGCCGCGGCAGGAGCACATTCCGATCTTCCATTAAACTGGGCACAGTACAAATGGGCATGGAGATCGAAGTCCACCTGCTTCAGGTGTGAAAAATGGCCACACACACATGGCTCCTGACGAGGACGCCCACACACACACATACAATGGACACAGCGGTCACTGTCCAACCCTCGAATCTCATCACCAAGCCCCATCACGAGACGAGGTCATCACACAAAGACAATTGCGACGATCTGTCGCGACTACTACTAAAAGATCAAAGAAAGCCCCAGTACTGACACATTCACAAGAAGCAGAGCACAGGTAAACGTCTCTGAACTGATACATAATGCACTAGCCTCGACTACAATCGATGGCGATTCACGCTCATATGAAGAAGCGATGCTTGGCCCACTCAAGAAACAATGGGAAGCCGCAGTCATGGAGGAGAGCAACTCTATCATACAAAACGGGACCATCTCACCAGTTAACTTACATGATACGATTTCGGAGTAAGGCCAATCGTATCGAAATGGGGTTTCAAGACTAAACAAAATCCTGACTGCTCAACGCAGTACAAAGCCAGGCTAATAATCAAAAGATATGAGCAAATGGACTATGGAGAAACATACGCACCGGTAGGCAAACTCACTACGTTTCGACTGCTAATAGGCATCACAGCGCGAAACAACTGGAACATCGATCATCTCGACGTGGTCACTGGATTCCTTAACCCTGACGTCGACGATTATGTCCTGCTCATGGAGCTACCAGAGAACTGACCCGACATCGAGGGTCTTATGGACGGCTGCCCTGAGGGCAATGATTCCACCAGTCCGGACGGACCCGGTCTGGGGTAGGGCTCAGTCCGGTCCAGTCCAACCGGAAGGTCGGACTGGACCGGGCCCCAGACTGGCAGTCTTGGACTGGACGGGCTTGGTCTGGACCAGTCCAAACAGGATAATATTTATCAATTTCAAAGTAGATCCGAAAAACTAAAGAAGTGAGATAGTAATCCCTGCAACCCTAACTCAAATACAACCAAAAGGAAGTTCAGCAGTTAAGGCCCAGTGGGAGGCCGACAAATGCAGTAAGCACTTTGGCTACAGACTGAAGGGCAAAGCAGGCAACAGGAGACCTATCCCAATGACAAGTGCAAAGTCATTGGCAACAAGATTCTACCAACTAAAGTGCGGGCATGCGCCTACTGGAGCTTCAAACACAAGAGCATCTCCCCCCCATCACTGCAGCTGGTGAAAATACCAGCAGCAGGAGCTCTGGAAGAAGGTGGGAAAGGCAACGGGCTGGAAAGCTGGCTGATGCTGGCAGTCACAGGTGTCGGAGCTGTTTTCCATGCAGATATGTGACATGGCGGTGATGGACTTCCTGGCGGCCATGGACGTCGGGAAGTTCCCGCTGGGGTGAGTGGCAAGTGGCAAGTGGTCAGGGGTGAGATGTGCATTGTGACTTGTGAATGGCAAGATGAGTCTACATGTATGAGTATATGTGTATGTGTCTATTTGTTGACTCAGTGTATCAGTAACTCCCAGAGTATTCGGGCCGATTCGGCCTGAGTGGACTGGTCCAATGCAGTCCAGGCCAGTTCAGTCCAGGTCCCTAAAAATTGGGGATTGGTCCGATCCCGGTCCAAAAATTTCTTGGACTGGACCTGGACTAGACTGGACGGTTCCAGTCCGGACTGGTCCATTGCTGGACTGGTGGAATCATTGATGTAGAGTACGCACAAAATCCACGAGGTTGTAGCCCGTCCCGGGACCCCGTGATGTAAACTACGTACAAAATGACCCTGTCTCACGACTCCTTCCCACAACCTCGTACACTATCCCACAACCCCGTGAATACAGTCTTATTTAATAGTAGTAACTGGGCAAATTGTAAAATTCAGCCTTTGTCCACGGACACGGGGTACGGGGTCGCTCCATGGGGTATTTTGGCAGAAATAAGCTGCCACACACATCAAGGTCCATCCTTGAAGCTAGGCTGCCACGAGAATCCTGACAGCTGGACACCCTACGAGGTCGCATATGCAAGCCAAGAAATAGTACCAAATCTGGCACATCGGTGCAGCTGCCACGAGGATCTTAGCTCTCTGCCAGATCGCATATAAACGCCAAGGAATATCGTGGGGTAACATTTGGGTCAAAATTTAACATCGTACGTATCTCAAGGATTAGTTTAGCTATTAGAATTTTCGGTTCTAGCTATTGCTATATGTATATTCTTTATGATTATTTTCTTTTGCTTTTGCTTGAAATTTCTATCACGTCTTACATTCCAGGTATGAGTGTCATATTTGATGGCTCGCGTTACACCCACAATGCTTTTGCAACCACTTGTGTCCAAGTTCCTAGAACAGCCCAATATTAAACTGCGGTACCTAAGCAGTAAACGGCGGTACTAGAATCTGTGAGAAGTCCGGGACTGAATCGCCCGTGTCCACCCTCAGTGTTGTCAACCGTCCCGTCCGACGGCCGGCGACGGCAAAAGTACCGTCATAGGCCGTCATCCACCGTCACCGGCCGACATCGGGCGGTTACTATTAATACATATACTTTAACTCTAGAGCGCGCGGTACAAGATATAAATAGGTTTATCTATATTTCTAGACTCTCAATCAGTAGTAAGAATTCAGGTTCGGATCGAGCAGATGTTGAAGGATCTTGATTCATAGTCAAGATAATGGAGAAATGTACTTATTATAACTGAATATCTATTATGTATGATGACTCGCAAATCATCAATGGATGTCGGCCGATGACCGCCGGGGACGGCCGGGGACGGAAATTTACCGTCAACGGCCGGGACGGTTGACAACACTGTCCACCCTTGCCCAAGGATGCGCTAATCCTCCCTCAGTCGCTTCGAAAGGGATGTAGTCCAGCCCTTTGAGCGACAAGAAGCGCTTACATAGCTGTATTAATATTAATCAGCAATCTCCTATGTCCTGTCAAAATCTACCCGTGTATTCATTTTACACCGCGCGAACCATTGGTAAGATTTTTGCTGCATTTCACGTCTGCAAGATTCCAGAAAATTAATTTGATTGAAATATAGCTACGCAATTATGATAAGATAGGCAAGTAAACCTTGAGAGGAAGAGATAAAGCGAAAGCAATAGGGAGAATAACGGTTACCTAGCTATCGAGCTTACGAGCTTACGTACGAATAGAAGACAAACTCAGGAGACGTGCACGTTGGAGCGACCCGACGAGTGACCCAGAATGCTACGGTGCGGAACAAGGGGCGTTTGGATGACGTTATCCCCTGGATCGTAACTTTGGCATTCCCCCGCCCGTTTGGGCATGGCAACCGACTTCCCACCTGCAAATATTTAGCGATGCAACCACAACTCTGTGGGGGTGGCCTGGGAGCATTATAAACTTACTTTCTTATGTCTTGAGAGTATTTTGGCAAAAATTAAGGACTGTACAGGAATGAGGTGCCGATAAAAAGGGCAGTTTTTGTTGGGAGGGTTGTCTCAAGATCAGCTCCTCAAAAACTCGAAAATGTCACTGTGCAGCCCAGATGGACAACTCTGCCCATAACACCCCAAAATATCCTTCAAGCTTAGTGCTAAGGGCATGCTCTGAAATCCCAATATCATTACACACAAGGAATTACATCTGCAATGTGCCTGTGAGTTGAGGCTCGGAGGGGAGATACCAATACCCATCGCACAGCTCTCGTAGTGAACAAGGCCAAAACTCACTTCGTCAAACATCAAAGAGGGCATATCTTTACCCCTCAGCCAGATCTGGTGTCCCAGGCAATTTTCAGTACACCTTGAGAAGGGAAAGTAGCTGGGATAGTGGCTTTGCCAGCAGGAAAGCCCAGCCAGAAATACCAAATCTCCACCTAAACTTTGCTAAGCATGTTCAAAATGCAAGTAACTGTGGTGCCTCAATAATGAAAGGCATCATTCTGTGGAATTCAATCACCTGTAAAGGAGAAAGGTGGGTAGTAGTGCATAGACATGGGGTGGATTGCCAGTTCAGAGAGCAAATTTTGGTGGGGCAGTAAGACTTACAAAGTCACATCACATATAATTTACAATTCACTTGGACAGAGAGTTTTATTTGCTACTAAAGAAGACTTGATAAAAAGGACAGCCTCTGATGTCAATTTTTGGACGTGTGGTGAGGTGGTTGCGCGGGCGGCCCGTATGGGCCGGGAACCGCTACGATCCAGGGGATACGGTTTGAGGGTGCAAGACGAGGGGTGAGAAGCTTCAGTTTGTGGAACCCGAATGGCAACACACCATCAAGCCTATGCCCTGTCGCTGTAGGGTGACTTTCATAGGACCTCTCATTCGCCAGATTATGATGGCCAAGAAGCCAAAACGAGTGCAGTAAGGGTGCTTGCAGGTTAGCTCAAGGCCACCTTTTGCCGCTCGTTGACGTTACCGATGTCATATCTCCTACTGCCGAATGGCTTCAGTCTCTTGATGCGTGTTGGTTCATTGTTACTGTTTATCAGAACAATAAGATTAGGCACCAGCGCTAGTAAAGACAATATTAAATAATGCAAGCCAATTCTCTCCTGTGAAGAGTTGAAAAAGCCGTTCACCCTCAGTGCAGTATCGTCATGATGTACGACAAAGTTTTCACCACCTCAGGTAACTAGTACACCACCATCGAAGTCCAACCAAGGAAAGAAATTGAATGGAGTAATAATTCCAGCCAGATACCTGATGCTCTTTGCTATCTCTAAGCGCATCCAATAGAATTACCTGCACTCTGCCTCTGATACAGACTAACGGGCCAGTGGAAGTTCATAGGAAACGTTTTCACTGGTAGTGATGACCTATAGTTGGCCGAAGAGAGTCTGATCGTTGCGGAGACAATAAAGGTGGGGTGGGTAACATTGAGCGGACTGAGAGTGGAGGTCTAAGTACTGCCGGGGGTGGGTAAAGAAGCCCCAGCATACCGCGACCACCTCGTAGCGCCACGGTGTTGTCTGGTTCATGTTCGGAGGCAACAGAAGCTTGATGCAGCGGTAGGTTGGCATTATAGTGAATGCGTACGTCGCTGCAGTTGGTAAGTGGGTATACATGCGCAGGTGCCAATCTGTCGGGAGGGGCTTCGAAAGTAGCCTTTGGTTCTGTAACCGTGGAAGTGCGCGATGGGATACCGTCTAACTGTATACCAACGGTTTGATCTACAGTTTCATCCTGATACTCCAAAACAGATGAGCTATTAATGAGGTAGATAAGATTCGGATTGTACACACTCTACGTTTTCTCTCCGCCTTCCTCTCCAGCACTTCCATCCGAAAACTCCAGACGCGGCTACTAGCACTCCAATAATCGTAGCCACCAATCCCCCCACTCCGATAACGTTCTCTTCGCTTCTCTTCTTCAGTTCTGTGTATTGCGGTGAGATCGCTGAGCCGTGTGCATGACAGGTAAGAAATAGTATTGCAATACAATTCATTTCATACTCTAAGCAGTTGTTTTAGATACCGACTTGCAGCAGTCTAGACGTCTGGGCCAGGGCAGTACACACCCATGAACTGAAGGTTGAGGAAGATCATCCGTATGTGTTCCGGAAGTGATTGACGAGATGACGAGGGCAGTGGCGGTGGAGTTTACGATGATCAAACTTTGGGGCTGTATAAGGAGGAGATCGTGAATAGAGAAAACGCTGCGGCGGATTAAGTGTGAATTGTTGAGGCAGAGATAGTAAGAGAGGGGCGGGATTTATAAAAGTGGAATAGACCCACAAGCAGTGTTAGGCGTTGTCGTTATCCTCAACATCTTGCGTCGCTGCGCTTTGAAAGAAGGGGGGTCCAACCGCTATCAATCTTTACCAGGTCACGAGATTTTCGACTACATTACTGGCTGCAGGATTCAGATCCCTGTCACAATAACTAATACCTTAACTTTTCCTGCGAGAGCACCTGATGACAGAGAAACTGGAACGATTATTGGCGGCAACGCAAGATCGCAAAGATCACATCGCAATTATTGGCCCACGGTTAGGTTGCATTGTAAAATCGAAGAAATGAAGTGTTGTTTGCGTTGGCAACATGACAATCATACTCGAACCAGGAACTATTATTGGCAGGAACGCAAGACCCCACAAAACCACATCTTAAACTATTGGCCCACGGTTAAGTTGCATCCGGAAGCGAAAAAATGAAGTGTTGTTGGCGTTGGCGTTGGCACCCTATGACGACCGAACTCCTTCCAGAATGTCTTATAGTCATTCGATAGCCGTTGTAACATATCGCTAGATATCCCTTCTAGAACCGACCGCTTCCTACTGGAATTTTCTGCACCCAGATATCGTTTTGGTCACGCAAGGGCCATTGTTATTGGTTTTCTCTATATCCCCTCCACAAGGGAATGTTTTTTCTGAAGCTGCCTCAATGAACTTACTAAGGATATATGGATGGATGACAGCTTTGAGTGGTTCAGATAAAGTACGGAGGTTAGGGTTATGAATCAATCGCGTCGGTTTATTGCTCAGCATTACACTAAGATTACTTCAAATAAATGTCCTTCAGAAGAGCTCGCGCCATCTCAGTGATTGTGTGTGGCATAGTATGTTGTATATTTGGCACCAGCAAATCTACTTTATGCACCGACACGCAAAATCAGGTCGTGGATTATATACTACATGTCTTGGACACCGATCGTACCACCATCTTCCATTTAAGCCGCAGAAAAATGATATCCGCAATCGTGGAATTGCAGCCGCCTAATCCCGACACCGTACAACCAATAGTCAAACGGAAGCAGGACGGCGGCCCTGACGCGGGAACATCTCTTCCGCAACTGCCGCCGATGGAAAGACCAGCGGAGAACGCTCTGGAAAGAGGTGGGAAAAGCGACGGGATGGAGAGCGGGCAGATGCCGACACGTGCAAGTCTCTGAGCTGCTCTCCATGGAGAAATGCGATAAAGCGGTGATGGACTTCCTAGCGGCCACTAATGTCGGGAAGTTCCCGCCCAAAACGGGCAGAGGAGTAAGAGCCGGCGGGCAACGGGTGGAGGAGTAAGAGCCGGCGGGCTCTCCTTGATTTCATCCCTTTTCCTTTGTATCGACCGCTTTCAGATTCTTTCTTTTGTCAGAAGGGGACGACGGGTAGCAGGAGTGGAGCTCCGCCATCTAGCCGGCCAGCCCGGAGGCGGAGGGGATTAAGGGGCTGTCATACTCTAAGTA
>Ga0307512_10007748_pt1 | contig 10569 bp, 9 predicted proteins | sample 14_EM_MG_FD_200267 | JGI IMG/M metagenome (GOLD analysis project Ga0307512, IMG submission 200267) | Populus trichocarpa ectomycorrhiza microbial communities from riparian zone in the Pacific Northwest, United States - 14_EM | ecosystem: Host-associated > Plants > Roots > Unclassified | place... | reverse complement strand
GAGATCAAATAGCACTTAAAAAAAAAAAAACATAACAATGAACATGAGAAAAGGAAACGTAGACAAAATTAATGAGTCAAGCTGAAAATCCAATTGTTGGGTAAGGTTGAAGCTTATTTCTAAACCACCCGCCAACAATAAGTTTAAGCTGCTCTCCATATACACGAAGGACCTTGATGAGCTCGTGTGGGTTATCTCGATCAGCTCTAACGTTGTGGGAAACCCCATCTGAAACCACCAGCAGGGCAGGGACAGAGCCATTTATTTACGTCATATAAATTATTGTACACCATGCATTTCATGGTCTCCTTGTATGGGGTACTGCCATATCTTTTATGATCATAAAACCCTTCGTGCCCATTGCACCGCGCGTGCAAACGACCTTCAATTCTGGGTGTCGTATATTGATTGGCAGTGATGAGTGAAAAGAGTTAGCTTAGCTTCAGTAAAATGCAGTGTGAGAGGCTTCAAGTTCACCCAGTTAAAAGGTCTTCTTCACAGCAAAATTTACAGTTATTTTCAATTATCATCTGTGGAAAAGACTTGACCAAATTTTGAATGCACTTGCATTGTAAAATGAACTTGATGCTTTTTGGTAAAGAGTAAAAGGACAAAAAAGAACGAAAACAAGAAGAAAGGAAGTGAAGGAGCGAAAATTATTGTCCGAAGGCAGAAAAGTAGTCGATGCTTTCCGTATCACATCTGAGAAAATGAAATGACTCAGGGATGGATCATACTTCAACTGCTACGCGGCAACTATATATCTTTGGACAAGAATATACTAAGTAAATAATTTGAGCATCTTATTCAAAGAATCATATATTCAAGACTGCAGCAAAATAAAGCAGCAGCAAAATCAAGATATAAATTTGGCATACCAAAGCAATATATGACTGACAGGTTAGCTTGACCATCGGTGCTCGACTTTGGCTCGACAAACAAACTCAAACGTTATTTCCTCCTCCTCCTCCCTGATTTTTTCCCCTTTTCTTTTCTTATTAAACCAGATTCCTGGTTGGGTTGATATGACTCAACACTGCTACTACAAGACAAATCAAGTGGACATACTAAACTTTTGTGCAGAGCTTTTCCCTGGCCAATGCAATGAACTTTTTCTATGCTCTGGCAAGTCGCAAGAACCGATTATCTGGCAAGGAAAAGAAGAGAAAAGAAATATGAAATGCAGACTTTTTTATAGCCTCAACTTTTAACATTCTTATTATATTAACATTACTTTATTTTTATCTGTATCCGGCAATATTGTTCTTGATGGCTATCAAAACTTTCTGATCCTAATTGGTGAGCTACAAAAATGGAAGAGAAGGAATTTTGTATATTGGGGAAGATGGGATTTGAAAAATAATCTCAAAAAAGGTTAATTGAATCCCCCAACCCTATGAATCATCCAAGAGACTGATCCTCATTTTTCATGCCCATCAAAATATAGTTCTCTCTTAGTTTATGTCATATTCTTCCGAAAAATAAAAAAAATTAGTGATTTCCACACACCACCCTCAATCCTATTGTTGTTCTGCATGCAAAAAGAAGGGCAAAAAAAAAAAAAGAGAGGCTATATATGAGGTGATCTCTATTCGATTAACGAATTCTTTTCATTCTCTATTGTTTGTGATGAACCGGCTCATCCTGCAGCATTGAAATGAAAAGTTGCAAGCGTTAAGCTTCTTGTCCTCAAATGTAATAAATATTGATTTTTAAAGTATTTTTTATTTGAAAATATATTAAAATAATATTTTTTATTTTTTAAAATTTATTTTTGATATAGCATATTAAAAATAAAAAAAATTTAAATTTAAATTTTTTTTAAATTTTTTCAAAAACATGGCTAGATTACAATTCCAAACAGATAGTGGTGGTGTTTAATATTGTAGAAGTAATTGTTTTTTAAAATGTTTTGTATTTAAAAATATATTAAAATAATATATTTTTATTTAAAAAATTTATTTTTAACATTAGAACATAAAAACGATAAAAAAACATTAAAAATATTAATTTAAAAAAAATTCAAAACTTACAAAAATCATGGTGTAATTGCATGTATTTTAAAAGTGTTTTTGATATCAAAAAATTTTAAATTATTACTTTTTTAGTATTTGTTTTTGATAATTTTGATATATTAATATTAAAATAAAAATATAAAAAATTTATTTTAAGATATTTTAAAACAAAAAAACTCTTCAATTCTCCATCACAATGCACTACATGAATAGTGGACCACAAGTAAAAGCCATAGCCCATTTCTTTGGTTGCTTGCATTTGACAAAAAAAACAGGCGAAAGAAAACCTGGAGGTTCATGATGATTATAACGTCTGATCTAATCTCGTCGCATGAATTCTGCTCTTACATTTTTCACGTTTGTGCCATCCCCACCACTGTAATGTCGTCGTCTCCATCTAATTTCCTGAAACGTGTCTTCAGTCTTGCATGTTTTTTTCAGCAGTGGCAGGTGATTCACTGTACACTGACATCTACATTTTTTCCCTTATTTAAATCCGATTATCTGCATGTTAATAACGAGACAAAATCTCTCCCCAAAATCAGAACAACTTTCCGTTTCCAAGGACAAACGTCGTCCGGTGTCAACCAATCAAACATAGACACGCAAAGCGTAATCAACAACGCCGCTAACGTAAGCGGTGATTCCCCCGGTTGTTAATTACATTGCCTGTTAAGCAGAGGACAGTACTGATTACAGTGATTCGTTAGCTTTTGTGTTTTTTTGTTATAATATGTTTTTTAAAATATTTTTTATCTGAGAAAATTAAATTTATTCTTAAAAAAACATTTTTAAATGTTTTTATGGGATGCTGTAAAAATAAAAATATTGTTTTAATAGATTTTTAATTAAAAATACTGTACCATAATACACGCAAAGAAGGGTGCGATAACCTGAGGTACCGGTAGCCTAGAAACGGACAATAATTCCACTAGGTTTGAAATAATTGCAGAATCTGACTTCACTGAAGGCACAGACGTAGAGAGAGAAATTTCATTTCATTTTTTCGAAAATAAAAGCGCAGTACTATTTGTGAGGCTTACAGAGAAAGAGAGACACAGAAACAGTGTACGAGTGGTAATGGCAGCGACTATTGCTGAGACGGTTGCAGAAGAGAGAAAAAGTGAAGCAGAGAAGCAAAGAAAGGACACTATTATTATTATTAGATCAGATTTTTACTACTATTTCTTTTCCTTTTCTTCTAGTGAAGCCAAACGAATCGTTAAAGTTCTGGCTCTTGTTGTTGCTTCAAGTGAAGCGGAAGTTCATTTTGATTGCTGCTGCTGTAGCCGTTACACTTTCCGTAGAATCATTCCCTGGAATAATTAATTATTAGTTTCTAGTTCAAAAACAGACGAATACTATTAGTTTTGGTTAAAATAATGATTAACGGAAGTAATTCTGTGGATATTAACCGCAATGGAATTGCGAGCAGGAGCTGGAGTTTTCCGGTGGCTTGTGAAGGTACCTATGATAATTCACAATGATTTCCTTTCGTTTTCTTTTGATTTTTTTAGGTTTTACTGGATTATTGCTGTTGTTGTTTTGGCACGAGTAGGATCAGAAGATGCACTGTACAAGGAGCTATGGCACGCGTGTGCAGGTCCGTTAGTGACAGTGCCTCGCCAAGGAGAGCTTGTTTACTACTTTCCTCAAGGTCATATTGAGCAGGTTCGCTTTCATTTGCTTCCTTCACCTGTCATTTTACACCCATAATTCTCTCTGTGTGTGTGTGTGTGTGTTTTTTTTTTTGCATATTTTTTATGTTATTTTTTGTGGTGTGTATCGTAGGTTGAAGCATCGACGAATCAGGTTGCTGATGATCAGCAAATGCCAGCTTATAATCTCTCTCCGAAAATCCTCTGTCGTGTGGTTAATGTTCAATTGAAGGTAATATAAATGATACTATCTGTAGAATTAGGGTTCACTGAGTTAGGATTTTATGCGCTCGTTTTTTAATTGCAGGCTGAACTGGATACAGATGAAGTGTTTGCTCAAGTCATTTTGCTTCCTGAAACTCAAGTATGATTTGTTCTTGTATTACTTAGATATTTAAAATCTTCTGATGTTAATTGAAAATAACTAAATGCTGTTAAAATTATGCAAACTTGCCAGCAAGATGTGGAGTTGGTGGAGGAGGAGGATTTGCCGCCTCTGCCTGCACGTCCTCGGGTGCATTCCTTCTGTAAGATGCTTACAGCGTCGGATACAAGCACTCATGGTGGATTTTCAGTATTGAAACGGCATGCTGATGAATGCCTACCTCCATTGGTCCGGTTCTTTTTCCTACTCCAATGTCGGATGTTTCGTCTCTTTTGGGTTAATGTTATTAATGGCTTTATTGTTTCTCTAACAGGACATGTCCCTACAACCTCCAGTGCAGGAGTTGGTAGCCAAAGATTTGCATGGAAATGAGTGGCGTTTCCGCCATATATTTCGAGGTAATTGTTATCAGGTTGGAATTGATTTCTTTGAATATGATTTGTGCTTTTACGGATCATCTTGTTACCGGTTTCTCTAGTTAAGCAACCATCGTTGTACATGTTGAAGTTTGCTTGCTCTATCTTCATTTGTGTTGAGTATTGTCAATTTAAGGATTGATTATCCCCTTCTGTGCATGTTTTCAAAACCTTGGATCAATGATTGGTTATCTAGGACTCTTGGTTCTAACCTCTAACAGTTTGGCTCTGCTCTGCTCCTCTAAAATTAGTCAATTGTCGACTTTCCTTTTTAATAAATGAGTAGATTTTCTCTTGAGAAGTGATTCAAGAAGTCTTTCGCTTTGATCGTCTGTCGAGTTCTAGTTGATTGTCTCATTTTTACAGCTTGTTGATCCTGATTTATTAGATAAGATATTACCTATTCCTTGGTAATATACATGCTTATTTACATGCTATAGTTGCCATGTGGAATAGTTCTCATCTGATGTAATTGAGGTGGTAATGCATTATTGTGAATTCCAAATTGCAGGTCAACCACGAAGGCACCTTCTTCAAAGTGGTTGGAGTCTCTTTGTCAGTGCCAAAAAGCTCGTGGCAGGAGATGCTTTTATTTTTCTTAGGTTTGCTATCATCTTCATTTCCAATCTCTTTGAAGCTTGCTAGCCCTAGCTTGCCTCAAGTATTTTCACATTGCAACCCAGGAATAGTTTTGGCACCTTTTTGAAACAATTTTAGTAGGTTTACCTGTCAGAGTTGATTCTATGGCAAATCAATAGAGCATCATGGATTTCTGGGTTTTTATTTCCAGGGGTGAAACTGAAGAGCTTCGTGTAGGGGTAAGACGTGCCCTGAGACAGCCAAGCAAAATCCCTTCTTCTTTAATATCTAGTCACAGCATGCATATTGGTATCCTTGCAACTGCATGGCATGCTGTTTCAACAGGATCAATGTTCACTGTCTATTATAAACCAAGGTTTGTGACTTGTTCTTTATTTGCAATTTATCGACATGGCAAAAGATGTTTCCTTGTATCCCTTTATATAAACTGGTGAGATTGTTACATATTTTAAAATTGAGTAGGGTTCTGGATGATATGCATGGTTTGTAGTATGCATTTTGCTCGACCTGTGTCGATGGTTTACTTCGTGCATTCGATTTGTTTCAGGACTAGTCCTGCTGAGTTTATTATTCCAGTTGACAAATATATGGAGTCTGTCAAGATCAACTACGCTATAGGGATGAGATTCAAAATGAGATTTGAAGCAGACGATGCTCCCGAACAAAGGTATGATTTTGAAACCTTCCCATTTTTAAATGACTTGGACTTGAACTTCCACCTGCAAAAGGAAAGAAAAAAAAATGTCAGTTGTAGAAGGGGGATGGGTAGGCATTAATATGTCTTTTCATCATCTGTGGCCAGGTTCTCTGGCACTGTGATTGGAGTCGAAGAGGCAGATCCAAAGAAGTGGCCTCGCTCAAATTGGAGATGCCTCAAGGTGGTGGCATATCTATAGCTTATTGGAATGTTGATTATTTTTCTTTTGCTTTGTGTTTGCTAAAACCTCCTCACACTTGCTTTAGGTTCATTGGGATGAAACTTCTCCTGTTCACCGTCCAGACAGGGTTTCCCCTTGGAAAGTAGAACCTGCTTTGGCTCCTTCTATGGATCCCGTTTCTGGGTGCCGATTGAAAAGGCACCGTCCAAACACGGTGACATCATCTGCAGACTCCTCTGCTCTTACCAAGAAAGGTATAACTAGCAATCTACAAGTCTGTACACTTCATTTGTCATTTTCTGGTTATGAATATCTCTGGTTATACTAATGTCAACTAGATAACGGTCCTTCAAGACACATGCAACATCAAGAAATCTTGACCTTGAGAAACACACCTACTGGGAAGAATTACTCGGACAATAATCACAATCCTCCATGGGTTCTATCTCAAGGTAAGGACCAGAGCACTTTTGATAATAGGAGATTTGAACCAGATGACAGGATTCCTTAATTAATGCATGGTGCAAAACTCATGAACCCAACAACAGGAACTGGAACCCTGCTTAAATCTTATGAATCCAGTCGCCCTTTCTTTGGGCTGTTCTCTGATGATGTTGACCAACCCAGTAAGCTTACTTCAGATGAAAAAAGCATGTTCAACTGGCATTCAGCTCCCATGATGTACACAGGCCACCCATTTAACATGTTGGCATCTAGCATGGAAGTTCAGGTGGCAAAAGATAAAGATACACAACAACAGCATGGAAGCCGGTTCTTGCCTTTTCCATATGTGGACAGTTCTCCTCATCCATCGAGATCTAAACCAAAGCATCTTCCTTTTCAACAATGTAATGAGAGAACAGCTAAAGATGATAATTACAAACTTTTTGGTGTCTCCCTTTTTGGGAATTCCAAGGCACTGGAACCAGCCACTATTCACAGGCACTCCGCGGATAAACCACAACATGAAATCAATGTTGCATCAGATCATCTACAATTGTTGGGTTCTGATAGATATTTGGAGCAATTAAAGCATCCAAAGCATGCTAGATGTGAGGAACAAGAGAACATTTTTCAAGCCTCTTCTTTATATTCAAAAGATGTCCAGGGCAAGCCTGAGGGTGGTTCAGCAAGAAGATGTGTAAAGGTTGTTACCTATTTTAATGCAGTGATCGAGTAAAACTCCTTTTATTGAGAATATTTTCTTCTTTACTTTGGATAAGAAACTGCAATCTGTATGTGTGGCCTTTATTGGTTTAGGTTCACAAGCAGGGGACTGCTGTAGGGAGGTCTCTGGACCTGGCAAAGTTTAACGGCTACAATGAATTGACAGCAGAACTGGATCAGATTTTTGAATTCAATGGTGAATTAGTTGCTCCTAACAAAGATTGGCTGATTGTTTTTACTGATGATGAGGATGATATGATGCTTGTAGGAGATGATCCCTGGCAGTAAGAACTCAAACCTGGGTCCTATTTTTCTGTTTGAACATGAATTGATCAGCAAATCACTTCTTCACGGTGTTAATCTTATGATCATGCTATGTAGCCTGCCAGACTTTCGCAACTTGAACCAAGTCGCCGTTTTTTGTATGATGTAGGGAATTCTGTAGCATGGCCCGCAGGATCTTTATCTATACTAAAGAGGAGATAAACAGGATGGAGCCACGTTCCCTGAATCGTGAAGCCGAGGGAAATTCACGAAGTACAGACCAAATGGTTGATTTGGAAAATCGAATTTCGAAGCATCTTCCAGCTGTGAGTCCCTCGGAGTGTCAAGGCTTGTGCTACATGACTGGCAGCAAGGTTAGAGATGCATCTACTTGGATACCCAAACCATAATTTGAGAAACATCTGAAAATTTGGTGCAGGGAATGGCATGTACATTTTTAATGGCTAATCAACGACCAAGATCTTGTTGAACCACCTTAAACTCAAAAGTATTACTATTTTCTTTTAGATTTAAACTTCTAATTTCGTTTTGCATTTTGTGGTCAAATGATTTTCCCACACCTTTTCCAACTTCAGCGGCATCCTCATTTTTCCTTTCTGGAAAGAGCAAGCAGGCTAGGAAATCTTTTTATTCCCTAATGTTTTTTCAGGTAATGAGGCCGGAAAGGTGATACAAGCGAAGTGGTTGCATCATGGCCAAGATGTCAGTTTTGAGGCAGTTGCGATGCCCCTCTTCTAGGCTTTTCATCTTATGCAGCATGGTCTGTTTGGTAGATAGATAACGCTGCCTATGTAATGTTCATTTTTTTATTGTCACTTTTGGGGGAGGTGTGGAAAAACAGCACCAGTTGTTTCTATCCGCTTAGAATGCTTGGATATGTATGTATACTAGGGGCAGACCAGGGCACGCTGTCCACCCCTTCCTCTGTTATATATGCCCGGAAAAAGAATTGCTAGATACAAGCTCTCGTCTGTCTGTACCCGTCAGTTTTTGGATTGTGGTGGTGGCAATGCCCTATCACTGTCTGTTTTTTTTTTTTTAAAAAAATATTTTTCCTATACCAGTTTGTATTATTTCACTAATTATCGTTGCCCTTCTCTTACCTCTTATTGGCCACCTTCCTTGCTTCAAGCAACAACCAACAATGGCTGGGCTTTTTTCTTTCCTTTCTGCTTCTGTTGTATTTGTATTCTGCTTCTGTTGTATTTGTGTAATCTAAGCTCGGTGTTGTTTAACCAGTGCTCAAATTGATCTCCACGATAAAAAAAACAAAGTGCATGAGTGGAGATCGCTGTTGATGGTTTGATGGCCTTGCTTGCTTCAGTCATTGAGAAAGAAAAGAGACAATTGCTTGTAGATTAGAACGAGCAAAGTTGTAGAGGTGATTATTAAGTCGGCACCCTGCCAGAACTTACAGGGAATAAATTTGATATAGCCAGAGCATAGTTTATCTGATAGGCGGCAGCACTTCTCTCTGAAAGAGGAGGTTCGTTTTTATCTTTAAATCTTTTTCACAGACAAGCAAGGACACAGGAGAAATTGTAATAAAGAGATTAGAGGTGTAAAACAATTAATCAGGGCAAGGAATCTTTCCATTTCAGATAAATTCGGGGAACATGATCGAATAGAAGCATTCCTGAGAGGAGCAGGATTCAATGGCCATGCTCAGTTGCAACATCCAAATAAAGGCATTTTAACATAATCAAAACAGCCAATAAGACATTATAATTCTTATAGCAACTAACTAAATTAAGTGGTCATCGACTATCTACATGCATAGAAAACTTGTGTCAATATATCTATAAAGTTCTCAAATGTACCGATCTTTTTCACTAATACAATACCATATGACATGATATCTAGATGGTGATACATGATATCAATATGTTTGGTCCTTTTATGATACTTTATGTTTTTGACAAGATGAATAACAATCTAGTTATCACAATGTATAATAAATAGTCAACTCATATGACAAATCAAAACTACAAACTAAACCTCTCAACCATAAAGTTTATTTCATTACCTATATCAATGATATATGCTTAGCCTATATTGTAGACAAGGCAACAATGGATTGCAAGATTGCTTTCAAGCTAATGACATACCTTGAAAGAGTGAAACATCACCTGTCAGTAACCTTCTCTTATACAAATCACCAGCATAATATAAATTTACAATGCCCTTAACACTATTTCTAATGGCATAAAGTTTCTTTCATCGCATTTGTCAATGCCATATACCCAACCTCTATTGTAGACAAGGAAACAATGGATTGAAAACTTGCTTTTCAACTGATGGCACACCCTGAAAGAGTGAGACATAACCTATAAATGACTTTCTCTTATCCAAATCACCAGCATAATATGAATTTACAAAGCCCTCAACACCATTTCTAGTGCTACTACTCTTTTCATATACCAAATCAACATCTATAGCGCCTCTAAAATAATAGAGTATCCATTTAATGGCTTGCTAGTGAACTTTATAAAGATTTTCTATAAACTTGTCGAACAACTAACAACATGTCAAAATATTTGGATGAGTGCACATCATAGCATACATAATAATCCTGATTACATTAGCATATGGAACACTAGGCATGTGCTCCTTCTCCTTTTTATTTTTTTTGTGATAAAGCTAAAGATAACTTGAAATGGGCTGCAAGTAGAGTACCCACTAACTTGCAGTCTTGCATACCAAAATACTCAAATATCTTCTCAAGATATTTCTTTTGTGACAAGTATAACTTTTCAATACTTTGTTAGATGTGTATATTTATAACTAAAATCTTCTTTGTTGCGCTCAAATCCTTTATCTCAAACTCACCACTCAATCGTTCCTTCAAATCGTTGATCTCAAACATGTTTTTGGAAGTAATTAACATGTCATCAATATACAACAAATACACAAATGAACCATTTAAGAGCTTTCTCAAATACACACATCTATCAAAGTCATTTTTAAAGTAACCATGTTCAAGCATAAAATATCAAACCTTTTATATCATTGCCTTAGTGACTGCTTCAAGCTATCAAATGAATTCTTTAATAAGTAGACATAGTTTTACTTATATTGAGCTATGAAACTGTGAAGTTATTTGATGTAATGAAACCAGTATCAAATGCATCGTATTGCAAAAAAATATATACAAAGCTATATTTT
>Ga0307512_10007747_pt1 | contig 10569 bp, 11 predicted proteins | sample 14_EM_MG_FD_200267 | JGI IMG/M metagenome (GOLD analysis project Ga0307512, IMG submission 200267) | Populus trichocarpa ectomycorrhiza microbial communities from riparian zone in the Pacific Northwest, United States - 14_EM | ecosystem: Host-associated > Plants > Roots > Unclassified | place... | reverse complement strand
CTAGTATCGGACTGGGGCTGCTCTCGTTGTTCGGCTGCCGCCACTGGACTCGACAAATATCTTGTTCCGATAGGGAATCTAGTTGTCGTGGAAGGGCCGTGGCCGAACGGTGGTCTCCGGGCTGGGTATAGAAGATCGAGGAATTGGATCCGAGGTAACTTGGAAGTAAGCTGCGCGATATGTCATCAGGGTACAACAGCAGTGAGAGCAGATGTTTCAACTCACGAATGTGGTCTAACGCTGGACTGAAAAATATATCAGGGAGGGCGTCCGTGCTCCCGCCCTTCGAGCAGCTGACCCGGGCCAGTGCGTCAGTGCTCGTTCAAGGTAGCTCGGTGACTTTCAGCCTCTGAAGCCTCGGAAAGTTCGGAGAATAATGAGTCGGGTAACGAGGTATCTGTGAGTGTTGACTCCTGGCGAGGAGGGCGTTTCATAGCTAACGGAAAACTCGTGAGTGGACTCCAGGTATAGTATGAAGGAATGTACTCACGAATGGCATCAGGTTCTTCGTCGTCTGCGCCACGTGTTGTGTGCTCTGTAGGCGAGTGACTGAGGCTGGAAACTCACCGAGGGGCATTTCTAGACCGAACTAGGTGAAGTCTGAATCAAGATCCTCGCACGGTTGGGGTAACCTCCGACTGAGGAGAGTATACCACAAACAGAGGTGGCTCCCTTGACACGGTCCGAGATGTCTTTCATCGATGGCCAAGAAATACGATTTTCCAGTGGCCTTCTGTTTATCGGAAGAACAGGAAATTCGCTTTCTCCACTTGGAAGAGCGGAGAAGAGTGCCCGAAAGCGCCAAAAGTACGGGATCATAAAGCAGGGCCCATTATGAAAAGCGTCACGTCCTAAATCCGATGTGGAATGCTTTCCTGCTTGGTTGAGCAGATAAAAGCACCAGCAAAACACGATTCCGTGTAGTGTGGCATGGGGAAAGACTGTCTAGTGCCTGTGTAGGCGATAGCAAAATATCTGAAGTGATAAAATGCACTAGGGCCCAAGAAATCAAGGAGAAGCGCGCGAGGCTTCGTCAGAAAATGTGGAGGGAGTTGATTTTCCTCGAGTTTTACAGGGGATTTGCAACTGCAGGGCAGAATAAGAACGAATAAGTAAAATAAGGTGCTACTTGCCTGATGGCTTTCCCGATATAGCAGCTTCCAGACCCCGCCAGAGAGCTCGAGTTCGAGTGCGTTCGCCGGTTTCGAGGGTTTTGCTCCTCTCAGGACCTCGAAAACCACCTCGGACCCGGATAATCTACCGAACAGTAGTGTTCCGGTGAGGACTTAAAGGGTGAGAATCAATATGCGTGCGCACTGGGCATCACGTAGTATGTACCTAGTATATCACCATTCCCATGCTGGCCTCTTTCGTAAGCGTGCACTTGTCCAGTCCGAACCTTGACGGAACAAGGCAGGTGCCATAGAAGGGGTGGTCCCTCCACCTACTTCGGACTTTGACGACTCCAGGTTCATGACCATTGTGTATGGCCCAAGCCTTGAGACGAAGTCCGCGAGACATTCCGAGACGGGGTTAGTATTCGTGATCAGGATGTTAGCCCGAACAACCACATGAGGGGTGTTCGTGGGATCCTGACGGAGAAGCTTACACCCTTCAAGTTACTATGTACGGTATTAGCGTTGTGAAGATACTTCAACTCGAGGTGTCCATGAGCTGGAAGGCGCTCAGTGAGTGACAAAAAATATGGGGTTGTAACTTACAAGCTTAAGGTGATTGCCGGCGTTGCTACAAACATACTCTATGATGTTGCCGTTAGCCATCCATTCGGAGACCATAGAGAATCTCCCATCCTCGAGGGTGTCGGGAACCCCGATGAGATTAAGGACGTTTGGATGAGACGGGTTCTTCCATATGACCGCTTTACAGAAGCGCTGTGCGATGTATGAGTGATGTTGTATGAGAAAGTGCAACTTGTGTTCCGACCTTGCGTATCTTCGCTTTATCGTCTACTTCTGAGACTCTCAACGACTTTACGGCAACGTTTTTCCTTTTGAACATTCCCATCCAAACGTCAGTAAAGTCATCGGAAGCACGAGACGCCCCGGAAAGACCGAACTTGTCGGATAACCAGTAGGAATCGGGGAGGTGTCCTATCCTGCCCCATAACCTCTTCGGAACATTGAAAGCAAGAATACGAAGTTCGGTATCTAATCGCGCAGCCCGGAATGCCTTAATATCCAGGGACAAAAACCATTAGAACAGGCGCCAAATGTCATTCGATAAGAACGTACCCTGTCGATGATTTCGATGAAAATCCTCGCATCTGGCTCAGATAACGCCAGGATAATCCTGCGCTCATTCTTCGAGGACACGAGCGATCGACTTGGGGTCGGGTAGTGGAAAGAAATGCAACCGGAGGCACACTATTTGAGAACTCTGGCTCACACAGGTGTCAGGCAATGACCAGCTAACAGAGTCGACAAGATCTGACCTCCCTTTGATTTGGCGTTTCATGTTGACGATCTCGGGTTAGCTTGAGCTATGGCAGTGAAGGTATGGGAGCGGAACGTGTTGAGTGGCAGGTGTTGGGCTCAAGTTGTAAGTACACGCAGAAGCCACGGGGTAGACCATATGTCTATTTAACGCTCGACCTGGAAGTTCGCATCGAGACCCAGATATCTGATCAATTCAATCGGCAGATCACCGAGTCACGATAAGGGTAAGGGTTAGATGTATTGCTCCGACACAATGGTCGGCGCGTGGCCAGTGACAGCGGTACCTGCTGTGGCGGTTACAGGGAGTGAAACATGAATTTATGCATCAGCCCATACGGCGATTCCCTGAAGGGATTAGCGTTGGAGATTATTTACGATGGTTATGTACTTGCCACGTGTTCTTGACAGGTGTGTGGCGCAATGGCAGCGCGTCTGATTTCGATTATCGTGGTTGCAGTTGCGAATACTGTCATACTCACCTTATTGAGAGTCGCTAGCATAAATATTGGCCTGGGCGGGAAAAGGTAGGCTTGCTCTCTATGATTTGTGAACCCGCATGACCTATGGGGCTACAATTTGATGGAATTAGGGCGCCCACTGGCGTACAGTTCATCACCATCGTTCCGTCCCATAAGTTTAAGTAAGCTGGCTCCTCGTTATCTCGGCGTGTTAGCTAAACCCATGTAGGCCGGGTGACATTACTCGGATCGAGGATCATTTAACCCAAGAGCGCTGGCAGGAATAAGAAGCGGACAAGCAAACAATATCCGGGAAACGAATAGAAGGTGTTGCACACAAAATGCTTCTGCCGTCCTGCCTGGAACCGTCTACTTGCAGCACGAAAGGTGACCGATGCACCAACGAGGACCTCGATATCCCTAAGAGATCCCGTAACGTGAAACTCGCGAGTAGTGGTACTGATGATGTATATGATAGGTGGCAGGTCCATCCTGTATCCGCATGGCTGATGGTGTCTTGATGTAGGATGGAGCAGGCTCTCAACTAGCTCGAGCGCATAGTCTTGCCTCCTTCTGGAGTGAACATTGGTACCTGCGTTGTCGGATCGCTGTGACTTGCCGAAATTGCCTGCAGGAGGAGGTCATGTTAATGTCCCCCACGATTAAACCTGTCGAGATGATGTCAGGAATCTCCCCCTCCCCTTCTGAGAGAATACCCATCGAAAACATCGCCTTCTTCGATCCAATACCCAACGATAGCCAAAAATTGACCGCCAAATTTGCACCAGAATCTCCGGAAGTCACGTGTATCTACGGACCACTGGGTATTATAGCAATCCTCTCTCCGGAATCAAATCTAAACTCGGTGCCGCGGGCATTGGGAAGACTCACACTTTGCCAGATCGAGGTTATTCGCCGATTAATGTTAACTTTGGTGAGTTCCGCAAACCATAAACCGTTATGTGTCGTCGTATGCGGTGCATCAAATTAATTGGCTATGGACAATATCCTCGAGAGGTTGCTAGCGTTACCGGTCGCGAAGTCCGAGACTCGACTGAAAGTCACGAGGGTCAGCCATCCCGCCCGAGTTATGTCAGACGATATGCAACATACTCGACCCAATTGAGACTCGGACACGAGTGAGGCACGAGTGATGTACAAAGAGTAGAGTCTTTGTCGCCGGCGGGAGGATCGATCGGCACAAGCGGCTCTCGTGAAGATCCTTCCACCTTCCGTCCTCCGGTCTACATGCGCTCACCCTCTTACCACTCCCTAATAGCTATTTATACGTGAGAAAATCACGAAGTCAATCCGTCACAGTACGGTTACAAAATCAAAATCAGACGACCGATCAGCGACAAACAAACAGAACCATCAAGACAACATACTATCTCGCATGTAAATAGCAGTTGGAACCACACGCAAGATACGGGCTAGGGAGTCACACAAAGAAACAAGAAGTGATGCGTGTGATAAGAACCCACCCATTCATCGCAGCTGATCTTCTTCCTTCAGTGCCACTCTTTGTGTCGGAAAACCCTTCGGGTTTTCGCCCAAACACTCATCACTACGTACTATGGACCACTCAGTTTATCCCCGAAATAATATCTTCTATCACCAAGTGAGACTGGCATCAAGAACAAAGACATTTGATACGAAAATCGGAAGGTCCGACAAGGCGAGTGAAGTCATTTCACCTCGTCGAGTCATCGGGTTAACCGGCACCTTCGCAACGTGACACTCGGGAAAGATGTGAAGGCTGATGATGGTTTCGTTCGACCGGCACCTGCAATGCACCACTTAATTCAAACATCTTAATGGATTCCGAGTGGTGGGCCTGGAACCGAGGGGCACCCGTTTTGTTGTTCTCGTTCTTTGTGTGTACGGACCTGTGGGGCGACCGTACTTATGAATACTCCGCAGGCGAATGCCTTGCACCAACCGTTCACGACCCCATCCATTGTACATTTGGTCTGGGGTTCCCCAACGCTCCCAGTGGAACTCCTACAATGTCAGTCACTACCCGCAGGTCATCGTGTCGGCGATCGAAAATTTTATTTCGTGAGGGCACGCATTTCCTTCGGATCCTGCTCAGTATTGGACCTTGCCGTGCTGTTGAGTACGCACGGCGAAGGATGAGCACAGAGCTTACTTGTGATTGGCCTACGCCCCCCGGCGGTCATCATATCTGAGATGTCGGGCATCCCTATTGGCCGGAGCCTCGAGGGCGAACCGAAAGCGGGAGCTTTCCCCCTGAGTGACGCCAGCTGTGAACGTGACTGCCGTTGGTTACACACGACCAAGGCGACGGCCGACCATGCCGTCGCTTTCCGTGACCACCAAGTGGTGTCCCCCAAAAGAATATTGTGCGTAATCTTCCCAACCTTTTTACCGCATACGTCTGATCCTGCCACAAAGAGAACCGTCATGTCTTTGGATATTACTACACGCACCTTGCTGGAGCACTACGCCAACATACGGCCACCTTATACCGTTGGCGCTTGGTGCGAACCTTGGATCAACATCCTCACAACCCTGTTCCCTTAAAGCCAAGGCTATGTCGTCACTCCGCAGCGCCGCGTAGCAAAGGACTCCCGAACACTCATACCAGACCTTCTCATCGAAGCCGCTAAGATCTCAACACTACTTCTGACCCTCAGAGCCGTTCTTGTTCTCGAAGTCAAGAATTTCCGGCACTGGGAATCAGGTAAGGACGGTCTCATGCAACAGATCAAGCCCCAGACAGCAGTGGGAAAGGTTCATTGGATTGGAACAATCGGACCCCGCTGGAGATACGGTGACAAAGAGGATGATGGCCAGGATCCGAGAACCCTCGTTGAGTGGCACCATGTCACTCATGACAAGGCTTCGTATCGTGATCTCGCAGCTGGTAAATCCCGTGGCTCGCCTATAGAGATGGTCAAGGAGATACTACAATTACATTACGACGCTCACAAAATAGGCTTGGTCGTACCGATCGAACTGTTTTTATATCTTCGCTACGCACGTCAACTTTGAGTTGCTTCAGCTTGTTCAGAAAATCCAGCCCTGACCGGTCACCTACAGTGCGTGAGGACTACACTACGGAGATCGTTCTCCCAACCGTCCTGTATCTTATAGACTACAGCCCCAACATACTATTAACCACAGCAGACCACCGTCGACCGATGCTTTGGCAAACAGCACAAATGACGCGTGGTGTGTGAAATTCTCCCGGTTTAATTCCCAGTAGACCATGCTCTTTGACTTAGTTCGTGCCCCACTTTCCGACTGATCGGGCATGCAGGAATTAACACAGATCTTGTACGTAAAGTTTGAGACTCTGACACGAGAGAAGCATGAACGAAGTAGAAAGAGTAAGTAGAGTCTTTGTAACCGGCGGAAGGATTGATCGCGTCACGCGACTCTCGCCGCTACCTCCACCATCCTTCCGCCTTCCGTCCTCCAGTCTAAAAATCACCCTCCCACCACTCCCAAAGGCAGTTTGCATACGAGAAAACGCGACTCAGATAAAAAAGCAAGTCGCAAGTCAAAGACCAGACGATCAACTGGCAACAAAGACACCATCTCGCATGCAAACCGCAAGTAAGATCACACGCAAGACTCGGACCAGGGAGTCGCACAGCAGAAGAAGCAGAAGCGATGCGCGTGAGGAAAACCCACCCACCCATCGCAGCTGACCTTCTCCTTTCAGTGCCGCTCTTTGTGTCGGAAAACCCTTCGGGTTTTCACCCAAACACTCATCGCTACCCACTACGGACCACGTAACCTAACAATCTGAATAATATCAATATCTACCTTGCTACGTAAGACTGAAGACAGAAAAACAAAGAGTACATTTGGTGGCTTCAGGCTGGGGTTGTCACACCTAGTCAATAGGCTGCGGCAGGGTCCTGCTGCGGCACGAGATACGGACTAAAATCGACCATCCACGCTACATCTCGCGAATTTCCGAGCGAAGTTAGGGTCTACCCGGGCCGCGTCTCTCACCCACGATGAGACTCGAGGAACTCTCCCAACACACTCCCGACCAGACGAGCAAAATCAATGAGTTGGTGGGGGTGCCGGACTTTTTTATCAAACCCACTCCCCGCATAGCCGCCTGGGCTCAGGTCAAAGATTATTTTTGGGGTAAAGAGCTAGAGTTATCGCAGTCGGAGGCGCAGGAGGCACGGGAGGAGGAAGATGATGAATCTCTCCCCAACGTGGGCCCTACTACCCAGCTAGTTGTAAAAATTCCCCAGGCCATCCTCAAGATCTGGCGTCCGATCAGTTCGCATATCTTGGTACGCTCCGAATACGAGGAAGCTGAGCAAGCGGCTCTGAAGGCAAACGCAAGCGGATTTGATGCATTTCTAGTTGGAGGGCAATCCGGGATCGGTCCGCCCCTCTCATTTCTCATCTCCATCTACGGAACCTAATCTTTAGTCAGGAAAATCAATGTTTTTGATTTGGCTTCTCATGAAGCGGCTTTCCCTCAAGCTTCCCACAGCGCTACAAGTTGAGAAGGGACACGCGATCCTCTTCCACGACGGTGGCACCTCCCAATTCGCATCCGTCACCGACGCCGTTGGCTATACGGAATTAATATTCGATGATCCCTCCAGTCGAATCTGGGCTCTTGTCGACTCAAACAGCGACCTCTTGGAACCTGCACCAATTTTCCGCATGCATGGCCCCTTCTTTGTCATTGGGGTGGCATCTCGTCAGAACCACTTCGAGTGGGCCAAGAAGGTCTACCGTCAACACTTCTACATGAAAACATGGGCCTTTTCGGAGGTTTTACAAGCGTATGTTACACCAGCCCCAGAGGCCCGCAACGCTCATCATTTCTGCAGCCGTCCATACTTCAAGTTGGGACCCTCGCTCGGTGGCCCTTATGAAGAGCCTCAACTCAGATACTTATATGAGACCTACAGGGCACCCCCTAGGGCGTTGATCATGTACACTCGTGACCCAGCCCAGTACGAAGCTCAAATTGTTGAGCAGGTGAAGAACATCAACCCCGACAGCTTGCGATTTGCTCTCAGGTCTCCAGACTCCGACCACTCCTCTCACCTTATCATACGCATGGAACCTTCCCCAACGGAGCGCTTCAGTTATCAGAAGACAATCGCCTCCGGAGGTGTACTCAAGCTTCTCTGGGACCAATACCTTAAAAATTCGGCCGCCGAAATACGACACCTTTACACTACCTTTCAAGGCAGCCCAGTTACAGCTTCTGCTGCCGGAGGAATCTTTGAGCTCCAGATGCACAAGTTGTTCAGACAGGGATATTCCCTCAAATTGTTCCCCCTCCGCTCCGGTTCCACCACGGCAAAATGCGATGTCTACAGCAATTACACCAACTCCAATAAACAGCGAGAGTTACGGCTCCACCAGTTGACTGTATCAGAAGAACACCCCCTAGACGATAGGGCCCAGCTCGAGATCAACTGCTACTACCGCCCAAGCAGTAACTTCCCCACAATCGACTCTCTACTCCTGATTCACCCTGACGGCGACCCATCGCCCATCCTGCTCCTGTTCCAGATGACGCGCAACAAGGAAAAACACTATGTAAAACTGTCTGGTTTGGAAAAGGTCAATAATCTGGGCTTCCCTCCGAACACCCGCAAGTATTATGTGGCAGTTACTCCTCTTGGCATAGAGCCGAGGATAGAGATCCCCAAAGGACGTTTTGTAGGAGCGGTGTTCCATCACCCCGTTGACGATGATACGCTGTTCGAACTTGGCGCTATAAAAACGCAGTGGTACTGATCATTGGTACATCCAAGTGGAAACTCCTGGGATCCCGTTTTTTGTAACGTGTACTAGTACGTGTATGTATACTGTATGCATTTTGATCGTCTTTCTCGTCCTGTTGCCAGATAGGGTGCTTGGCAAATAGCTTATCGGCAGCAGGGAATGTCGTGTAGCGATGAACGTTCGGGTTCCCTTTGAGTAAATTCCGAATAGCGGGTCGCGGTTTCGCCAGTCTGGCCTCTATTTCCTCCTGCTCTTTAGTATTCAGGCCATCGGTGTACTGTGAAGAACAGAGCCAACGTTAGTAAGTACGAAGCTAGATAAGTGGGTGATTCGAAGTAATCATCTTCTGCCACGCGGTCTTCTTCTCCGCCAACGTATTCAGCGCCTTATGGGGCTGGTCCGTAATAAGTGTGCGCACGGTCTAGTCCCACGTCCAATTCGCGTCGACATTCGCCTCGCTAAGCAAGTGAAAGAACGTCTTGTCACCATCCTCCATGGTCGCGAATCCGTTGTAAGGGATATCACGGGATCGTCGGGGAGGTTAGGTCTAGCTGGGAGAGAAGAAGTCAGCAATGGCCCTGGGACGGTTAGAGCTGCTGGAGTTGACTTTGTTGGCGTGGACTGCGAGGGATTTGTTATTTGTAGGGCATTTTGAGGTTGACCAGCTGCATCTGGGCCCTCTGCGATGGCCAGTGGTTGGCCAGGTCGCCTGGGAACACGGACAGGATGAGATATGCTGAAACACGGGCGGTAGTTTAGGATGGACGTAGGGAATCGTAGTACCTTTGCCTTCTTTCTCAGCCTTCTCTAACAACAACAGGAGCTCTTCTGGCATCTCCCAAATCGACATTTTCGTCTCAACCTAGGGGAGAGGTTGAGCGTGATGCACCAGAATGATGAGGACAGCACAAGCACGTTACGGCAATACTTCTTCCCCCCATAAAAGTACCCCCTCCATGAAGTCTGCGCCAAGGCACGCTACATAAATCATTCGGCGTTCATTCCTTGGATGTGCTTGGCCGTCTTCCACGGACATACCTTCAATGGGGTTTCAACCTCTATACAAACCGCAAAGTAGAGTTAGAGTGTTGCAGGGGCAGATATATGGTGACCGACCTTCAGGTTTCTCCCAAACGCTCTCCTTTGTCGTTGGGTTACACCAATACGTACGGCCCTCGGGATTCCTGCGCTCCGTCTGGTCAAAGAAACTATCAGCCCGATGCTGTACGGTATGACGCGAAAGGCGTAGGTACCCAGTTCATGATCGTGTCCGGCGTCGGTGGTGGCTGTGGAAAAGGAAGGTGCCCTGAAACTTTCTCACACTTGGTCATTCTTGAGCTTGATCTCTCATCACAAGAACAAAGGAGTACGAATTATTCATGGGTAGCAGAGGTAAATATATAACAACGGCGGCGCCGAACTGTGGGGAATGTACGTTTGGTAGCTTCAGGCTGGGGGCGTAGCATCTAGTCAATGGGCTGCAACACGAGAGGCGAACGAAAATCATTAACTTTTGACTCCCATTGGTATCTGTCGAGAGTTCAGTTTAGGTCAGCTTGAAGCAAGCGGTCTGTCTTCCTGTGAGATAAATCGATTCCGCATCTGTAATCCCCGTGGGTAGTATACAGGGGGGGGCGCGGCAGCGCCCCGTGCGACACGCAACTGTCCCTAGGGTGGTACCCCACCCCGGTGTCCGGGGTCCCCAATCTGGGTGATCGAACGAAAAATGCAGGGGGTATGGCCACAGAACAACGAGTGCACTTTGTGATAAAGCTTTCACGTATAGAGTTGTAGTAATTGTTAGGGGCTTGCTACGACCTCTTCTTGGGTGTGCCTCGCACGATCAAAGATATCCCTCGGGGTAACGATCAGCAAGTAGGCTGTGTTCCTACTCACCCCAGGAGCTC
>Ga0307512_10007746_pt1 | contig 10570 bp, 17 predicted proteins | sample 14_EM_MG_FD_200267 | JGI IMG/M metagenome (GOLD analysis project Ga0307512, IMG submission 200267) | Populus trichocarpa ectomycorrhiza microbial communities from riparian zone in the Pacific Northwest, United States - 14_EM | ecosystem: Host-associated > Plants > Roots > Unclassified | place... | reverse complement strand
TTATGAGCCCGGCGCCCGCTGCAATCTTTACTCCAAAAATACTCTATTTATATCTTACGCTTAAGAGCCTCAAAAACCCTAACCCACTCACAACCATCCCTGCTCATCAGCCGCAACACCATCACCATCCATCACTCTACATCGTCACCTTCCTAACATCGGCAAAAGTGCAAATCGACTATAGACTGCGCTATGCGCACACGCGCACACGCGCAGCTCATAACAAGCTTCCTGTGGACCCCTGCGCGACGCGCAGCCTATTGTCGTCTATAGTCGATTCATAGAGATGTGCGCGTGGGCCGATGGACCTATATACCGCCGGCGGCCGGAGATGGACCTATACCAGTCTTCAGTGCCTGCAGTCTTCGCTGCTATACCGGTACTGTGCACTATCGCTGAGAGTCCGCTTCAGATCCTGCTTGAGAGCCTGCTTCAGAGCCTGCTTGAGAACCTGCTTGAAAGCGTGCTTGAAAGCCTGCTTGAGAGCCTTCTTGAGAGAGCCTCGCATCGGGAGGAGTAGAGTTTTCCACGAGAAGCTTTTGGCCGATGGGAAACCCTGAGTTTGTGGACGCTTTGGCTAATAGAAGGCTCTAAGTCTGTGGAAGCTTTGGCTACTAGAACGCTCTAAGTCTGTGGAAGCTTTGGCTACTAGAACGCTCTAAGTCTGTGGAAGCTTTGGGTACTAGAAGACTCCAAGTCTGAAGAAGCTTTGATGCAAACGTTGACATAGCCAACCTACTTGTCTAAGTGCTTCTAGTACTATGATCACCATCACCCACACCATCATCATCGCCATCATCACCATCGCCATCATCACCATCGCCATCATCACCATCAGCCCCGAATGCGCACACATACACCCACAGTCGGTGGGAAGCGAGCAGTAGATTCCACTGGAAAATCTGAGTCGGAGATCTGCTCTCCCCAAGATCCAATTGTCTACCGTTCTTGTAGAATCTCAGGGTGCAATTGTCAACACCATGACCGTGAGGCATCGCGAGATCTCGTCGCGGTGGCCTCACTAAAAATAAGGTTCCGACTATGATATCGACCGATGTCATGAATTCGGCCGCCGCCACCCGCAACCCGCCACCCGCCTCCCGCCTCCCGCCTCCCGCCTCCCGCCTCCCGCCACCTGCCTCCCGGTTCCTGGCGCCTGCAACTCAGCAAGTCTCTGGATCGAGCATGCAGGAGCATATTCGGAAGGAGTAGATTTTTCCACGGGAAGCTTTTGGCTGTTGGAAAACTCTGAGTTTGTGGAAGCTTTGGCTAATAGAAGGCTCTAGGTCTGTGGAAGCTTTGGCTAGTAGAAGGCTCTAAGTCTGTAGAAGCCTTGATGCTAACATTGACGTAGCCAACCTACTTGTCTAAGTACTTCTGATACTATGATCACTATAACTATCACCAACACCATCGCCATCGCCATCGCCATCGCCATCATCTCCATCAGCCCCAGACCGAATGCGCACACATACGCCCAAAATTGATGGGAAGCAGGTACAAGATTCCGCTTGAAAATCTGAGTCGGAGATCTGCTCACCCCAAGATCGAATTGTCTACCGTTCCTGCAGAATCTAAGGCTGCAATAGTCAACACCATGACCATAAGGCATCGTGAGATTTGGTCGCGGTGGCCATGCTAAAGATAAGGTTCAGACTATAATATCGACCGACGTCATGATTTCGGCCACCATACGCCGCCAGTCACCCACCACCGGCCACCCGCTACCCGCCACCAGTCTCACGCCTCCCGGTGCCTGGCGCCTGCAACTCAGCAAGTCTCTGGATCGAGCACACTCATCGAGTGCAATTGGGAGTGTACTTGAAAACGTGCTCGGGAGTGTGCTTGAGAGCGTCTTGAGAGCTTACTTGGGAGCATACAGTCAAGCAGGCTGGGAGTGTGCCTTCGAGTGCGATTGGGAGCGTCTTGAGAGCGTACTTGGGAACGTACAGTCAAGCAGGCTGGGAGTGTACCATCGAGTGCGATTGGGAGCGTCTTGAGAGCGTACTTGGGAACGTACAGTCAAGCAGGCTGGGAATGTGCCATTGAGTGCAATGGAGAGCGTCTTGAGAGCTTAGTTGGGAGCGTACAGTCAAGCAGGCTGGGAGTATGCTATCGAGTGCGATTGGGAGCGTCTGGAGAGCTTACTTCGGAACGTACAGTCAAGCAGGCTAGGAGTGTGTCATCGAGTGCAATTGGGAGAGTACTTGAAAGCGTGCTCGGGAGTGTGCTTGAGATCGTTTTGTGAGCTTACATGGGAGCGTATAGTCAAGCAGGCTGGGAGGGTGCCATTGAGTGCAATTGGGAGCGTCCTTGAGAGCATGCCGAGAGTGTACTTGGGAGCGTATAGTCAAGCAGGCTGGGAGGGTGCCATTGAGTGCAATTGGGAGTGTCCTTGAGAGCATGCCCGGGAGTGTACTTGGGAGCGTCTTGACAGCTTAATTGGGAGCGTAAGTCAAGCAGGCTGGGAGTGTGCAATCGATTGCAGTCAGGAGTGTACTTCAGAGCGTATTTGGGAGCGTGCAATGAAGTGCATTTGGCAGTTTTATTGAATGCACCATGATGTATAGTATCAAGCGCACAAAATCGCATGTGTATCATAGTAATCTAGTCAACTCGCAGGTCCATAGGACCTCATAGTGCCACGCGTCAATTATGCTATGGATTACCGGCCCAAAAACAGCTTCTCTATGAGTTACGCGTCGCGTAAGGTCATTTTTCCCGGTGTTCATCGAGCCAGAACAGCTATATCTCACAAATTCCCTTGGGATGCCACAAGAAGTGTGGTGGAGTATATGCTAGGCCCTTTGGCTTCCAACTGCGCTGTTTCACCACACATGAAGCCCAAACACAGATTCTGATTTAGAAAGCTGAGAAGGGACTGGTAGGAAAGATCTCCTCAAGTTAAAACTGGTGAATATGCAGAGAATCAACAAATGAAAGATACCTACAATGTGAGCAAAGCAAATGCCGAAGAATGTAACAATATTTCGAGGGACGGTGCTAATAATCTCAGAGTGTATTTGTGGGATTAGTAAGCTGGACACGTCGACATTACTAATGAAGGAGGCACAGACCTTGGACTGGGAAAAATACGGACAAAACAGCGGGATGAAGGGCGCCGACTAGTGTTAGCAACGGGTCCGGGTAACCCGCCAGCGGTCGGGGTTCGGTTCCCAAAAACGGGTCGGTTCGGTTCCAGACCCGTCCAAAAACCCGACCTGCTGCATCTTGACGGGCCAAACCAGCACCCGGACATGTCAACCTGCAGCTTTGGCCTGGTTTGTGTAAGGGCACGTATGCCCGCGTCCGGCTAAGTAAGGGAATAGATTATACTTGTAGGGATACGGTTGCAGACGGTCAGAGTGATCGCACGTGTATGAGTATGTGGTAAGATTCTCGGTAAGGATCATAATCCTCACGAGCAGTCTATTTAAGGTTGTCGCTTACCCGGTCGCATGACGTGCCAGCGTAACAACCCTAACCTCTAGTCTATGACCTCGCCGTTACATTATGCCCTCTCTAGCCGCAGACCTCCTGGGCTGCATATCCGCATACAAGGAGAAAGGCAAACAAACAAACAAGAAACAAATCACATGATCGTCCTGCGGATTCGGTGCATGTGGAAACTCCTCCTCCACTTGACTGTGATCCGAAGGTGGTAAAACCCGTGCCAAGGCCATTTGTACTGGACCGCATCTTATCACAAAAGAAAAGAGAAAGAATGCCAATTTGATCCCTTTCCTCCACTATCGCGGTTTCCTTGGGTGGCTGCGATGGAATTCGTCCACCAGCTCCTGAGCATTCCCGAGGTTTTCCGCTGGCTCCCAACTCGTACGGACATATCTGTATCCGGCCCATTGAACGAGATAATGAAGCTTCTGATAACGTCGTTTAGAGTTGAGGATGCGATCAACTTCCCATTCTTCTGAGTCATCGACGATCATCGGGTGAGGTTCGTTCGATGGCTGGTATGAGACTGGGGGTATGTACCAATCGAGTTGTGACACGTGGAAAACGTTGTGGTTCCGCATCATCTTCGGCAGGTCTAATTTGTAAGCGTTCCTCTTGATGACTTTACTCACAGTGTACAGTCCCGCGCGTTTGTAGTCAAGCTTCTTAGATGGCTTGGTTGTCCGGAAGTGCTTGGTCGAGAGCCACACTTTGTCCCCAACGTCGAACGTAATCTCTTTTCCGCCGGCGTACTTCCTCTGTCGCTGCTGTGCTTCCAGTATGTTTTCACAGAGAGTCCGATGCGTCTCTGCCAATCCCTTGAGCGTAGCGTCCGCCTGGTCCTCAGACTTCAGATGTGACGCGTTCGGTGCTTTGAACTGCATCTCAATGTTCCGGTGGTACATGGCCCAGAACGGTGTCATCCTCGTCGAAGCATGTACTGAGTTGTTGTGGGCGAATTCCGCCAGGGGAAGGAGTTCGGCCCAGTTATCTTGCTCATAGATGCTGAAGGCTCGGAGGTACTGTTCTATGGTCTGGTTCTGCCGCTCGGTCTGGCCGTCGGTCTGCGGGTGGAAGGCGGTCGAGAGTCGTTGGTCGATGCTCATGTGGGAGCAGACTCGACTCCTGAATCGGCTGGTGAACTGCGTTCCACAGTCGGTGACGAAATTGTTTGGTACGCCGTGGTTGCAGATCACGTGCTCGAAAAACATACATGCCAATTCCAGTTAGTAGATAACCTGTCGGCAGGGCAGGTAGATTGCCATCTTAGTCAATCTATTGACTGTGACCAAAATCCCGGTGTATCCCGACTTGGTTGATTCCGGTAGGTCAGTGATGAAGTCCATAGTTACTCCGTCCCAGAGGTGGTACGGTGGTGGCAGCGGCATATTAGCTCCATATCGTGCGTGGCGCGGTGCTTTGATAAAGTGGCATACTTCGCAACCAGCGACGTACTTCCGTACCGTGGTGTCTAGTCCTAGCCATTAAAAGTCTCTAGATACGATTTCAGCAGTTCTAAGAGCTCCAAAGTGACGAGATTCAGGGTTATTGTGGAAAAGACTTATCACTTGGTTGCGGAGTGCTTCTGGCACGTATATTCTCCACTCAAAGGTGCGAGCTCCTGTGCTGACTTTCCACTGCATGTCTGTGTCCATATCCTTGGATCCGTCTTGCCCACCGATTTTATTCTTCATGTCAGTCGCTAGTGGATCGGTATTCTGGGCTGCCTTAATCGCTGGTAGGAGATCACTGAATGGCTCAACGGTGGTGACCGCCAGGGTTGCCAAGAGTCGTGCAGTAGGTCTTTTGTAGCCTTGTTCGTAATCAGATCGTCTTGATCGTCCGTCTGCAGGGTTCTTTTTTGCTTCCAAGTGTTGACTAACGAAGTCGTATGATGAAAGGATCTCAGCCCATCTCGCTTGTCTCCGGAAGAGCACTTTTGACATTTGAAAATACTCGAGATTGTTGTGGTCGCACTGTATCAGGATCTTATGATTGGCTCCCTCGAGATAGTGTCACCATTGCCTCAAGGTCTCCACGATGGCTAATAGCTCCTGAGCGTACGTGTCATACTTCTGTTCGGCAGGGGAGCATCTTCGCGAGTAGAAGTTGACCGGTCTGAGAATGCCGAAACTGTCATACTGTAACGGCGGCAGGTGACCCGGGCCGGGTAACGGCCATTCTATATAGTCGGCTCGCCACGAGCCTTAGATCTCTAGCGATTATCTTACCTATACATCTACATCTACTATCACTCGCATCCACGTTTGCAACCGGATTCCTACAATTACCATACATATACCTATGAGGACAGACGCAGGCATACATGCCCTTACACTATTATTGCTTTTTCAGTAAACGGATACGTTTCGCTCATGGGATTACGAGTTGCCTAGTTTTCACCCCTTTTTCTGACACGCGACACCATGGAGTCAACAATTGAGAATACTGCCCCCCAAATGAGATTTAGAAGTATCATTACTGCGAAGCACGAAGCGTTGACCGCTCCATCATTCAATTGAGCCTTGATGGCAGCTGAGTACAGAGCAGAGACCAATTGGTGCACAAGGCGCGCCCCCGGCAATCAAGACAATCATCATTTCGACTGCAGGACACCATCCAGCGAATGACAAAAATCGCATACAATTGTTCCTGATGAGTTCAAGATGACATCAATTGCTTCCAATGGCTGCAATTGACCACCGGACACCGGAGAAGTCGCGACTGCACCCCTGAGCGCGTCAATTCCCGGGGGAAACCTAGAGAGCTCAGACACCAAATGGCGCACAAGGCGCGACACCGACATTAAAGACGATGATCACGAGTACAAGACCATTCCTACGAGTCAATTGAGCGAGATCACCAGTCCAAGCACCTACAATCGACGGAGTAACCTCACCCCTGAATGCGGCCATATCGAGAATCAAGGCGAAGTCAGACGATTTACGAGTCAGCACAGTCACGACTACATTTCTTCCAATTCAGCGAAGTGCACCTATCTCAGTTTTATACCTACAGACACACGACTCGAGCGATGAATCTCTACGGAGGAGGACCTGTCTACCAATCAAGCACTCTTACCGCCACGAACGTCTGCACGAGCGAAGTGCACTTACGGAGAAGACACCCTAAGATGGAAGCGAACTTATAGCGGCGATATATTGCGCAGCGTGATGTGCATTTACGGTCAAAGACAGACACAGTTCCGCAGACCGTCTACGACGACTACGACGACCACGACTACAATCACAACAATGACTATGAAGACCTCAGAGCACAAGTATTATGGACAATCGAAGTTAACTTAACATATGAATGATCTTCGACTGCAATTTCATTAACGACAAGGCGGCAATTGACAAATCATGCGCCAATGATCTTTCATCACTCAGCCAGCAAAAAACTAAAGTTGGCGGCGCATGCACTAATGGCGACTCTGGACGAAGTTCAACCCCATCAGATCTCACTAGGATCATCAGTCGTCCTTGAGAGCGCGAGGGCAAGAATGTTAAGTCAATATCTATACGGCACAGAAACACCAGATTCGGCAAACATAGTTCATGAAGTACAATACCGGACAGAAGTGGCGAGATGCAATGCATACGGGCTATTGTCGACTGCGGCGCAACCAGCATCTTTATGACACCGAGGCTTCCCAAGTGACTCGGGATATCTCATCAGGCGGCACTCATCACCACCCTTGCCATGACCGGAGGTGTGATGCAACATGCAAAGGACACCGGAAGACGCGGATCACAGTCTAGTACTTGGACTATCTCGCACCGGTAGACAAATCAGACGTGCTAGTCATGCCAATGCGTGCATACGATTTAGTACGTGGCTTACCATTGTTCCACAAACAAAATCCTGACATCAACTGGGCTCGATTGATTTCCCTGCGATCACCGAGTGCGAGTGGAGTGGAGGAAATGACACCGATGACTACGGCAGTGGCATCGAAGGTCTCACAAGATGATAATGATAACCATAATGTCAATGACCAGCTTCTGGGGCGCTGTCCGGGTATACAGACACTTGGAGCAACCGCATTCGACGATCTTCTAACTACCATTGAAGTCGTCGTAGCATTTGCCCCACAGACTGGGGAATGCATAGGACTGCTGGGAGCTACTTTGGAAGACATCACCCTGGATTCACCAGGTGATACAGACCGAAGCGCTGGACGCGACGAGCAGAGAGCAGCGGCGGTAGTTGCGGCAGAAGAGCTGCTCCGAGGAGACGCTTGAATGACTGCTGCCGGCTTGCCGAGACCCGAAGGGAGTGACTGGACGGCGGGGCTTGGCTCCTTTGTGGGCGAACCGTTAATGAAAAGGCCTCCTGGATATTCCCTTCCACCGCTTTCATCCTTTCATGATTCTTTGGCTAACATAGATGGAGCAGTTCGGAGATAACCCCGAAGACAAATGGCAATTGAGAGCGAAGAGCACACTTAGGAACGTCAAAGACTTATAAACTACAAGTGGAAAGCCCAAGCACGAGATATTGCCCCAGATACGAGAGACGACAGTCCTGCAGAAGGTATCATTGAGACTATGTGAATTGGACTGACCAGCGCCGATATGCACATCCCCGTGATGCATTACTGATCAGAGATGGATGACAATCAATCCTTGAATATGGGGACATACACGAAGTTATGTGGAATTCTACCCTATCTAAAATACTTTCGATGACAATCTACGAGACTAGCAATTGAATACCGAGATGCAGATATATGTACCGGCTGCCTTGCCGTACCGAGTACAATCCCGACTACTATTCAAGAGACCAAATCAAGCGCCGCACGGCAGAGATTACAATGCCGATTACAATGCCGAATACAATGACGATTACAATATGGAATACAATGCCATACCTGTTTCGAAGTCACATTACCGAGAATACTCCCGGACAAGATCCCGACTCAGACTCGGCGATCCCGAGCTACACAACTACAATGACAATTGACTAATGCAAATCGATGTTCCCTACGAAGCCATATGAGATTAGTCGCCGGCGGAGCAATGACTTTCAAAACAGGGGGATGAGCGTACCGGAATCTCAAACAACCCCTACAGGAAACAATTACCGTCCCGGAAGTGCAGGAACGATGCACCTTAAGATCCATTCACCAATTGAGAAGGCTATCAGCGGCAAGTGCACCTCGACATGAATCGACTAGTGGACTCAGAGAACGACGATAAGTCAACCGAGTCAAGTGATGTGATGGCAAACACACCTACAGATGAATCGACAAGCACACTCGGAGGAGAGCCAGTGAGCGTACCCCGCGATCTAAGACGATAAGTTCACCTAGCATACGACGGACGTCCAGTAGACCTGCAAATGCACCAGAGAGACGATAAGTCAAACGAGCCTGATCCATGCCGAACGAGTGCAATATGGCAACCAAAGCAGTTCTGAACACGACACCGAACAACTGTGACATGGCTACCGAATTGGTTCCGAAGGAGATTGAAAATGACCACCGAGCGTACCGAATAGTCTTCCGAACGGCATCAAAAGAGACAGTCGAGATAACTACCAATAGATAATCATGGAGATCTCACAGCGACGGATCTCACTGCCGAAGGACTTCACATGGAGATCGAGATGATTACCGAGAGTCTTACCATACCAAGCCACTGACCAAGACGCTTACCGAATGGCTTACCGAAGGATCAAAAACTATCGCCCAACGTCATACCGAACTGAATGCGGAACGATTCTACCAAATGCCTACCGAGATGGCCAAGAGAAGTCAACCAAGAACGCACCGAAGCTATCATCCGAATGACTTTCACCAAGCGGGCCACCGAGACACTACCAAATGCCGAATCAAGAGATGCCGAAATCTGCAGATACAATATACAACGCGGCTTTCCGAGAGCAGAAGCGCGCTCCTATCGCGGTGAGTATGACCACCTACTGTGAAACTTACGTGTTAGATATGGATCAATGATATACCACCCTCGCCGATGCAATTGGTGCATTCTACCACCCTCAAATGGTCACCAGCGAGTCACATCTGAGAACTGACGGCTATGACGATGCCAGGAGCGAAAGCTCACATCATTGCCCAAAGTCAAGACAAGGCGCCGTTGCAAATAACGTCGAGATTGAGCGCATTGGGACGCCTCATTCGACAGTAAGTCAACAGGCGGAACCAGTCACGACGGGGCATAGCCCTTGCAATGACGTCAAGATTGAGCGCATTGGGACGTCTCATACGACAGTAAGTCAACAGGCAGAGCAAGTCAGGATAGACACTGGACAGCGGGCGACGCAGAAGGATGACCGAAGCCGAAGGAAGTTAGTCTGCAGATGAAGCGAAAGCCGAACTGAATTAGGTATCGAATCACCAATGAATCCCAATATCAATTCGGAGATCCAAGTTTCACTGCCACCGTGCCACGATGGCAATCGACAATGGATATGATGGAGAAGACGTCGACGGAGCAACGAATTTTCAAAAGAAGGAAAGAGATGATGTCGATGGGGTGATGCAGTGCCACGATACCCCTAACCCAGTCACGTACCCACTCAATTGCGTGGATTTGTAGTGGTGGGAGCCGTTTTACCACCACACCGAGTACCGATGACTACCGGTTGCAAGATATACTGTGCAGAACATGCGGAAGCAGCGCAAAGAGCTCAGACAGCGCTAGCGCGCTTGAACTTGGTAAGTATAACCATCTTAGAGAAACTTACGTGTTGGGTGTCTACGAATGAGACTACAAGAAATTGACGTATACGATTGACGGCTACGACCGATGCCGACAGCGGAAGCTCCTATCGATGCCAAGTCATGAGCGGAAGCTCTACCACCCTAACGAATTCCGACAATGACCTACGCTGAGATACACGGGCTACGAGTGCGGTCCTGGATGGCTGATCGGACGCTGTATGAGTTCGGGAGTGGAGACAAGGAGGAATTGAGGTCCGAGGCTCGGGAGCGGAGGAAATGGGTTAATAGTTTCGGAACTCGGGACAGGAGGAAAGTTATTAGTTAGGCGTTCCTTTCTTCTGTTTCTTCTCTTCTCTTCTCTTCTCCATACTTTGTTACTTCTTTGGATCTCGGCCCGGTATAAATGGCGTCGGCACGGGTTTTACCACC
>Ga0307512_10007742_pt1 | contig 10573 bp, 12 predicted proteins | sample 14_EM_MG_FD_200267 | JGI IMG/M metagenome (GOLD analysis project Ga0307512, IMG submission 200267) | Populus trichocarpa ectomycorrhiza microbial communities from riparian zone in the Pacific Northwest, United States - 14_EM | ecosystem: Host-associated > Plants > Roots > Unclassified | place... | reverse complement strand
GGATATAGCGACGGAAGGGGGAATCACCGACGAAGGGAAAGCCGACGGACGTAATCCGTCGGTGATGACGTCGGTAAAAAAATCACCGACGAACTTCCTATCACACACCGACGGAATTGGTCCGTCGGTAAAACTGTGAAATCTTGTAGTGAAACTATAGCATCAGATTTCCAAATCAGAAGTAGTTTTAACGGGGAAAGGAATTTCCACAATGTCCCCCCTTGTTTCGAAATCGGTACACTTCATGTGGCTGGCCGGCTGTCTCCATCTCACCAACCTAGCTAGCCATGCATCTCCGGCCACTTCAATCCAGAACTTCCCGAGCACTCTCACCCCATGACCTAGGGCGTACACCACCTAATGCCAGAAAAACACAAAAGAAGACACCATATATTGGAAAGTCAATTGCACTAACTACTAGTAGATTTCCATCACTTTATGCGATTATAATAACCCATCCTCTCTTGGATGTTGACTCAAATGATAAATAAATTTGTTTTCTAAATTGCTATCTATCCTGTGTTCAAAGTCCAACTAAATTAAGTTGCAAGGTTGTTTTTTAGGTGACCTAACGAAGTTATAATAAAAAATAGAGTCTCCATAGGTATACTAAGCTAGATTGATCGGGGAATATCTTTATGTTATGACTACTAATACTTATAACTTAAAAATAAAATATAAAGATTAGAGAGAAAATAACATCAGAACCCACAAAAAAAAGTGATAAAAATTCTCCCAAATACTTCAAAAAATCTGTGTGTGTGTGATATTTCTAATGTTTAGAAAATTTCTCTTTTTTTTTTTTTTTCCACCACATTCCCTTTGGTGGTTGGGACTGCGAGGTTGACCATTTTTTGTATGCCATTTACGCGTTTAATCTGAATCGCGCGGAGATTTCAAGAAAATTGTATTTTGTTAAAAAAGGAAAGATGTGAAGGCAGCCTTATACGAAAAAATTCTGTCTTAATCCTATCCTCGTATTAGCGTTGGCATTAATTTCTTCACATGATTGATTTCAGGGAAGAAAATTTCTGAAGCCCTCAAAGTTTCGTGGGTAGGTAGATGACTGGTTTCTAAGGTTTTGAAAAACATGCCCACTCTGATTTTATTGCAAGTCTTTAACATTTGAAAAAAAAAAAAAGGTAAACTATGTATATACACGATCAACAACCTCCACATATGAAGACTTTTGAAAACTTCCACGAAGAAACAGTTGGAGGAGCTTCAAGGAAAGCACATCAAAGACAATTGACCCCAAATCCTTTCAATGAGAAACGTCACCATTACCAAATTTTGAGCGAATAATTCTAATAAATTACCCATTTTTTGTACAAATAGACGCAGTAATGACCGCTTATCTTCGTGTTTTGATCAATCATTAACTGTTCAGTCTTCATCAGCTGTCACATCAATTTGTATTGAATTTAGTATGACTTGTTTGCGAATGATTTTCTAAGCATGACTTCACTCAATTAGGATCAAGGAGGGAGATTTCAAAGACAAGTCCTATAATTCAATAATTTGGTATGTAATATAATATGGAGGGGGAGAAAATGTAAGCATATGTCAGTTCATTTTAGCAACCTTATATTCTTGTTTGTGGGCTTAGCAGGTGACCATTTAAATATGAAGGCCAACTACTAGGACTCCCTTCTTCGTCCATTAACAAACTGGTTCGCGCTTGTCAGCTTTCAAGTTTCAACAAATTTGATGTCCTGCGCATCGAGGTTTTTGGTTAATTTATGGGGTAGTTCCTATGATTTAATTATTTGCAAACAGAAGAGCAAGTTAAAAGCTAAGAGAAGGAGAAGAGTTTCTCAAGATTAGTTGGGTTGACAAGAGATTAATAAATCTTGTAGAATAGTGAAAATCGAGGTATGAAATCCTGGCCATGTCATGACACCATTGCAGGCCAAAACATCCTCCTTTTCATAAATGCATACGTTATAACATCCAGAGTCTTTAAAATAATGTGGCAGAGGTTGTTTCAAAAACACCCTTAAGATTGCAATCAAATTGAGGTCTAAACACTTCATGGGCTGAGGGATCCATTACAATACAAGCCCCATCAAAACCATTGTTCCTGTCTAAGCCGAAGGATTGCTTGCATGTACTCCACTAGGGTCGCAAAATATATCCTTCAGTTGCCTAAAACAGAGGCGCTAAAACTAACACTAGTTCTAAACGAAACCAAACTCACAACGTTTCCCTGTGCCTCTCCGTCCGCTGTGTCTGTACACGAGGTTTACCAGTTCCTACTCAGTTTCAGGTGAAAAGGAAGAGCTCACTTCCCCTTGTTGTTCCCTATTAGATCCATCCGAGCCGTGAGATTCATCATCCCCTTTGGAACTTTCATCTTTGGATGGTGTCACACCGACTGAAGTTGTCTGCTCAGAGTTGAAGCTACAATACTCGGTACCAGCTTTGGGACTTCCATTGTCAGATGTATTTACAGTCTCTGGCATTGCTTGCTTGGACTTGATATCAGTCAATGGATTGTCGATCTTCAACTTGACAGTAGAATTTTCACCATCATCTTCTGAACCGCTATCTTGCCCTGGTGTGTTTTTCCCATCATCTTCTGAACCACTATCTGACCCAGATGTGTCATGATCCGCAGGTTTGTTGACAATAATTGGTTCGTTAGGCACAGCACCATATGCAGATCTTCTAGCTCTAGTTTTGGAAATGTTGGCAGCTCTGCTCCTGGCAAACCATCATACATTTCAGTCAGTAGCTGACCACGTGAAAAACACAACTCAAACGAAAGAATGCAAGACAACCTTTTCGAGGATGAAACAGCCTTTGATCTCTTCCTTGACTCTGACTTAGTCTCGCATTTGGCCTTTTGCAGTCTGGTAACACATTGTAAAAGCAAAGCCCAGATAAGACCTAACATTAAGGAATCAGAAAAGAACCTATCTACAAACTATGGGAAAACCATGTTATTATAGTCTTATTTATAAAACTTTGAAGAAAAATGATAACTAAACTTACACGTCAGATGAAGTAGCAGCTTTTGGAACATCAATCTCCAGCTCCTGCAAACATTATTAGCACAATTGCATGCAAGCCGGATAAATTACTTCTTTGGAACAGTTCTAGAACATACAAGAAGAGGAAAATATGAAGCACAGAATGGGGCAAGAGACCCACTTGAACTGGAAAACTATCATCTTTAATTAGTTCCCACCGCTGCCTTTTGAGATTAAGCTTCTCTTCATCCCCATCAGCATACAAGACCTGAACAAGTCATCAACAGAAGTATTTTAGAGCTATGATAGGAAGAAATGAAGATAGATAGCTCCATTGATGATGGAAGTTGTGTGAGAAGATTTGGACTCTATCATCCACAATGAACCAATTACTTTATCAAAGGAGTAATTTGGATCCATTGATCTTACAAGAAAAGCTATAGAGACAAACCAAAGGAGTCATTGCTGTAAGACAATTTCTCATGATTTATCATAAACTTTGGCCCCAGGTACAGTCACAATTGCTATATAAAGACTGAAATAGTAGAAGACAGGTTCATTCCCCCTACTTCCTTTTTTTCCAAGATAAGTAGGGATCACTCAGAGTCATCTCACCCTGTGCTTCTTTTTGATGGGGTCATAGGAATCAACAACTCCTTCATAGAACCTGCAGAACAAGGAATCACGCTTAGAAACTTCATGATGGATGTTCTTTAGGAAAGATCAAGAAATAAAGGTGGTTATAAGCTGAGCATTAATTCAAATTTCTGAAACCAGATTCTCAGCCAAAGATGTCTAGTCCGTCTCAAAACCCATGATCTGCGTTCACTAAAAATAAAAAGCAAGTAGCAAGTGGAATTCTTTTACAAATTGATGGTTTCTTCTTTTTCCTTCTGTGCTGAGCTGACATCAGGCAATAGCTCCGCACCCACAAAAAGCATTTTCAGAAGCTCAAAATACAGTAAACAAAAACATCAACTTTCTCTGTCAAAGGAAAACTTAGATACACCATATAAGATCAATAAAGAAAATTACAGCATGTCATACGTAAAGACGTTCAAATGAAAGATCCTCCCTAGTAGAATATGACACACTGCCTAACCCCTTTAATCACCCTCAGTAAGATTTTGTAATGTTCAAAGATCAACATAAAACAAACCAAAAGAACCACCTTTAGAACCCTGGTGTAAGACAAAGACATCAAATTGACAACATGATCTCTCTTCAGTTAATTTGTTAAACAGTTATTTCCAAGACTAGTCATCAAAGATGCATGCAGTCATCAAAGATTGCATTATCATTTCAAGTCTGCACTTTTGGGAGAAAAACAAACAAGATAATGATGAATAAATTGCTCTCATCCCACTTCAAAAGCCTATTCAGTGACCTTATACTCGGCATATATAACTTCAGTCTCCAATATGAACATAGAACATGTAGAAGTCCATCTAACAGATCATAGTGCAAAAAGTTATCAAGTCCTATAAGCATTGGTGATTGAAGACAGCTACAACACAACAAGAAGCAAGACATGACAGGAAATGCAAGAGAAATTCTGACCATCTAACATATCCTTTTCAGAAAATTGAAACTAGAAGTCACATGTTCAAGTCTCACCTCTTATCCATTGGCCACCAAACCTTTATTTTGCTACCAACCAATTGCTCACTGAGATCAGGAGTTTCAGAAGACTGAATTTAAGAAAATAGTCATTTCAATAAATTGAAAACGAACAAAGATTACAGAAGGTAAGAACAAGAAAAAAATCTCTATCTAGAAGCATGACGTATAAGCATGCTTAAATGAAATACAAGTGAATAAAAAAAAACACAAAACATAAGCATGTGACAGATCACAATCCAAGAGCTCCAGAACAAGCTTCAACAGAGCTTTTTCATGACAACCCAAAGAGAAAAGACTAGGTCTCAATGATAGTTTTCAATGAGCATGAAATGAATTTATTTGATGAATTTGATATTCCAATAAGAACTGACAATTACTAGATAAGTTCAGAGTATTTGTATGGTTTATACCCTATATCAGATAGAGGCACATCATCACTGTAAACCACAAGTATCTACCACCCCTGTTAGACTTAAAAATACTACTGGCATTTATTCATGTTCAAGGCACAAAATTGGAGCACCAATGCAACAACCTCCTTCTGCCCAAATAGCAATTTGACTATTAGTCCAATATTTTCACGATCATCAATAAAACGAGAAAGCAAAATTATATCTTGCCCACGGCACACAAACATTCTGATTGCAAAGTACATAATTGTGCCTGTGTGACTACACTTTTTCCCTTTCAGTTCTGTTGGTTATAGCCTTATTTTCAATCAGTTAAGTCAATATGGAAAACTAGTCGGAGGTTTATCTCCCTTCACAATGGTTAAGAATAAGCTCGCCTCCCAGTCCCAAAGCAGTTCTGAGATTGTGACATCTCACTGAACTTTTGAGTTGCAAATCATTGGGTAGAACAGCTAGATATTGCAGCAGCACAGCTTTTCAAACTCAAGACATGCATAAAGGGCAGGCAATTGAGCTAATAGAAAAAAAAAATTCAACTGCTGTACTCAATCTCTGTGGAAAGTGGTCTACCGGCAGAAATAAAGAGCATATTGTCAACCCGATATACTCCTCTCTAGAAACTTCAAAATTAGGTAATTTGGCAAAGACCACTATGATTCATCTTTTCAGCTTTATTTTATGGAACATTGTTCATCAATTTTATAGTATGTCCAAATTTCAAACAGAGATAAACTAATTTATAGGAATACCAGTTGAGCTAAATGTTACAAAGTGGAAAACTAGAAATGAAAATTAAGGACGAGAAAAGATGGAAAGTTCCATTGACTAGAAACAAGTTACTCAATAACAAGAAATAAGGATCATTACCACTTCCTTCCTCGGAGTACGCTTCCTCTTGAGTTTTGTTTTCGGGGTTTCTTCCAGGTAACTTCCTTCCCCGTGTAATGATTTAACCTTCTGTACAACTGGCAACCATCAAGATAATAGAAAAGCTTATGCACAACAAACATAAATATTAGTCAGGTTATTATTCATTTAATACCTTATCTCTAAATGCTTCCTTAACATCCTCATCTGATGTACCATCCAACGACCTTCTCTTTTTCGTGTCTGTTGGGACTGACGAGCTGTGCTTATTAAATCTCCTGACCGCAATCACAATTGACTGATGGTGAGGCTTTTTCTCAGGTTCACTTAGGACAACTGATTTCTTTGCAGATACGACATGTCCAGAAGATAGAGATATCTTCTTAGTAATCTTTGAGCCAAGTCCAACTTTTCTTAAGTGCTTTTGTTTCTTTGCTTCTGAGTCACTTGTTTCTTTAGAACGCTTTCTCCAAATAATATCATCAGGTTCTGGAGCTTTCTCTTCAACCTGAGCACTCAAGCTTTCACTCTTTGACAACGATAAAGGACTTGGATCAGCATCTTCATTCATGCTGATTCCCTTTTTCTTTGGTCGGCTGCTTTTAGGATGACTTCCAGCAGATATCCGTTGCTGTGGTGATAGGGAAGAAGACCCTGAGATTTGACCAGTTTTTGGGGTAAATCCTGTTGGTTTTGTCACACTCAAATGTTTTAATGACAAAGCTACCTTCTTGGAAACTGGAGTTTCTGAGGGTAAAACATCAGTGCCTTTATCATGACGTTTTTCACGGGGAAGTTTAGTAGTTTTTCTTCCTGTATTAAACCAAGGATCGTAGCCTTCTTCTGGATTCATCAAAGAATTAGGTTTCCAGCCCCTTTTACTTGGAACGGTCTTTGGCTCCTTTTCTAACCTGACTTTAGGTTCAGCTTTGTCCTGTGCATCAGTGCTTTTAGAATGCTCGGTAAGAGAGCAAGGGTCTAGCATTTTTGAAGCATTATCCTTTTTGACAGTCCTGGCATTTCTAGTTGAAGCAGTTCCTTTGCTTGCTTTTGACTTCGGAATCACATCCTTGCCTTCAAAAATCTCTCCCTGGCAAGCAGCATTTGGTGATAATCCCTTGGACATTTGGCCAACAGAAAAAAATAATTTTACAGGGATGAGCATGAAATTTTATTAAAACGGACACCTAGTTTAAACACAAGAAATAATCCAAGATTACAGCAAAAGAGCTTTAGCCACAAATGCTACCCACCTTTCACCTTATAAGTCGCAACCACTTCTATGAAGAATAATAAAAAGGCTACTCATCCTAGACTTTGTGGTGTGCCTCGAATACATATGAGGTAAATATACACTCCCTCTCTAAATAGCTTTTACAACAGTCATGAGTTTTCTTTTTTCTCTTTATTTTATTTTGCATTAAGGTATATTAGTCATGGATTGATAATTAATAACTGAAATGTGACTAGCAGGACTACAATCTCATGTGGTCCCTCTGCTTTGCACATTTGGTCAAATCAACCATGTCCCTTAAGTTGGACCAAATCAACTCCACTTCCAATTTGAGATTCTCCATTTGATTACATCATAACATGGCATTTAGCTGGCCATTTAATTAGTAATGGAATTAGAGGAAGGGGCTGAAATCACCTTTACTTAGAAGCAAAGGCAACATTTGTTCTAATTTGAAATAAAAGGCCTCATTTAACGAAATGAAGAAAATAGAAAACCATGCGTGAATTTTAGCGAATCACTAGTAGGGTAAAATAGGCCTCATCTTGCATCAGAAAATTATAAGGGTTTTAGGCTCTACAAAAAAGATAAGAGAGAACCAAAACATGTCCTTGACAATGAAGTCAGGATTTATATTTAACAAGAGACAAGTGCACTAGAACAGTTTTCCGTCCGAGGAAACAATTTTACAATTGCAAGACAACATCATGAAAAACTCCACTCAGATTTCATGCAGTTGTAGACAGGGAGAAGAAACATACCAAATGTTCCCCAGAACGATTGCTATAATCACCTTCGAGTGTGCAAGAGTCATCTTGGAATATAGAAGCAACTATTGGAGCATATTCATCCAAAAGTATGCCTGTAGACTGCACTGCTTCCTTGAGATAGGGCTTAAGTTTAGCAGCACTATTAGTGATAACTCTTTCCCCAAGCTCCCATGCCATAGGAGAAACACTCTGGAACCATAGTGTAAGATATTGTAGAGTAAATCTCACTGAACCTATCAAGATCATGATGCAAAGGAGAAACATTCGATGAAAGACACACCTGGTTTTGCTTTTTTACACTCGCTAAAAGTAGAGTGAGAAGCTCTGCTGAGATTTCTTCACTTTCATCAATGACCAGGGTCATAATTGTTTCCATGGCTAAGATTACAGTTTTTGGATGGTTGGACCTAAAAGTTGAGTAAAAAAACCCATCAATTGTTGAAGAGAGACAAAATAAATATAGGCATTTAAATGAAAGTAGACAGGAGAGGAAAAAAAGGAAAAGAAAAGAAAAGCAAACAACATGTCCCAAGCTACCACTACTTCTTCTATAACAACAAGACAACAAACAAACCTCAGTGCCAAACTAGTTCAGGTCAACTATATGGATCCTTTTGCGCCTTTCTGGCGATAATATACTACCACTGCTTCTTCTGATAACAAAAATAAAAATAATGCTCCCACAGCTTCATTATGAGAACTGAAACAACAGCAACCATAAATGCAGCATCCTTAGCATAATGGATCTGTTGATGTTATCAAGAAACTAGTTTTAAAAAAATTCTGGACCTTGCCACCCTAGCACAAGAATGCGTCTCACACATTTTACATAGACTATTGCAGTGTCAATTTTTAATAATAAGGTTACCATTTGACACAAAGATGATCTGACACCATGATATAAAATATACCCTACAGCACTCTAAAACCTGTTCTCTGACAAATATATAGCTGTTATTGTCTTTTGTTAAGTATATTTCCACTTGTTTGTATAACTGAAATTTATGTTCATCATTTATCTGTTCCATTCATGCCATGATCAATGAAGATAGAAGCAAAGAACAGTGTTAGTAGAAACCAAGGCCCTGATGACCTTTGCCCTTCTTTCCAGTTTTTATGGTGACTTAGGTAACAACCCACCAATGGTACCCCAAACATTAACCAAAGAGTCTATCATCCAAAATCCCACCAAATTTTCCAGATTTTTTGGAACACCAAATAAGAACAGAATCAAAACATTAGATAAGTAGTCATGTAATGGACTCTTTGAGGGCGCACTGCTCATAAAGCAATAGCCAATTTAGGGATCTTAATATCTCCAAACCTCCATTTGAAGTCCACAGGAGTTTCCCATGAGGTGAAATCCAAAGAACTATCATGAAACTGAGTAAGTGAATCCTCTCCCTCTCAGTGACCACCACTTTTTTAAGGACACAAGCAAACCATGGGTTGCTATGTCCAATCTTTAGGTGGGTAAGGTGCTTTGCCACATACAAACAACTCTTGGGTTGCTTCTCATCCGTAATTATCCTCATCCTCTTTTCCATAATCATAGACAGTAGACCTTTGCAATCCAATCTAGACTAAGAATCAATTTTCCAAAGGGTTTATATAGAAATGCATTTTAAGTGTAAGAAAACTCCTTCTGATGCATAAAAAGGAACCTACAACTGCATACGGAACTTCTGAGAATTTCTAAAAGATTGCTGAATCAAGAATACAATTGGAAAAAAAAATAAGCCTACTCCTGGCATGCTCTTAACATAAACTTCTGAAAATGAAATTCCAATATAATTAACAAAATAATTATTCAAACCCTTATTCTCTTTAATTTTAGCACCTCCAAAACTTAGTTTTTAGAGGTATGACAATGTTAATCTTTAACAAAAAGTCAAGTTATGGAATCGAATGAGCAGAATTAATCACCAACTTAGAATGAACACAAATTAGTTACGGAACTATGCTATTGAAGATGGTACTACAGTCTGTTGGATTGTAAATGGGAGATAGAACAATACATGGAATAAGCAGTGGCTCCTATATCTTTCAGAAAATGACATATAAACATGAGAAGTTTGTGAAGCAAAAGCTAATGCCATTGACAAGGCTCTTAACTCGTACCTGATGAATTTCAGAAAGTGTTGGAACATCTCTATAATTAGTTCATCCAACTCCAGGTCCAGCATCACCAAGCATGACCTCACCCTTGCTACATTCTCAAGAATAGAAACTGCCTTTGTATAACAATGACCGGATGTTTGGGATAATTTTTCAAAAGATGCTACTGTCAATTGAAAAATTTCCTGTTCATCATTGGAAAAGCAGACAGCATAAGAGCCCGGAAAAATGTAGGAACATGTAATGAAGAAATATTGTTCTGATCACCCACACACATAAAAATTGATTTTATCTGCTATGAGTACCTTCATTTGGTCATCATTGTAAGGAGCATCTGGTGCTGTTATTCTTGTAATCTCACTCGTGCAAGATGCAACTGCAAACCTTACATCTTCGTCTGAGTGCCTTAAAAGGGCACTAGAGATTAATGCCTTCATTGTAGGCAAAAGAGCATCTTGCATTGATCTTGGTGGTGCTTGCTCCACATTTGCAAGGAAACGCTCAAGTTTCTATAAGAAAAAATGAAACTCAACAACAGATCAATTCAACTTCTGTCAATGACCAAAGCAATTAAAA
>Ga0307512_10007741_pt1 | contig 10573 bp, 14 predicted proteins | sample 14_EM_MG_FD_200267 | JGI IMG/M metagenome (GOLD analysis project Ga0307512, IMG submission 200267) | Populus trichocarpa ectomycorrhiza microbial communities from riparian zone in the Pacific Northwest, United States - 14_EM | ecosystem: Host-associated > Plants > Roots > Unclassified | place... | reverse complement strand
GATTGCGTGGCCTAAAGAAAGGTCAGATCTGTCTGGAACGCGAAATCCGACACAGAAAATTTAGGTCCCAAACTGACCCAAATTTGGAGAAAATGTGGCACTGTGGAGCACAAAAGAAAAAAAAAAACGAGTTGCGAGCCCCCTGTGACTGACGGACCGACCGATTGCGGAATTGTAAACCCTGAGCACCGTTTATCTACTTATCTTGCCCTGCGTTCCCGTCCTTTCAATCAGTTCACGGAGCTTGTTCTGGCCCGTGCATCAAAAATGCTGAATGGTACCGGAATTCGGATATTCACTGGTGCGTCACTGCCGCGGCTAGTCTGATTCAGCTTGAATGGAACGGAGATCGTCTTCCTCGTTCGAAGGGACGAGCCACCCACAGCTGGCAGAGATCATCTGCAGACGGTAACAAGGATGCTCGATATGTACCCCATCCTCGCGGTGACTGACCATGCCCAGGCTCGGCACACCGGTCGCGCGCGCAGAGTTGACGCGAAACGGCGTTGGCGAGACGAATGTTCGTATCGCAGAGTCCGTCCGCGAGGACGACGTGTACATCATCAATACGGGGTGCGGGGCCGTGAACACGGCCTTGATGGAACTGTGCATCATGATCCACGCTTGCAAGATTGCCAGCGCAAAGCGAATCACCGCCGTCGTCCCGTTGTTCCCTTATGCGCGCCAAGACAAAAAGGACAAGAGTCGCGCACCGATCACGGCAAAATTGGTGGCGAACATGCTCCAAAAATCGGGATGCGACCATCTCATCGTGAGTGGCTCCGACGCGAGTCACTTAATTGCGTGCTGATTTTGATATTGCTGCGGCCGTTTCGTCATGGGAAGACGATGGATTTGCACGCATCGCAGATTCAGGGATTCTTCGATGTTCCCGTTGACAAGTGAGTCAATTAATGTCAACCTGTTTTAGTCTTGGTGGGCTAATTACGAGACAATACAGCGTAAGTCTGTTTCTTTCATTGTTCGGCGAGCGTACTGCGGTACCACATATTTGCCTTAACGACATATGCCCATTAGCTCTATGCCGAACCATCTCTCATACTCTATATTCGGACCAATTTTGACCTCTCGAACCTGGTCATCGTCTCTCCTGATGCAGGGGGCGCCAAAAGGTGCGTAGTTATGCGGCCGGGATTTAACTGGGGTGGAAGGAAATTTGTATGCGTCGTTTGTAGGGCTACCTCAATAGCTGACAGGTTAGGAGTCGACTTTGCGCTGTTTCACAAGGAACGGAAAAAGGCGAACGAAGTATCCCGGATGGTACTCGTCGGGAACGTCAAGGGCAAGGTAGCGATCTTAGTGGATGACATGGCAGATACGTGCGGCACGCTCTGCCTAGCTGCTCACCACCTAGCCGAAGCTGGCGTGGAGAAATCGTACGCGATGGTGACTCACGGGATATTGAGTGGGAACGCGTTGGAAGCCGTGGAAAATAGCGCCTTGGATAAGCTGATCGTGACGAACACGTTGCCCCAAGAGGAAAACCAGGCGAGGTGCAAGAAGATCGAGGTGATTGATATTGGACCGGTGTTGGGCGAGGTGATTCGGCGCAGTCATTACGGAGAGAGCATTTCAAAGCTTTTTAATGAAGTGCCATATTGACGTTAGTTAGTGCCCACCCATTGTCATGATTGACGTCGTTGCGCGGGAGTGTGTAAACCACGTTTTCGTGATGGCTTTCCGGGCGAGATTACATGATTACGAAACCGAATCTAGAGATAGATCTACATCGGTGAACGGAAATGGAAATTCGATACCAATTTGTCGGGACGGGGTAGCGAGGTAAGCGAAAGTGCTAAATGCGTGCGATGCATCAAGTCTGCATCGGGAAGATCTGTACGTGGGAACAGTTACCAGGAAAGGCAGGATGGAAATAAGCGTCGGGCGCGAGAAGTCATGAATTGTGTCACGATTAAGGAAGGAGGGTTGACGTCGGAGAGATCGGAGAGATGGTTAGACCGCAAGTGGGTGCTTCTAGCGGGAAACGTACAGTGGCACGAGAGGAGTGAGTCGGGGGGATGGGGAATCAAGGATACCATGTGACTGCCATACTGGGAATGGCACAGTTTAGAAGAAGAAGATCTGAGATGGACTGAAACCGTTTGGAGTTTTTCGTATGATATTGATATTCTATTCTACAAGCGGCGGGAGAGAAGAAGAACAGCGGGCAGTGTTCTGCACCTGTGCTGGTGCAAACCGAAAGAAAAAAATAATATCAGGATCAGCGACAAGCAAGCGGAAGGGAAGAATCGAGTCTAGCTGTTGCCAATCCTGATCCCTTGACTCAACAAGACGAGTCTGCAGCCGCGGCCACGAACCAACCAACGTCCGACCGAGCGAGCGACCGAGCGAGCGAGAATTCTCTGCACTTCCATCCATCCCATCCCATTCCATCCCTTCCCTTCCCTTGCTTTTCCCCTTTCCACCCTACCCTCGTCTTCCCTTCCACCACACCTCCTCCCCCCTCCGTCCACTATTCTCTTCCACTCTCCTCCATCATCTCCACCCCTTCCCTTCGTCATTCCCTTATTCCCTTGTTCCCTCCATATCAAGTCCTTCTAGCTCCCGTGCGCATGCCCCTCTAGCGTTCCCTCTTCCTCCCTTCCCTCGCTCTGGCTCTTCCTGCCCTTCTTCCCCAAATCGCACAGCAAGGCAATGCGCAACATACACAGATCATGTCCCACCAACATGTCCAACAGGGCCATGCTCATCGTCCAACTACCATACCGGCAACGAAGGAGCCGTTCACCGCCAACGCAATTCCCGCTTTCAACGTCACGCCCACAGGTGTGCGATACGGAAACGCACAGAGCAGTCCGTCCATCTCCTTCGACTCTGTCCTGTTCCTCCTCCCACATTGACCAACCCTTCTCCCCCCCGCAGCCTCGATACGTTCCTTTACCCCCATCAAGGCCTTCGGCGATGGTTCCTTTGGTACGGTCTGGCTCTGCGATTGGCATGGGCCGCTACCCCCCAATACGCCCATGTCGACCATGCAGTCCGTCGTCGGCTCACGACCAGAGTATGCGAATACGCGTCTCGCCGCCGTCAAGCGCATGAAAAAAAAGTGGGAAGGCGGCTGGGACGAGTGCAGAAAGCTCAAGGAACTCGAGGTGCGTGTCCATCCCCTTCCTTCCTCGGTTCGCCCTTCTCTAATTGGCTTCGCTTCGCAAATCAGGCATTACTTGCAATACCCCCTCATCCAAACATCATACCCCTGTACGACTCTTTTCTTCTTCCAGAGACCAAGGAACTCTACTTCGTGTTCGAGCCAATGGAAGGGCATTTGTATCAGCTCATCAAGTCCCGCCATGGTCGTCGCCCCTTTGCAAGTGGTCTCGTCGCATCTATTTTCCGACAGATTGTCCAGGGCTTACATCACATCCATGCTTCTGGTTACTTTCATCGGGACATGAAACCGGAGAACATACTCGTCACAACGACTGGGCATCACTCATATCCCAATTTGTCACCGATTGCTCCACCTGACGCCCCTCCAGAGCAAGACGTCAAGGTCTTAGTCAAGCTTGCCGATTTTGGCCTGGCGCGTGAGACTCGGAGTAAGCCGCCATACACGGAATATGTCTCAACGCGATGGTATCGCGCGCCGGAGGTTTTGCTGAAGAGCAGAGATTACTCGAATCCCGTCGATATGTGGGCCCTGGGCACAATCATGGCCGAAGTCGTCAACCTCAGACCTCTGTTTCCAGGGAAAAAGGAAGCCGACCAACTCTTCTTGATAACTCAGGTTCTTGGTGACCCTTGTGAGACCTATGGCTTTGATGAACGTGGCAAGTCGCTCGGTGGCGGGAGATGGGACGATGGCGTGCAAATGGCTAGGGATAACTTTGGCTTTACGTTCCAAAAGGTTGGTTGGCGTCTATTTCCTCTTGCCACAGCCTCGCTCTAATTTTGCTAGATCCCACCTAAAGATACCACGTCGCTTTTTGATCCTTCGGTCCATCCGAGGCTTGTAGAGTGCATTGCCGACCTACTCAAGTACGATCCGGCGGCACGGTTGACGAGTCTCGAATGTCTGGAGCATCCATATCTCCTCGAGTCTGTGGACAGAACCCGCACTCACATTTCGCCGGCCCTGTCCGTGTCCACGTCCTTGTCTGGGCACTCCACTGGCCTTTCTACCCCCGTCTCTCAATTCACGAGTTCACCGCGTGTTGCCCAACGGCCTCCCTCTCACCTGTCTTCCCACCTCGCAGGTATCTTTGAAACATCGTCTTCCCACCGACGATCGTTCTTCCCACCATTCGACCCAACAGACCCTCATTACGCGAGTATCGCTTGTCCCAAACCTCATTACCCCCCTCCCTTACAACACTCAACAACGGAATCATCTGTATCATCGTACCCGAGTGCAGAACCGTCGCCAAACACGCAGAATGACTGGGAGAGTATGCAGACGTCCCCGCAGTTTGATATTCCCGACGAGTATAGTCAGCCTATGGACACGGCTACGTCTCCTACGTCCCAAGAGTTCCCAGTTCGACCTTCGGCCGAGCCTGATGCTCTGCATAACGGCGTTCCCTATGACGTGTCAGCACCTGTTCCGAAGTTGCACAAAGCCTCGTCTTTCCAATTTCGGAAGCAGAGGTGGCCTGGACTCGGTGGCATGTTTGGCAACAGCGACAAGAACCAGTTACCTCCTGTGGATGAGTCGCACAGCTCACTCCAAAGCCACAACAACACAGCATCCCTCAAACGAACGCAGTCCTCGAGTACGGATAGCCGCTCGTTGCCGGAAGTGCCATCGACTACCGCCGCAGCGCCTCCACCGATGGATCCTAAGAAGGTGAAGAAGGAGGCGGCACGAATGGCACGGGAAGCCGAGAAGCAACGGCGTGCTCAGATGGAGAAGGCCCAGCGAGAACAATCCCGGGCCGTCATGCAGAACCGCAACCAGCTCATCATGGAATCGCAAACAACGCAGCCGCCTGAGTGGAAGGGTCTGCAAGCACAACCACCGCTGTTGGGCAATATTCATGACGCGTCACGCTTGGTCAGCCCAGAACACAAGCAACGGAATGGTGGAGGACCTATTCGCGATCGCCCTGCTCACGGTCTTGGCCCGTACGAACGAGTGGCGAAGGCACGCAAGCGCGAGTTCGATGATGACCACTCGATGTCATCCGCCGACGTACGGAGCAGCGCTGTGATGTCCGTGATGTCCTTTGCAACAAATAACAGCGATCCTGGTCATTTCTTGCAGCCCCGACCCAGTCCATTCACCTCAATACGCGAGTCAACGACGTCATCTCCACTTGGGCATTACGACGATGTTTCCACTTGCGCGTCAGATTCATCCGTTAGCCATCACTTCCCACAGGCATCAATGGATTCAACGTCGCTCTCCGACCTCGGTTCGCCTCCTCCATTACATACCTTAAGTTTGTCGCCTGCGGGATCATGGCGGACACTGCAAGGTGGTGGCAGCGCCGACGAGAGTCTGCAGCAGCCAAGACCTTCACATCTCACAATCCCATCTCCATTGAATGAGTTGCCGTACGGTGGGCATCTGTGTGCAAACTCTCCAAGCCCCGGTTTGAGCGCGCCGAAGTCGGCCATCAATCCGATTTTCAAAGTGGTCCGTTCCCTCTAGTCTCTCCAAGGCGGCAGGTTTACTCACGCCTACGTCACTTTAATATCACAGCCATCGCGACCATCACTAAGGTTGTCCTTGAAACGCTCGCCTTCGACACCTGCCTTACCACCTTTTGCTCGTCTCGATGCGATAGCTAATGGGGAGCGCCCGCCTCTCTCGCCCATGGCGTTTTCGGCGCCGGACGATGAATTTTGATTTTTCGATGCCTGTTGTTTTATTGATCACTTGCACTTGTTGTTTGTTCCCCCAGCCCATCCTCGCATACACTCATCCATCATCTATTTATGCTACCCGCGCTCCCTCTGGGAACGACCTTGCTGCCATCTTATCCCAGGAATTAAACCGCACTCACTCACGCTCATCCACCCGCATTTTCATCCAAGTCGACGCTCATTCCAATTTCGCTTCATCTTTGTTTCTGTCTTCGTAATTCTGTCTTTCTGCTCATTATCTGTGCACTCATTCCTTATTCTTGCCTTAATCCGCTCCTCCTTCGTTCAATGTGCACTCTTACTGGCAGCTTTTTATTAGCGGTATCGTATATCTGCCTAGTACATTCTTGCCAGGCGATGAGGTCACTTTAGTAGACACCATGTATTCTTAGGCCCGCCGACAGCTCACGCAGTCGGGTGCATCGGGAGAAGAAAAAAAAAAACATTAAATCTTCTATCGTTGTGCGTGATGAACGGAAAAATCTTTTCCGATATGACCGATCTGATGCTGGTGTTTGGGGAAGGTTCGTTTGAAGTGAGAGTCATCGCACTGACACTCAAACTAGATGTCTCTTCTAGATTACGAGTTTTCGGGATAAAAAGTACATTCTATGCGCTCAGAGCTAATGCCCGTGATGGGGAGCCTGCTCGAAACGGAGACCACTGACATGTGGCGGTGAGCAAAAGTAAGCACGTCAACAAAGGAAAGAACTCACCAATATCTGTTTTGAAGAAGCGCGTAAACATGGCACGGTCGGCATTGTCAGAGCATAGAACGGAGATTAAGGCTTACCCGCACGATTGAGGGCCGGGTTTATCCTGTCCGAGAGAGATGAGCATCTCTGTCCTACGTTTCGGGCTACAAACAAGTAAAGCTCCGCACCACATTGATATAAATCTTGGGGTGACCAAGTGGTCCAGAACCTACAGGGAAACAAGACGACGGGAAGAAAGTTCCCCCAAGAATCAGTATTTTTTTTTTTTTCTAAGACGGGGGTTTGAGTGTCTAGCTTTGGGGGCCTTGACTTACCGCCATCACAGATGGCCCTGCGGCCGTGAACGAGGCGAATAGGTTCGTTCGCGACGAGCTCCATCGCGCTGAGCGGGTTGGGCTGGAGCTCCATTACGGTCTGTTCGAAGCGCGGGCCAGACTGACCCGCTGGACGCGGGCGCTGGTTCGTCGACCACGTCGAGGCACGGTTCGGAGCTTGGGGAGCGTCGGTGGGGATCGGCTTGGCTTTTGCTGGCACCGCTGAGGAAGGGGTGGAAGAAGATGATGAAAGGCGGACGAGCGCTGGACGTAGACGTCCTGCTCGTGTTGCTGCTGCTACAAGACGTGTCGAGATCATGACTTTTGACCACTGTCCGCTGAGAGAATATGGGAGTTGGCTGAGGGATGGATGCGCACGTGGGAGATCACGGGAACGCGGCAGGACGAAAAAGGAAATCACGGATTATTCTGGAGGGGTCTCGAGGATTCGGGATGATGCAAGGATGACCAGGTTATATAAAATGAGCCGTCGTCCAAACGGTGGTGATTCAACCAAACTACGATGGCTATCGACTTGGACCAGTTCACAGACAAGGCGCAAGCAACTGTGCAAGCTGCCGTTCAGCTTGCGAAAGACTACGCCAATTCACAAGGTGGGTTATTTGTTGTCGCTTCCGCACTAATTCCGAGCGCTCATTTACTCCTTTATACGTGCAGTATACCCCGCACACATTGGTTCCGTACTCTTGAATGAAGGCGCCGGTGATGAAGCAACTCCGGGAGGCGCCTCGCAAACTCAAATACCCATCTTCGCGTCGGTGATTCAAAGAGCTGGAGGCGAGGTGGTGAGTACATCCCTATCTCTGTGCTGCTGCGGGACCACACTGACCCCTCTGCCAGACACCCGTCAAACGCGCGCTGCAACGCATCATTGTTCGCCTCCCTGCCCAATCCCCACCACCAGATGACGTCTCTCTGGCGTCCGAGACGCTTCGCGTGTTGCGCGACGCGCAGAGTCTGCAAAAGACGATGCACGACTCGTATGTCGCCCAGGACCACATCCTCACCGCGCTCGTCAAAACCCCCTCTATGGCCCCCGTGCTGAAGGAGGCTGGTCTTACGGAGGCGGCGCTCGTCACGGCAATCGAACAAATTCGCGGCAACAGGAGAATTGAAAGTCGTTCCGCCGAACAGGGCTTCGATGCGCTCAGCAAGTATGCCGTCGACCTCACCGCCTTGGCCGAGGAAGGCAAAATCGACCCCGTTATTGGACGCGACAATGAGATTCGTCGCATCGTTCGCATCCTTTGCAGAAGGTAAGACTCTTTTTTTTGCACGTTTCAGGGTCCATTTTCCATCAGCTGATTCTAACGCTCAAAAGGACGAAGAACAATCCCGTTCTTATCGGCGAACCTGGTGTCGGCAAGACCTCTATCGCCGAGGGACTCGCGCAACGCATAGTCAATCGTGACGTCCCTGCTTCCTTGATTTGTCGGGTGTTTTCCCTTGACATGGGCGCGCTCATGGCTGGTGCTAAGTACAAGGGCGAGTACGAGGAACGCATCAAGTCGGTACTGAACGAAGTCGAGAAGGCAGCCGAAGACGGTGGTCCGGGCGTCATCCTCTTCATCGACGAGTTGCACCTCATCATGGCCGGCCGCGGATCCGAAGGTGGTGGTATGGACGCCGCAAATCTATTCAAGCCACTACTCGCCCGCGGAAAGCTTCGCTGCATTGGCGCGACGACTCTGGCGGAGTATCGGAAGTACATCGAGACTGACGCCGCTCTGGAGAGACGATTTGCGCAAGTCCTGGTCAACGAGCCCAGCGTCCCCGAGACTATCAGCATCCTTCGTGGTATTCGCGAAAAGTACGAAGTTCATCATGGCGTGCGGATCCTGGATGGTGCCCTCATCGCAGCTGCAACACTGGCGAATCGTTATCTCACTGCCCGACGACTTCCGGACTCTGCGATTGACTTGGTAGATGAGGCATGTGCAAGGTGCGTTTTTTTTTGCCGGAACTTCTGGGGTTCTACACGAATTCTAAACCTCACACGTTTTAGTGTCCGCGTGACTCGCGAAACTGCTCCCGAGGCAATCGATAAACTGCAACGTCGGAAGCTCGAGCTCGAGGTGGAAATTCATGCCCTTGAGCGCGAAAAGGACCAGGCCTCGAAGGATAGATTGCAGGCGGCCCGCAAGGCGATTGCTCAAGTTGACGAGCAACTCGCCCCCCTCGTTGCTGCATACGAGAACGAGAAGTCTCGTGGCGACGAAGTCAATAGACTCCGCAAGAAAATCGATGAATTAAAGGCGAAGGCCGATGAGGCAGAGAGAAGGTAAGAACAGCCCCTCTTCCACGTGGTGCAACGTAGGTTAATCGGTTGCATTTTCAGATATGATCTAGCTACAGCGTCAGATCTACGATACTATGCTCTTCCAGACGCACAGAACCGCTTGGAATCTCTCCTCGCTAAGCAGGCAGACGAAGAAAAGTCGGGTCATGGAAGTGCAGACACCGTTACTCCAGAACAGATTGCGGAGATTGTCGCCCGCTGGACCTCTATCCCTGTCACCCGCCTGATGTCAACCGAGAAGGAGAAGTTACTGCGCATGGAAAAGATTCTATCAGAAAGCGTCGTGGGCCAACCGGAGGCTGTGAAGGCGGTCGCCAACGCCATTCGCCTGTCGCGAAGCGGCCTAGGCAACGCCCAGAGGCCAATTGCAAGTTTCCTCATGGCGGGTCCCTCCGGCACAGGCAAAACGCTTCTTAGCAAAACGGTGAGTACCGACAGCCCCCGCGATCAAAGTTCCTCTCTTACTCACAACCGTTGCAGCTTGCGACTCTCCTGTTCGATTCCCCGGATGCTATGATCCGCATCGATGGCTCGGAATACTCGGAGAAACACTCTATCGCGCGACTCATCGGTGCCCCGCCTGGCTACGTCGGGCACGACTCTGGTGGGCAGTTGACGGAATACGTGTGGCGCAAGCCGTACAGCATAGTCCTCATTGACGAGATCGAGAAGGCATCGCGCGAATTCGTCACGCTGTTCCTTCAGGTCCTTGACGATGGCCGCCTCACAGACGGCCAGGGCCGCGTCGTCGACTTCCGCAACACGGTCATCGTGATGACCAGCAACCTCGGTGCGGCGTATCTGAACGACATGGGCGAAGGGCCTGTGCGGCCTCACACGAGGCAGCTCGTGATGGGTGCCATACAAACTCACTTCCCGCCCGAGTTTGTCAATCGTATCGACGAGATTATCATCTTCGTGAGTGACATTTTCTATTGTGGACGATTCGAAATATTGAATGCTGATGACATTGTCCAGCGCACACTTTCTCAGAAGAACATCATGCGTATCGTCGACCTACGCCTCAAGGAGGTGCAAGACCGGCTTTCGGACCGCAAGATCACTCTTCAGATGGATGGCGAGGCGAATGATTATCTCGCTGCGCGCGGTTACTCGCCTGTCTACGGAGCACGTCCGTTGAACAGGGCGATTCAGACCGAGTTGCTCAACCCGCTGTCCGTCATGCTCCTCTCCGAGCGCGTGCAGGATGGAGAAGTGGTCCGCGTTGGCTTTGACGGCCCTCGAAACCGACTACATATCTTTGCGAATCATGAAGGGAGTGAGGTGGATGGTATTGATGGTATAGACGTAGACTATGACGACGAGGACGATCTGCAGATTGAAGAAATGGACTGATCAGAAGTTGTTGGACA
>Ga0307512_10007739_pt1 | contig 10574 bp, 11 predicted proteins | sample 14_EM_MG_FD_200267 | JGI IMG/M metagenome (GOLD analysis project Ga0307512, IMG submission 200267) | Populus trichocarpa ectomycorrhiza microbial communities from riparian zone in the Pacific Northwest, United States - 14_EM | ecosystem: Host-associated > Plants > Roots > Unclassified | place... | reverse complement strand
AAGGGTGATTGGAGGAAGAAGAGGAAAGAGGCGTTCCAGCAGGCTAGTCTTGCAGTTGGGTCGTATCAGATTGAGGAGATATTTCTCTGAACCATGGGCATAGTTGTGTGGTTGGGTGTGGTATTAGCAGATCAGTAAAAGTAATATATCGTAACTGTGCCAGGGCGCCAGTCTTATCTTTTTTGTAGTCCCATTAAAACGCGTTCCTATCCTAGTTTGTGATCGATAACAGAAGATAAAAAACGATTAGATTGGATCATCAAGGCGAGACAGTTCGAAAATAATCTGTCCTGCTTCCCTCCCATCGCATGGAAAGAGCTCGGGCTGGATGCCGAAACTTAAACCAGCAGTGGTCGGCGACTCCTACGTATTACTCGTATGCGGAAATCAACATAACGCAGTTGTTATAATATCATAAGGCCATCCTAACCGAACTAGTCTTTTAAAACGACATCCTCTTCCTACGATGGTCGTGTGGACTATCTGAACAACCGCCTGGGATTGAGAAATGAGAGACGACTACGCTTCCGACCCGATGGTGGCTCGCTCACTGCCCCCATCAACTGGAACAAGGGGAATCCACCAATCCACACCTCGAAGACGGTATCCGCCTGTCCCCGTTGATCGGCCGCAGGGGCCCCAAACTCCGACACATCCAAGTCCAACGACTCGAGGCAACGCCCGCAATCACCCATGAAGGATAATCTTCCCCTCTCCAGCAACGCCCGTACTCTCGTCCGAAGCCCTTCGGTATGGTTCTCCCTCTCGTCCTCAGGCAAAAACTTGAAAAGCAGCGCTGAGAGATAGATCGCCTTCCATCTTATCCGGTCGAGGCCGACATCGACGTCAGCATTGGAGCTCCTAGCGGCCCCAGGGTCCTCGGTGGGAGGGTCCCCGATCGCCTCCTCCGTCTGCACAATCAACCTCTTCACCTTCTCAACATCAAACTCGGCCGTGTGTGCCAGGAGTTTGAGTAGGATAAGAGTCGAATAGATTTGGACCTCGACCACTTCTTCGTCTATCGTTCCCCCCTCGGGATCACCGTGACTGGAGAACAGCGCACGAAAAATCGATTCCACCTCGATCCCGCTCGTGACGGTGGCGACCTGGGTCCATGTACCAAGATTTAGGATCATGGCCATCGTGTAGATCGTCACTGGTCGGCTGTAACCACTCTTTAGGGCAGAGCTCAGAAGCTTCAGGGCTGTGTAATACGTAAGCCTCGGCAGTCCACCGTTGGCCATAACATGGTGCTGTGCGATTGCGATGAATGCGTCGGTAGCGTAGTAGTTCAAGCGTTCGCGGTGGTCTTCCGGGATTGCCTCGTTCGTCCGGTGCCAGATGTAAGCAATGTCCCTGAGTACAGTCTTCCGCGACCTGAAAGCGTACGGGACGCGGTATGCGAGCCAGAAAGCGAACGCGACGACATCGGAATAAGGGGTGTTGGCCATCAGTGCGTCGATCAGCTCCGAGGCAAGATCGTTGAACCTGATCCTCCGCTCCACCAACGGCTTCCTCCTTTCGGGGGGCAAGAGGAGATCCAAAGCGTACGTGATCAGAGCTCTGAGCACGTTTTCGTCCTTTGACCATGGCGAGTCGTAATCTTCGCAAAAGGATGTGAGGAAGGGGACGATGAGTGACGTGCTGTCGTAGCTGCCTCGAGGGATACACGCGTGCATGCCACGGATAAGGTTGATGAGAACCTTGTTGCTGAGGGGTTTTTGGCTGCGAATGTGCCGCTCAAGCATCACCCCAATCTCTCTGATGAATTTCCACCGATTCTGGATCTTCAACTCCCGACCGTCCAATAGCACATCCTCAGCCCCATCCACGGGAGAAAGCCATGCAACCGCGGTCAACAACTGTTCCCGGATCCCTTCGAAGCGCGGGTTATCGAGAGCACTGATGGTGAGTTGCTGGGCTGCCCAGGCAACGGAAGGGGGTATATGAACTCCTCCGACGTTGTGATTGTGATCCAAACCCCAGTCTATCGCCGATTGGAATTTGATGTTCCCAAGTACGAGAACACAGTCGATGGCAGTATTGGTCTGGTCTTGGCCAACTCCTTCGCGGGACAGAGCCTCGAGAACTAAGTTAGCGAGTACGATCACCGGCTTTCGGAAAGAATTGTAGGGACGGGAGGAGGAGATCATGGCCAAGCTTGAGACCAAGGCCTTGGACTCGGATGGGTCGAGTGGGACCTGAGATAGCCATAGGATGGCCTCCTCTTGAACCTTCTGACTGGTATCAATATCCGGGGGGTCGTAGAGCGCGTTAGCCCACCAGACGCGCATGTACTTGTATTTTCTCGGGAAGATTGCTTGGGCTCGCATGTACCAATCGTGACGGGTTCCCGTGCTGAAGATAGTTCGAACGAATGGGAACAAAATCACACCGGTTATGCGGCGGAGAGTGAGATAGCAGAAGTTTGCGAAAAAATCCACAATTGAGATGACGACCTCTCCGGTGGCAACGGAGAGTTGATAGGGGAGGAATGTCGAGTAATGACGGAAGGAAGGGTTCGTAAGGAAGGGCAGGATGGTCAAGAGGAGGTATGCGATGCCAAAAATCCCGCCTATGGCTACCAGGACCATTGCTACCGTCTCGTCCATTTGCCAGAGGTATATAATGACACCCATGAAGAACAAGAAGACGGAGGAGTGGAGGAGTCCCGGGAGGAAGGCGACGAGAGAGTGAACATTTAACCGCTGGAATGCCATGAACCGCATGTGTCGCTGGCAAGCGCGAAGGAGGCCGACAATCGGGTTCGTACCACTGTTGTACTCCGTGAGCCACCCTTTACAGATTATGGCGCCGAAACTGGCACCGAGGCTGGCAAAGAGACTTGCGAACCAAAGGCAATTCACAGCGATCGCGGAACCAGTGGGTTTCTGGGGGATAGTCGGATCGGATATGTTCGCCAAGTTTGGGTCACGACCATTCAACAACTGATGAAGGAGTAAGGCCGTCTGTAGTTGATAATTCGGTTGTAAGTCGTCGAGGGCCCTGATGAGGAAGGCTGTAACGATGGCGGAGAACAAACCAGCCTGGAGATCGTGTGTCAGTTCAGTGAGAATCAATGACCACGCTTGACCACGAGACTCACGAAAATGAGTAGCACGTCTAAATCATCATTCCACTTCCCCAACCGCTTTTCGTCAACCTCTTGAGATATTTTGTTATAGGTAGGCCAAACCCCCGCATGGATACCCTCGGATATACCGGCGGTTTCGTAATGGGGTAAACTGGAGTCCGAGTGGGGAGAGAACTCGGCATCGAATCGATAAGCGTGATCCGGGGTGGTATGGCGGAAATCGTCGCGGGTAAACCCACGGTGGGGTGGGGGGATCGATGTGAATCCGCCTACACCACCACCAGGAGCAAGCTGGCGGTATTGCCTCGAAGAAGCAGGTGATTCTATGGTTTGCGAAAACGATGGGGTAGGCATAAACATCATGCTCGGTGGTTGTGGTGTGGTATCAGGAGACAGGTGAGGGAAGGGCGATGGTCGGGGAGGAATCGGCGGGGTTGCTTGAGGCTGGGGTGGGGTTTCGGATTGGGGGGACTCTGTTGCGGACGTCTCAGTCACAAGTGTGGGGAAATTATTGGTGACCAGGTTCAGCGGCCACCTGCCACTGAAAGAACTATTCGTCCGCTGCGGTGAAACGGAGTTTTGTGTCATACTCGTCGAATTCCTACGACTCGAAGGCAACATGGCGATAGTGAGAAAAAGGGGAGATACACGAGGCGAAAACCTGCCAGTGGCAGAGGGTATATGTAGTGCGGCCACGAGAGAGACATTCTGTAGAGAACAGATGAGACAGAAAGTAACGTTGCTGCAATGCGGCAACAGTAACCGCCGACTAGGCCCACAAAGATCGGGAACCGGTCAATCGATCCCATCTACTTAGGTAACCACCACGGTGTCTTCGAGACACACCTTATCCAGGAAAGCCGCGTGCACTCCCGGCATTATCAATGCAGGCAGGAGGCCACATTTTCCTCTTCCATTCCACCGGTCATGATTAATGTGCAGTGGAAGGAGCAGGACGATATATGAATGAATGACTTTCCACGACCCAGATATGCAGAATGTTTGCCAGCCACCGCGATTTGTATTGTCCTGAGGGCCCAGACAACAGCGTTGGCCACTAGTCTTTGAGTGGCTGGGTGACGGTGTCCACAAGGCTAGGGATATATATACCCGCCACAGTATACATATCCTTCTGCAGGGTCCGAACGTAAGTACGGTACTTGATTGTGCCAAGTTATTGTACGTCATCTTGACCGCACATTTCCGAACTCGGTTCTGATAGTTCTACCTTCCGCGGTGGATCTCTCTTACTTGTAAACGCGCCATAGTACAACTGGAATGGAGAGGAGACATCAGACTCGGGTGCACGCCGTGGATTCTGAGTTGGGAAGAAACGAATCATAAAGGCAAGGAATGATACAGCTACAGCGCAGCGGTGGTAGTCGTGATATCCACAACAATCTCCTTCATTTTGTTGATTCCCTCCTGCGAGAGGACATCCAGATTCCATTCACCTTCCAAGAATCCCGATGGAAGCATGTACTCTTCATAGGGGCGAGCTTGATGCGGCGGTGTGATGACTCTGGTCACAACATCTCCGCTATAATTGCGGACTGAAGTGTCGAGCGGGCTCGGGCCCCAGAGGTGAGGAAGAGGGTGGGCGTCGAACATGAACTCGTACTGACGGCGGAGCTGTTGATCTGCTTCAAGACGAAAACCGACATTGATATTGCTTGCCCAGCCGTCATCTAATTTAATTCATGCCATGAGAACTGGGCGGTTGTCTGCATCGAATATGATCAAAAAGACTAAGAAGTCGACTGTATCCTTCGGGGCACAGCCGCTAGGAGGATTCTGCGGCGCAACGAAGAGGTTGAAGGAGTCTCCAAAACAATAGCTGAGGAGTTTATTAGTGTATGGTCCGTAGTAGTGATTTTCAAATGGCACGTTCTTGCGCCTGCAGATCTCGAAGATCCTGAGCAGACCTGCGGGTCAGCTGTTGTCAGTGGAGAACGGCATGCTATGCAGTGTGATTACGATCAGCGGATACAGGCACGAAGAAATTAGAGACGTAGACGTCGTTGAACTTGAGCTTGAAGCCTCTGGTTAATTAGTCTCCTCAAGCAGACCGCGTAATATCACTGACGATCACCGATGAGGGATGTAGCGATGTGACTGGTCTGCCTCTCGACGCGTCAACTTTGTAACGTCGTGGATTTGTCAACATTGCTCACGCACCGCCCAACTGTCCGTTAGTCCTTAGGAGGTTGGGACTTTGTGGTCGGAACATTACATTAGATTATGGGAAGATGAGCAGCAGGCTAAGTTAATGGCGGTCATGTGACCTTATTCTCACCCATTCGACGTCCCACCATGACTGTGCGAGAACGAATCTCACATACTCTCGACAAAGACTGACGCACAAACAATATCACAGGATTTATTTTACTGCTATGCACACATGACTCCGTCCGACTTGCGGACTCTCGATACGCTCGAGGGCCCAGATTACATGGATGGCTATCTATCCGACGAGGGTTCGTCTCACAACCCCTTGCGTCTTCAATATCACGCTAAGGTGTGACCATCCAAGAGATCTGGATATCCCTCCGGGCACTAAACCTCCCAACCCCGAAGAATCTGAACGTAAGTATGAAAACTTGTTCGTGTCGTGTAACCTTGGATCATCCTGACCGCTTCTTTCCTCGGTTCCCACAGTGTTGCCTTCCGTTGTGCACCCCTCTTATCCGTTCGGTAACCCCTTGAGCATTAAACACCCTGCGTCCCGGCCCAAGCGTCCCTTCGAACCCTCATCGCGCGCTTTATTCGAAGACATGGTCCCGTTAGGAGCTGGGGTCAATGGCTTCCTGCGATGGAAAGAACTCGGGCTGGATACCCTCCTCCCTGCTGACGAAGAGGCAGAGAAAAAGGTACAAGCTGAGCAAGCTCGAAAGATGGCAAACGGTGCCCCTGCTCACCAGCAATCCACCGGTCCTCCCCCCCAACCGGCAGGTCTGCAACGACAAGCCGCTGAGACACAGACCGATGAAGAGGGAGATGAAGAGGATACAGAAGGGGACGATGACGAAGAGGAAGAGGAGGAGGAGGAGGAAGAGGAGGAAGAAGAAGAAGAAGTAATAACCGAGGCCGACGAGGACGAGTCTTTGAGGATAGACAGTCAAGATCTTTTAAGTAGTGACTATTGAATGATAATACTATTCGGCAAGACACTATTTCTCATCCCCCCGTACCAACTGTAGCTATCAGTGCTTCACAGACGTCTGGTTGCGTCAGGTCCTTGACCTCCACCTCGTTCTCCACTGCCCATTCGTAGGCTTCGAGGAGGATCACGTCCGAAAGAGGTACGAAATGACTCGCGAGCACCTTTATCAGGTTGGTGACACGGGATACGGCCATTCGAGTCGGTGCGTCGATCGCCTGAGGAAAATTGAGGGCTCGAGTTTATGAACAGATCTGCCCTAAGTGAAACGCACTTCGTTTTGATTTGAGTACACGGATTCTGCGTCCAGCCCTTCTTCTCCTGGTTGTCGGGTCTGACTGATGTGTTTGCTGACCCAGATGTATCCGTTCAACCCCAAGATGAGGTCAACGTTGCAGGGTAGTGAGACGAAATGCGACTTTAGTCGTCTGATGAGGATCGGGGGTACACAGACGAGTTGCCCGTTCCGAAGCTGAGCGACAGTGAGAACCCCGAACCCCGAAACATAATACACAACTGGTTACCTTGCCATACGTCAACGAGCGAGTGTGTAGTGACATCGCACCGTCGGCGAAAAATGCTTGTACTTCTGCCACCAGAAGGTCTCCCTCTTCGAAAAACTGGCGCATCTGCAACTCATCGCTTTCCAATTTTCTCCGCTATGGTGCAGATAGATATTCAGCCCTGGACCCCACCCGGTATAGACTTGCGAAACCTCTCACCTGAACACCACCAGGTAGGTTAATGGACGAAAGCATCAGGACTGCATCCTGACGAGAATTCGCATCCACCTTCCACCGTCGTGGTTGGACCTTCAAATTGACTCTGTAACATATATCCTACCGAAGGTCGGAAAATGCATCATACCTCCGTGATACGTCCGACGATAAGGTCTCCAACTTCGGGGTTATACCTCGTCCTGACCGCGCGAACGCTAACGAGTTTGTTAACCCGTTCGATGGTCCCGGCCACGGAGGATATCACGGTTTCTTGATCAATAAAAGTCCCATGACCACTGCGCTTGGATCGAACTTCAACACGATGTTAGTGACCAAAGCGTACGGAGAGGAACCCACCGCATGTAAGCATGAGACGAGGTGATCGATTCTCCCGGACAAGTCAACTTCGTCCCGCTATCAAAGTCCTCTCCGTCGTCGTCATCTTCATAGACATCGACGTCCATGTCATTTTCATACGAGAATTTCTGGGGTGCGTAGGAGAATGAATCCTTGGGTTTTGGGAATGAGGTGAAGGTGATCATGGTTCCGTGGAAACGAGGTCGGATTCTGGTGGACTGAGTCGAAAACCGAGATCGACATTGTCCACATCTCGTCTCAGTCAGGCTGACCGCGACTTGGTAGATTTTCCCACCTTTGCAAGAGAATCGCAGGGGCTTCTAAATTCTACGGATTTTCGTTCGATAAAGCCCTCCCCTTACTTACGTAAGGAGTTTGGGACGGATGCTTGGTAATGTATTCTAATTCTTCTATAAGCCTCTGCGCGAGAGTTATTAACTCTGCATCTCCTTGACGAGTTCACCCCACAGCTGCTGTATACTCTTGTTCCCGGTCAATTCCCTCGGCTTAGCCTCGTCCCTCAAAAACCCGTACTTCTCTCCCGCGAGAAACCGCTCGATAATGTCAAGGTGACCGCGAACTTCAGAAACGTCGCCCCAATCTTCCAAATCGACGATATCGAAGGTGCATGAGAGGATGATACCGTGCTTTGAGTGCAAATTCGTTTTCTGCGAGCAGGAGGGGGAGATAGAAAAAAAACAATGAGTAAAGTCGAGAAGATGTGGAGCTAGGGTCGCTCACCAGTTTACCCCAACTGAAGGCATGTTCCAGGGTATATGTAAATTCTGGAGTTTGACCGAATGCCCAATCCCACGTCTGGGTTTCGAGAGGTCAGTTATCCAAATAAAATGAGTTCCATATGCACCCGATTTGATGAACCGACTCACGGTAAGTTCGTGCATCCCTTTCCTGATCTCCTCGATACCCTCGCAATCCTCAGCCTCATCCACCCAGTTGATCTAAGAGAGTGCGTGTCAGTGATCAAGTTTCGATCCTGACAAATGTCCCCCTGACCGTCTCTCGAATATTGTAATGGTCCTGGAATTCGCGCACGACAGCATGTACGAAGCCTTCGTGCGATATGTCTGGTTTGTGTTGTCGAAGATTGCAGACGGGCGAACGGACGGACGCTACTCCTTTGGTTTGCATCGTGTCCTGAGATGATTTCAAATGGTCAATTCAAGGCTCAAGTTCGAGAGAAATGCATTCGGCACCTTGTTGGAATGTAGAAGCTTCCCTAGAGTCCCTAGCTCACTCGAGATCAGCATCGTGCCATGGTGGTAGGCACGCTTGTTAACGATCTTGTATGCTGATCCTGAGACGTGTCTACCGAAATCAATGCCATCGTCAACACTTTCGTCACCGTCCGGTGGGGGTGAAAGGAACATATCTTAAATTTCCCGACGCATATATCATTCCGTTCATTCACGTTCGCGTCCACGAGACCGAGGGACTGGATGGCGCGCAATACGACTTTCGCGGAATCGTTCCGGTCGAACGAAGATCTTGAAAGGTGGATTGAGAAGTTTGAATTTCCAATATCCTAAAGATTCCCTCTCAACACACCACAAGGATAACAGGGGAAGAGAGTGGTTTACATGGTAAACCGTGCCTCCTCCGCTCCGCCTCCGGATGAAGGGTACTCCCACTCTTCGGAGTTCTGTCATGTTTACTTCCTTCCAAGGGTTTTGATTTCGACCTATGACCACGCATGGATCGTCTCTGTAAAGCAGTAATAGAGGGTCATGATGAGGTTTGTGCTTGAATAGCCTGCAGCGAAAAACCCCAATCTGTGAGCGAGAGCTGATTTGAGTCCGCTCGTTTATATGATCCTCACCAATCCTCTAGAGAGAGGTTAAAGTATGGGTTTGTAGATTTCGAGACATAAATCGAGTGTTTTGCAACTTGTGTAGTAGAGGTCGATGACGAACGAGAGTAGCGAAGCGTAAGACGCGTCCGAGTGACGCGGTGGAACACGGAAGAGATCATTCGAGGGAAAATCACAAATTCTCGATTTGTCTGCCAAAGGTCGAGACAAGAACGTATAGAATAGGGACTGAAGGTACGACGTTCTCTGTCTGTATGTGTAGTTCTACTTCTGCACCCCGGTAAAGACTGGGTTCTCGACTTCGTGGATTTGTTTCTGGCCCGGTGGTGAGCCGGGGATGGTTTTGGTCAAGCCCTGTGTCGAGAGTTAGAGACGCGGTTGGTGAATGGAATGGTGTATGAAGAGACGTACGAGTTTCTCAAACATGCACTTGTTAAGTGTTCGTTCGGGCTTCCTACACCGGTAGTATTCCTGCGCGTATGGTGAGCAATCGGCGCGGATACTTCAAAGTTGAGCGCACCTGGTTGTTAGCTTCCAGACAATTCCAATGCTCATCGAACTGCTTGAGGCAGTTCTCCCTCATCTTAGTGATCCTAATAGCCTCGGTCAGTAAAGGGTCAGCAGAAGGGACACCATCACTCGACGCACAAGTCTTGAGCACACCGGGTGACTCTACGACCTTCCTTAAGACAATGACCGGGGTCGCGGTTCTCCGCCTTACAAAGCATAAAGTCCTCTATAAAGCAGCTCCAACAAAATTCGTATGGACATTAGACACCTCGGCGAAGACCAACCATTGTAATCCTTGCAATACGCGCCGATGAAAAACGCGGCACTCTTCAACGGTCCACTGGTCGTTCCGAGCTCGTCAACTTTTGGGATTGAGCTTGGAAGGGGTGAAGGTTCCTTGTAAGGGTGGGTGGAGGTGGAACCGTCGTGATATGCGCTCATCGTCGTTCGAAGGCTCTCGTTCCCGTGGACGGCGGTAACGGTGGCGGAGAATAACGGTGTGGGAACTCTACCGGCGAATCATCCGTTCTCGATTACGATCAATCCTTTCCTCCTCTCCCTCGACCTTTGCTGGGAGCACTATGGAACAATACCCAGGTACAGGGCTCTCTCTCTCTCCCAGTTGGCGTACGCACTCGAGAAACGGTTGTGTCTGCTGAATCAGTCTCCGTAAGTCCCCTGAGTGGCCTGCCCAACGATATCGTGCTGACCTTCGGGGGCTTGCAGCTCCGACGCGATTCTGTATAAAGACGAGGTTTGAGATTGCCCTCTCGAGCATGCCTTATAGTCTAATATTACCCAGATAGACCGAGTGTCACCCAAGTTGTCATCCATCTTCACAGGCTTAAACCAACTCAAGAGCTCACTCGCACCCGTCAACTGCCTCCCTCCAGAAGCCCTCGCTCT
>Ga0307512_10007738_pt1 | contig 10575 bp, 13 predicted proteins | sample 14_EM_MG_FD_200267 | JGI IMG/M metagenome (GOLD analysis project Ga0307512, IMG submission 200267) | Populus trichocarpa ectomycorrhiza microbial communities from riparian zone in the Pacific Northwest, United States - 14_EM | ecosystem: Host-associated > Plants > Roots > Unclassified | place... | reverse complement strand
AAATTCAGAGAAAAGGAGAAAAAGCGAAATAAGTTGAATCAAGTAGCACCAAGTGTGCTCAAGTGACAACCAGTTTTGACAAGTCTCATCAAGAGACGATGTGTTTTGCTGATGCAGTCACTGGCGAAGTGTCCCCATTTTCTGCATTTCATGCATTGTACAGGTTTGGCCTTTTGTTTCTTAGGTCTGACTCTTGTGTTGCATACGTTCATTCCATCTCTGATAAGAAGGTTGGCGGAGTCTGCTGATGAGAGCGTTAAGATGATGAAGGCATGGGTTTGGTCCAGCCTTCTCCTAGCTATCGGTTTGATCCATTTGGCCTTAACGATTTCTTTTGTGCGGAGTCCATTCACTTCCTCCACTTCTTGGAGGTGATTGTCTTCCTTGGGGTCGAAGGAGATGGGCACGCTCAGTACGATCAAGTTGTAGGACCTTTCCGCAATATATGAGCCTTCTGCAAAGGCCGTGGTGAATGCTATCTCGATATCCATTTGCTTGATCCAGGTGACCAACTCTTTGCTGTCTAGGGTTAGTACTAGTGCTCCTTGGCGGGTTTTAAAGAGCATTTGGACTTTGATGCTCTTAGGTTTACCCAAGTCCTTGATCGTGTCAATGGCCTCATTAGCTTTGGAGGTCAACTCTGTCAGGCTTTTTCCTAGCAAGTTTCCTCCTTCCATATCAAGATGTTCGACAAGGATTTGTCTGCCTTTGCGCTCTAAGTCTCCTAGGACTTTAGGATCTGTGTTAGCTCTGATGGTCTGCATGGGTTTGGTGAGAACAGCATCGTGGTATTTCGATGTGTCTGTAGCTATCCTTTCGGCTGTGTCAGTGATTTTACCAACTTTACCTGTGAGATCCTTTGTGGCGGCAGCGACGCTTTCCGTATCTGCTAGCAACTTGCTTGAGCTTGTGAGGGTTTCATTTACCATGTCCTGGATGCCATTTAGCTGTTTTTTGATGGTGTCATATATCTCTACTAGATCCTTTCTTATGCTTTTTCTGATGGTGCTTTCCTTGGCGGTGGCTACTGTCTTGGTTAGTGTTTGGCCCTCTTTCTCCCTTTCTCCGCAGATGAACGTTAGGACATCCTCAAGGGACTGCTTTGTTGAATTATCTAGGTTCTCTTTACTGATGATTTGACCGATAGCGGTCGCTATTTTCTGGAGGGGAGAGGCCGCGTGGCCAGTGTTGGGGGCCAGTTGCTGGTCCTCTGTAACTGCCTTTTCCGCCACTTTGCCCTGGGGTTCCTTGGCTGTGGGGCTCTCCTTCGCATTTCTGACATTAAGGGGCTTGCTTGTGGATGTTGCAGCTGTGGTGGCTCGCGTCATGTATGTCTTTCCGCCCGGTGGGCGCATATTGGCTGGTGGTAACGTCTCCCCCTTTGATGGGGGCCTAGACATTTTTAAGACAGTGAACTTGTCTTTTGGTTGTGTTTTATGGGGATTTATGGGGTATGTAGAGGTATGTGTATGTTTTTATTGACTATTTCCTACTTCTTGCTAACACTTTCGTTGGCGAGGTTTTTTTAGCCGCGGAGGTGGTGGTTGCCGAAAAAGGAAGTCCTCACTGTCACCCCGCCGGGCGATATCATGGTATGCTCCATTCTCATGTCAGGTTTATCAGTCCGTAAATAAATCCCACCTCCAGATCACGGACTGCCTAGTGCGCCTGCCAGCCAGCTGACACTTTCCGGAGCGTGCCTACCAGTAGTACGGGTACTCAACTTTGGATCTATGCTCCTTCCCCAGAAATTGGCAGGCCGATGCGGCCCAGGGTCAACCGGCCGTCCATCACATATATCCACAACCTCAATGACGACTCGCTGCTCAGTATATTTTATCTCTGTCGGCCAAATGCTTTCGAGCTGGGCGAACGTGGTGACGTTCGGTGGGGGAATTGGGTCCGTGAGCGTTGGTGGTACAAGTTTGTGCATGTTTGTCGAAGATGGCGATACCTCATCCTAGACACCGCCTCTTACCTGCGTCTTTGCCTCGTCTGTACGTATGGTACGCCCGTGGCAGATATGCTGGCGAATTCACCACCCTTCCCACTCATTATCGACCACCCACAACCAATTGGCCCAAATCAGGACATCACCACACAAGATGAAGAACGAATAACACTTGCGCTCCAGCACCGTAATCGTGTGCGCCGCATAAACCTTAGGTTACCTGCTCCGAGCTTGCAGAAGCTCATCAAAGTCCTGGATGATGAGTTTCCGATACTGGAATATCTATATATCGCGCCTCCAACGAAACACAATACTCTCCTGGTGCTACCTGCAACGTTTGAAGCACCACAACTCCGCCTCCTCACTCTGAACCACTTCACTTCTCCAATCAGATCGCGATTGCTAACGACCTCAATTGGTCTCGTCACCCTCGCGCTTCGGTGGATCCACCCATCCACATATCTCCATCCAAATCATTTGCTTGAACCAATTTCACTCTTACCTCAGCTAGAGACACTCGAAATAGGTTTTCTCTCCCCAATTCCCAATTGCGAAGTGGAGAGACAACTGTCGCAAATGCTGATCATAACTCATGTCACACTTCCTCACCTCCAGTGGTTTACATTCTGGGGCATCAGTGCTCACCTGGAGGCACTTCTTCCCCATGTGACCGCTCCTTCCCTCAGGACACTAAGAGTACATTTCTTCAACCAGATCAGCTTTTCAGTCCCGCACCTCTTACAGTTTATGAAGACAACCGGGAGCCTCAGATTCAGCAATATCAGGTTCTTGTTCTATCATGAGGCAGTTGCTGTATTTGCCATTTCCCAGGCCAGGATTGAGGACTTCGTCATGCAAGTCTCCTGCAGACACCTTGACTGGCAGGTATCTTCGATCGCCCAAGTTTTTACTGTCCTCAGCCCACTATTCTCCATGGTAGAAGAGCTCGATCTCGACTATAGAACCCATACACTATCATCAAAGGGGCACACCCAAGCCGACCACACACTATGGCGCGAACTCCTGGGGTCATTTGGGGGTGTGAAGACTCTTCGTGTGCACAATGGTCTTGTCGGGGAGCTCTCCCGCTCTCTTCAATTGGACGGAGCGCCACCTCTGGACCTATTACCGGAGCTGAAGGAGCTCGTATGTCCTGCAGGAAGCATGGACGACAAGACGTTTTCCTCGTTCATCCATGAACGTGAGGTCGTAGGACACCCCGTCAACCTCACCACCGAAGTCGTTCCGATTGATACTGGCAGCTATTTCTTCGTTTCTTCGACTGGCAGGTACTATGTCAATCCAGATCCCATCTCTCCACGATAGCCAAACGGGGACGGGAACAGACGCTGGTCCATCCCGTGTCTCCTGCGACACGCGACCCAGACGTTGTCTTCACTGTCCTATAGTATTCAGATCTCGCCAATCCCTCCCCCCCGCCCCCACTCCCCTCGTGCAACCTCCCACCATGATGGCGGTTGCTAACGTCTTTTTGCACACGCTCCATGATTCTTTCTATCCTATTCCTTGTATCATCCTCACCATCTTGCGCCCGGGCCACTTAGTTTTGTTGATTGAAATGTCCGCCACGTCCTATCACCTTTGTACTGCGACCCCATGGAAACTACGGTCTTGCGCGTGGGTTATCGGCTACATAGTGAATCAGTCTTGGTGAACTGTTTTACCCCATTTTGTGTACGCTGCGTGTAGAATACAATCAGTTCTATCAAGGGATGTTCCATTGACCCAGCTCATTGTGAATATGATATTCAAGGCACCGCAATTGATTGGCAGCACCTACTTTCCAGCCAGCATCAGTAAGAAGAGATGATCAACTCAGCCTTAGAGCGATCTATTAGTTGGTGATGTGTCAGCCCAGAACGAGGATGGGTGGACTTCCGCTGCATTTGACGTCAAGCAGTGGTCATGTGGATCTCACATGGATACTTGTGGAGCATGGTGCCGACGCGGCGGAGTCCAAGTCCAACAGAAAGATATTTATCACAAGCGTACCCGGAATCAAGAAAGAACGCTGCGGGACGGTTTTCTTCAAACCGGCTCTTGGGCCCAAACTACTCAAACGGAAATACTATATTCGATCATACGGTATTGTCAGCGGGAAGTGCGAGAGTGTGATAGACCGTGAGTTAGGCGGGCGCGAAGCGGCGTGAGACGCGTGCGGCGAAGGGTTGGGAGAGCAGCCTACGGGGTTGATAGGATGACGAGGCCGTACGATGTGGCGTGGCTGTTTCGGTGGTGGTGTTCAGGAAGAGGAAGGTTGCCTATCGAAGCCTGTGGGTGACCCGTATTTTGGTGAGTGATGATGGAAAAAGGCGCGCAGCCAGGCGGCGTGGAGACGACGAGCGCCGGCGGCGCATCGGAAAACTTGCAGAATTCTCGCATCGGGAGCCACAGAGAAGGATGACTTTGTCTCCAGATCAGAGATACTGCGGGCGGGCCGTCCAAGGCGGCATGGAGGGTGGCTCACCGGGAAAGCAGGTGACGGCGGCACGTTGGGAGAGTAAGCCATGGGACCTTCCCTTCCTCCTATTGCACTGTGAGCGAGAGGAGGAAGTATCGGAAGAGGGTAGAGACAGGAGGAATCCGAGAAGACCTTCAAGCTCTGCAGCAAGACCTGCGCATGACATTCTGCCTGATTCTTGCTGAGTACCAATACTACTCGGACCTGAGCCGCGTCATGCTCGACAGGCTCAAGGAGGAAACGTTGCACTATTACAGCGCCCCATATACTCGGACTGTCCTGCCAGCCACCAACGCCAGGCCTAATACAATGATGGATTTCGCGGCAGGTGGAAACAGGGTGGCAGTGTGATCGAAAAAAATCCCAGGCTCAGCCACGACGGCCAGCTGGCATACACACCCAAGTTTCGTGCAAGGTCATTATTCCCTTTTGTTTCCGGTACTCATCGTAAGCAGCACATACGTAGTGAAAAGATCAACTTGCCGATTGGGAGGAGCGGGCAGGGTGCTGCCCAAACTGCCCGGAACTTCTTCAATTCCAGCCTTCCTCCATGTCCCACCGCCGCATGGCAATGGTGCAGCCCCCCAAATCGGCACGCCACCGAAGACCTCGTCTCGGATGCTTGAATCCCCCGAACCTGTTGTAGGAGACCCGGGAAAAGCAGTGAGTGCGTGGTAGCCGGGATAGATTAAGAATGTCGAGGTAGGGGTGGTGGGACCCGCAGATGTTGACGCGCACATGCCAGGGGAAGCGCTGCCGGTCACGACCGCCGCACCTACCCCCACCGAAAACACCGTCGGAATCGAACTCACTAGCGCAACCGAGGGAGCCACTGTCGCAGAGGTCCTGAGCACTGAACCCCGGGCGGAAGGCGAGAGGACGTGGTCGCGGGACGCTGCCTCGAAGGGACACGAGAGAGGACAAAGGTGCGCTCAAAATGCCGCCATGAGAGGGTGAGCGAGGGTCCGAGGCACTGCCGCGAACTGCACGTGCGAGGGCAAACGCGATGTGCTGTCACTAGGGGCCCGGCTGAGGGGGCACTGGTCATCTTGAAGGGCGCGGCTCCTTGGTACCTTGATGAAAAGTCGTCTCAGGACCTAGAGGGAGGCCGCATTGGGAGGAAAATCTCGAGTCGAATAGTCCTTTTGAGGCCAGCAAAACTGCCGCGGGCAACGTCGCGCGTCAATAAGAATATCTGGCCGACTCAAATTCAGTCAGAAGGCAGCATCATCAACGAGAAAATAACCACGCACCTGTGTCAATGCCTCCTTCGTCCCATCCCACCGTCGAGGTGTCGATCTGTGTTCGCTTCGAGGCCCATTAAGAGGGCACGCCGTTGAATATCGCGCTTTCTACACGTGTCGTTATTGTGAGACGACTTCTGCGTAAATTTTTGAGTCAACCCCCACCTGCATTGATTTCATCACGGAGGTGGTTCAGTAGTGCTTTTCATCTCGTCTTCGAGGGGAAGCCCGGGAGGGATGGGTCCTTCAAACCGACTGTACAGCCTCCTCTCGACTTAACACGCACACACCAATGGACCTCTTCGATTTGCTCATCTCCATCACCTCCAACATCACCTAGGGAGGGTCCTCCCGCTCGATTCCCATCAATTCCAATAGCTCTGGTGGCAGTGGTGGTAATGGGAGACTGGTAGGAATTGTGGTGGTGGTGGTTATGGTAGTTTCCCTTGCATCGTTGCCTAAGCGACCTCAGGACCGTCGCGAGATAAATCGCCCGACACACCGCCGACACTTATCTGATGGCTGATGGTAAATATTAGATTCTAGAGCAACTCTTCTTTTTTTTTCTTCATTTCTAATCCTTGCATGTAGTCTACATGTCTCTCTTCGGTCCCCTCCGTCCTTAACTGTTTCGCGTTCTCATGTCCCCGGCCTCGCCATAGTTGGGGAGATAATATGAGTGTCTTGAAGACTTACTGGGCAACATGACCATGATGTGTGCAAATTCAGAGGACGTATTGTTTCACTCGAGGAACTCTGATGGAGTTTGAGATGACTCCGCAGACGGTAGAGTATGAGGATAGCGTGAAGACCCGCGTATCAGGGACAGAGGTTGACGTCGCTCGCGGCGGGTGGTGCGTAGACGAGGATCGAGAGCGCAAGGTGGAGGATCTGTGGGCGGGGTGCAGAGAAGTGGTTGAAGAACGAAAAGGGGGGCGCGTGTGCAAGCAGCGTGTGACACATAAACACGAGCGGTTCCACAGCTGGAAGATCAGCATAGAACGCGCGAAATATCAGAGCTGATGGAGCCCGCATTGAGGAGGGTACGAGGCGGAAGCCAAGCTGGAAAGACGGAAGGACACACCTGGTGAGGACGGGTCCGGGTCCATGAGACGCCCGAGAGACGCCAGAAGCATGGGGAGGCGCGTTGCGGCGACTATGAAACTGCCTGAGTACACGAGACGTGGGCGAGGGCAGGATGTGTGCGTGATGACGAAGGTGAGCTGAACGGGCGGGTTGGTGCCTCACATTTGGGTGGGCGGTAATTTGGACAGATGGCAACAGTACAGTACGGCAACAGAACAAACGATCACTGCTTCCGAGTCACTGGGTGGTCGTGGATCATTTTACCCCTTGCTTTCTGGCTACGCACTTGTCGATTTTACTTTCCTCCCTGTCTCATGTATCACCTATATCATCCCCTGTCTACCGTTACCTGTCCTCCGTCCACTGGAAGACTCGGACGAACTGCATCTAGGCGTGAATCCCAACATTTTAGGTACGCTCACTTCTTTTTTCCCACTGTCTTTATCGACTTACAAGTAAACTCGGCCCAGGGTCATCAGACCACCGAATGTTTCTATCCACATCCTCGACAATTACTCGCTTCTTAGCATATTTAATCTCTGCAGACCGAATCTCTTTGAGGAAGATGAAGATGGTAGTACTCGGTGGGTGCGTTGGGCACACGAACGCTGGTGGTATCAAGTCGTGAAGGTTTGCCGAAGATGGCGATACCTCATACTAGGGTCCGCCTCTCACCTGGGTCTCTGCCTTGTTTGTTCACGTGGCACGCCCGTGGCAGAAATGCTGGCACATTACCCTCCCTTTCCACTCATCATTTTTCATGATGACACCAATCACGATCTCGACCCCGACGATGAAGGAGGGACCATGTTTGCCCTCAAGCACCGTGATCGCGTGCGACTCATACACCTTAGGATGCCTGTTCCGAGTTTGCAGAAGCTCATCAAGGCAATGGACGACCAGTTCCCCATGCTGGAATACATGTTTATCGCACCACCTACCATGCACAATGCTCATTTGGTTCTTCCCGCGACATTCCGAGCACCTCAACTCAGCTACATCATTCTGAATCACATTGCTTCTCCAATTGGATCACTATCATTAACCACTGCGGTCAGCCTTGTCAGACTCTCGCTTCGGTGGATCCACCCGTCGACGAATCTCTACCCAAATCATTTGTCCCAAGCGCTTTCACTCTTACCTCAACTGCGGGATCTCGAGATAAGTTTCTCCTCACCTGTTCCCACTCGTGAGATCGAGAGACATATGTTACGTATGCCAAACATGACTCACACCACGCTTCCTAATCTCCGCTCCCTTGACTTCGGGGGTGTTAGCGCTTACTTGGAAGCACTTCTTTCCCACATGAATGCCCCTCTCCTCGAGACGCTCAACCTTACTTTCTTTAACCAGCTCAGTTTTTCTGTCCCTCACCTTCGGCAGTTTGTGACGACCACAGAGTACCTCAGGTCTAGCAGCGTGAGGTTCTTATTCTACAAGAAGGCAGTTGCCGTGTTCATGTATCTCTCTGTAACCGCCCCGTCGCCTACACTTTACATTCATGTTGGCTGCGAGCATCTTGATTGGCAGGTATCTTCCATGACACAAATATTCAATGTTCCCGGCCCATTATTCTCCGCCGTGATGGATCTCACTCTTGACTATAGGAGCCATACACCATCATCAGGGTCGCACAATCAAGCTGACCGTACCCAGTGGCGCGAACTTCTCGGATCATTCAGGAATGTGGAGACCCTTCGTGTCCATGATGGCCTTGTCGGGGAGCTCTCTTGTTGTCTGGCTTTGGATGGGGAATCACCTTCAGAGATCCTACCTGAGCTCAAAAAAATCGTATGCCCTATGGGAAGCCGTGATGACAAGACATTTGCTGCATTTGTACATGACCGTGAGGTCGCGGGCCTGCCTATCGACCTCATCGAAGACGTCTTTCCAACCGGCAAATATGAGTACATGTTCAAAACTTCGACTGGAGTGGACCATGTCAGTTAAGACCCTATTCATCTGCCATTGCCGCGAAGCACCGGACGTGGAGGGTCGCAATGGGTAGGTCTGCCGCGACACCCAAGGCATGGACCTGACATATCCTTTCCTGTACTACTCCTCCGTCACCCAACCCTTTGCCGCTTCCTGACCTCATTACGACTACCTTCGACCCTAATGGACCATGTGATATCGCATGGATCCTCATTTCCGATACCGTTTCATACCTCGTATTTTCGTCGCTGTCCCACGTCGCATGGCTCTGCTATTTGTAACATTTGCTGTCCCTTCATACTGTTACCTTTCTATGTCGGCCTCGTGAAATCTTGAGTACCTTATTGGCTGAGTAGCGTTTGAGTGTGATCGGGTATCTCTATCATGTGTACTCCAGATCTATACAGCCAAAACCCACTTTGCGAACATTATGTCGATATCAACACATAACACCTTCATGTTCAAGTTGATTCAGCCGCCATTACTATTTGCATACTTCCGAATTGTTCACCATCAAGCATGATGTATATACGAGAGAGAACATGTAGTAATAGCATTATGTTAATGGATATTAACTTTTCATTGTTTGTACGCCTCTATGCCTAGTGAATGTACAATTTCTGCCATCTGGTGGCCTATACGACTCTCCATCGTCCACGGACAATGTTGGCTTTTGCTAGTCGACGCGCGTGTGCCTCGTACCGTACGCCTTGCCATTCTCATGTTGACCATCGACAGCTGCAAAGTAATCAAGCTTCGCGATAGGATCACCACGAATTGTCTTCGCGCCTCCCCTCCAATTCGCAGGACACACCTCGCCATGCTCATCCTTCATCCGCCCTACGTCAGCGCCACCCAACCACATATAAAGTATGAGAAGTCACTCACAGTGAATTGGATGCCTGAACGAGACAGAAGGCCTCATCGGCTGAGAGTCCGACGGGCAAGTCATTCATCGTAATCTGCCTCAAAATGCTCTTAGGATCGATCAAGTAGCTCGCGCGGAACGTGATCCCCTTGTCCTCAATAAGACACCCATACTCGCGAGCAACGATCATGTTTCAGTCCGCCCACAACGGGATGTGCAGACTGGGGCCGAGGCCACCTGGGGCGCGGGGTCTGCTGAAACCAGGCACGGTGCGAGTACTCTGAGTCGGTGGAGATGGCTGCATTTCGCGTGTGATTGGGAAGGTGACGTGAGTCGTGTCAGTGTCGCGCGGTGCTACAAAGTAGCAAAGACGTACCATGCACCGTGGTGTTGATGCGTGGAAAGTAGGGGAGGGCGTTGTTGAAGGCAAGGATCTTGGTTGGGCAGACAAAGGTGAGTCCATTGGGTGGACAACACATTAGACGGATTGTCCAGGTGTGGGTGTGAGGACTCCGAGATAGACCCAAAGAGGGTAGAACATCGCGGATCAGAAACAAAGGGCCATGAAGGAAAAAATACGGGTAGGTACTATTGGCCGAGGTAGTCTGCCAGCGAGACGTGTTTGACCGGCCGCCCGTCACCGTCACTTTGACAGCACCATCGACTAGAGCGGTGACGGAGAAGGCGTGGGTGGGGCTCTGAATGGTCGGCAACATTATTCGGGTAATAGGTGTTGTGTAGAAAAAAAGAGCAAATGGTGAATGGTGTGATCCACGGAGACGCGGGGACTCAGTACTCAGTACTCAGTACTCAGTACTCAGTACTCAGTGTTTATATAGTACTGTCTAAGACACAGGAGGAACACGGACCCTAATTGAATTTTTTTTTTTTCGTTTTTTCGCGACACGTCTCTTTGGTGTTGTTTGGACTGGCTTGGAATGGCATCTCATATGCTTTTCGAGCAAGCATTGTGAGTGAACCGATAGACAATTGACTTTCCATTTGTTGT
>Ga0307512_10007737_pt1 | contig 10577 bp, 10 predicted proteins | sample 14_EM_MG_FD_200267 | JGI IMG/M metagenome (GOLD analysis project Ga0307512, IMG submission 200267) | Populus trichocarpa ectomycorrhiza microbial communities from riparian zone in the Pacific Northwest, United States - 14_EM | ecosystem: Host-associated > Plants > Roots > Unclassified | place... | reverse complement strand
CCCATTGTCCAGGCCCACGACTTCGTGATCCTCGTGCCCACCGACGAGCAATGGATCGCCAGTTGGAACGATCCCGCTACGACCGAAGTCTGCGTCTACGTCGACGTCACCACCAAGCCCGTCCGGCAGGGTGACGTCGTGCACGCCGTGGACCTCGATCTGGACGTCGTGCGCCTGCGTGACGGCCGGGTCCAGGTGCTCGATGAGGATGAATTCGCCGACCACCAGGTGCGCTACGGCTACCCGCCCGACGTGATCACGCAGGCCCTGGCGACAACCGATGACCTGGTGGCTTCGATCAAGGCTGCCCATGAGCCATTCGGCGCGGTCGGGGCCGCCCGGCTGGCGCAGTTCATGGGGCAATAGATGCGTCGGCCGGCCTACGGTGTCGCCGGTGGCGACTGCGGATCGGGCGGCCCGGCCCGGCGGCGGTGAAGGGCCTGTACTCCGCCGGCCACCGCCGCCGTCGCCCAGATGATCGCGTAGATCTCGAGCAGGCCGCGGCCGTAGTGCAGCGGCAGCAGCGACGGGTTGTCGGCTGCCCGGCCGCGCCCCAACACCAGGGGGAACGCGACGATCGTGACCGCGAGACTGACCACCAGCGCCGCCTTGACCACGGCCCGCTGGCGCAGCGGCACGAGCCGGCCGGCAAGCACCCCGGCGGCGATGCTCAGCGGTAGCAAGAGCCCGTCGTGCGCCACCAGCACACCGATGAGGAAGATCAGCGCCCCAGGCCGGACGTCGGCGTCGGCAAGGGCGCCAATCATCGCGTACGCCATCACAAGCGCACCGAGCGCGGCCAGGCACCGCCGGGCGATTTTCACGACGCGTTCCGGGCGGTGATCCGGGAGACCCATTTGGTTTGCAGGACGCCGGGGCGGTTCGGGGCGATCAGCCGGGCCGGGTAGCCGTGGTCGGGGTGCAGGGGTTCGCCGCCGAGCCGCAACGCGACGAGCGTGAACGGGTCGCGGGTGTGTGGCGGCGCCACGGTGCTGGCCCGGTACCTGCCGCTCGTCTGCAGGGACTCCACATATGCTTCGGCGTTGTCCGGGTCCACTCCGGTCAGGGCGACGAGGTCACGCAGCCGCACCCCGGTCCAGGTGCCGGTGGAGCTCCACCCTTCGACGCAGCTGATCGGCAGCACGACCGTGTGCTGGGCCAGCCCGGCCAGGTCGTTCAGGCTGAGACTCACCGTGCGCGCGGGGCCGACGACGCTGAGCCGGTAGGCCGAGTCGAATATCGCTTCGCGGACACCGGCACCGGCGGCGGTCTTGTTCACCGGCAGCCGTTGTGGGCCGGTGCCCGGGCGCCGCGGCGCGAGAACGGAAACGGGGGCGAGCGGCGCGACCGTCTGCCCGACCGTGGCGAGGGTGATGACACCCGCGGCGGCGCCGACCGTGCCGAGCAGTCCCCGCCGGGTGAGCCCGCCGGCCGCCGTCCGGTCTGGCGTGGGACGGGTGAGCGCCTGCCGGACGATCGGGAGTTTCACGCCGATGTGCGCGATCAGCGCGCCGATCGCCAGCCACGCCGACCAGTAATGCCCGGCGGTGAAGAAGAACGGCATCGGGGCGTACCAGCGGGCGATGTTGAAAATTCCGCTGACCAACTGGAACAGGGCCGCCGCCACGAGCGCCGCAATGCTGGCCCGTTCAATCGCGTGGGCGAGGCTGCGCGCGGGCGGCCAGGCAAACAGGCGCGGATAAACCGACCAGAGCTTAACGCCAAGCAGGGGTACGCACGCCAGCCCGGTCGCCACGTGGAGGCCCTGGGTGACCCGGTAGAGGCCAACCGGCCGCGACGGCCACCAGAACCAGGACGGCGGATGCTGGATCAGGTGGCTGATCAGCCCGGTGCCGAAGCAGACGGTGAACGCGCCGGCCAGGGCGAGCCCGAGCAGACTGGTGAGCCGGGGCGAGCGCAGCTTCGAGTCGAACGCGCCACGCCGCAACGGCCCGCGGCGCAGCGCCACGGGCGGCGCCGGAAGCGGCTGCCGCAACCAGGCCACGCCGCGCCTGAGCAGATCGGCGGGGCTCACGCCGGGGCCAGCGTCGCGAACCATCGGTCAGCCTCCGTCCAGGTCTCCAGGGTGCGTAACGCCGCCGCTTCGGCGGCCACGGCGAGGTCGTCCGCGGCCAGCACCGCCCAGCGAAACGGTGCACTCGGCGGGCCGTCGCCGTCCCGGATCCGCGCGTCGCCGGCCCAGCTGCGGGTTCCGGGCCGGGCCAACTCCAGATGGATCCGGCCGGTCCGGGCCAGCAACTGGCGGCAGCGGTGCAGCAGCCGCACCGGGTCGCCGCCGATGCCGATGTTGCCGTCGGCCAGCAGCAGGTGCCGCCACCGGCCGTGGCCGGGCAGCGCCGCGAACACGTCCCGGCGCAACGCGGACGCCCCGCGAGCCCTGGCCAGCCGGACGGCGACGGCGCTGACGTCGATGCCGAGAGCGGTACGGCCCTGAGCGTTAAGTGCGCCGATGAGCCGGCCCGGCCCGCAGCCCACGTCCAGGGTGGGTCCGCCGCAGCGGGCAAGCAGGGCCTGGTCGCCGGGTACGTAGTTGCGGCACCAGGCGGCGGCGTCGACGCGATGGTCGACGTCGCGGTCGTCGCGGATCGTCAGCCGGACGCTCTGGCCCAAGCCCGCGCGCGAAAGGACATCGTCGAAGACGCCGAGCACGGACGAGCGTGGGTGTGGCGCGGTCGTGGTGGTGTTCATGCCGGTGTTCCCGACGGCACCAGCTGAGGCACGGCGAGCGCGAAACGGCTGTCGTTGGGGCAGAGCGCGGCCACCGCGAGGGCGTCGGCGGCGGTGTCCACGTCCCGCAGCACCGGCAGCTGCGCCACCCGTAGGCCAAGTGACCGCAACGCGGCCAGGGTGCGGGTTCCGGTTTCCGCGGTGGACATCGGCACGTCCCGCAGCACCTCCGCCTTGCGGGGGTCACGCAGTCCCAAGGCCCACCAGCCGCCGTCCTCGGCCTCCCCGAGCACCGCGTCGGTCCGGTCCGCGCTCAGCCGGCCGGCGGCCGCCTCCAGCAGGGCGGGGCTGACCTGCGGGGTGTCCATGCCGATCAGCAGGCTCGCCATGCCGGGAACCAGGGTGTCGGCGTACGCGTTGGCGATCCGTTCGCCGAGCAGGCCGCCGCGCTGGACCACCCGGGCCCAGCCGACCGGCGCCGGATGGTCGCCGTCGACGACGAGAACGCGAGCCGTCGTCGAGGTCGCGGTGACCGTGTCGAGGGTGTCGGCCAGCGCCGCGGCGGCCACACCGGCCGCCTGCTCGGGGGTGCACGGCGGGCAGAGCCGGGTCTTGACCCTGCCCGGTACCGGGGTCTTCGCGAGCACGATCAGCTGGATCCTCATCGGGCTAGCACCGCGGTCATGTCCCGGATCGCCCGGGCGGTTCCCCGTACGGTGCCGGTGACCTTGGATTTGGTGCCCGCGGTCCGCGGGGCGTAGGCGACATCGACCTCGACGATCGGCCACCCGGCCCGGGCGGCGGCGACCAGCAACTCGAGAGGGTAGCCGAAGCGCCGGTCCCGCAGGTCGAGGCCGAGCAGATCGGCACGGCGCGCGGCGCGCATAGGCCCGATGTCATGCACCGGCAATCCGGTGCTGCGGCGTAGTCTCCAGGCGAGGAAAGCGTTGCCCAGTCGGGCATGTGGCGGCCAAGCGTCCTTTGTGGTCGGACGTCTTCTGCCGACGGCGAGCCGCGCGGTGCCGGCTCGAACGGGGTCGGCAACCAGGGGCAGTTGCGCGGGGTCGAAGGAGCCGTCGGCATCCATCACACACACCACACCGTCGGCGGGACGGGCCGCCACGATCCCGGCGTGCACTGCCGCGCCATACCCCGGCTGCGGCACCATCACCACCTCGGCGCCCAGCCGGCGGGCAACCTCGGCGGAACCGTCGGTGGATCCGTTGTCCGCCACGATCGCCCGATATCCGGCGGGCATCCGCCCCAGCAACCAGGCCAACGCGGGCGCCTCATTAAGGCAGGGCAGAACGACATCGGTCATGGGGGGAAACGTAATCGGATGGCGAGTCGGGTAGCCGTGGAATGCGCCTTACCGATCCCTTACAGGTCGCGACTTCTTACGAACCGCTGACGGCTGGGCACGAAGCCGCGATGTGTGCCCTGCCCCGCGCATATGGTCGCCGGGTGACCCATGTACTCGTGACCGGCGGCGCCGGTTTCATCGGCTCCCACGTGACCCGCGCGTTGCTTTCCGCCGGGCATCAGGTGCGCATCCTCGACGCCGGCCACCCGGCCGCGCATGCCACCGCGCCACCCGACGCCGTGCACGGTGTGCCGGTGTCGCGCGTCGACCTGCGTGACCGGCCCGCCGTCGCCGACGCGCTGCGCGGTGTCGACGCCGTCGTCCACCAGGCGGCCATGGTCGGCATGGGCGTCGACCTCGACGACCTTCCCGAGTACGTGGGCTGCAACGACCTCGGCACCGCGGTGTTGCTCGCCGAGATGGCCCGCGCCGGCGTCGGTCGGCTGGTGCTGGCCAGCTCGATGGTCGTCTACGGCGAAGGCGCCTACACCTGCCCCGGCGGCGGAGCGACCCGGCCGGCCGCGCGCGCGGTCGCCGACCTCGCCGCGGGCCGGTTCGAACCGGGCTGCCCCGGCTGCGGGCGTCCCCTGATCCCGGCGCTGGTCGACGAGGACGCGCCCCTCGACCCGCGCAGCGTGTACGCCGCCACCAAGCTCGCCCAGGAACACCTGAGCGCGGCCTGGGCCCGGCAAAGCGGCGGCTCCGTCGTGGCCCTGCGCTATCACAACGTGTACGGGCCGGGGATGCCGCGCGACACCCCGTACAGCGGGGTGGCGGCGATCTTCCGGTCGGCGTTGGAGGCCGGCCGGGCGCCGCGAGTCTTCGAGGACGGGGCACAGCGCCGCGACTTCGTGCATGTGTCCGATGTGGCCCGGGCGAACGTGGCCGCGTTGCACGCCACCGCCGGCGAGGCGGCCGGGCTGCGGGCGTACAACATCGCCTCGGGCCGGCCCGCCACGGTGGGTGAGATGGCGACGGCGCTGGCGGCGGCAATCGGCGGCCCCGAGCCGGTGGTGACCGGCGAGTTCCGGCTCGGCGATGTGCGTCACGTGGTGGCCTCCCCCGAGCGCGCGACCGCCGAGCTCGGTTTCACCGCCGAGGTCGACCTGGTCGCCGGCGTCACCGAGTTCGCCCACGCGGCGCTGCGCGGGTGAGCGTTCGGGAAGCGCCGCCGGCCGATGCGGGCACCGCCGCTCGGGTGCCGCGGGCCGATCTCGCCGCGGCCGGTGCCGCCCTCGGCCTGCTCGTGCTGGCTTGTGTCGCCGGTGCCGGGCTCTATCTCGCCGGCCGGCCCGTGCACGCGAGTTCGGCACCGTTCACCGCCCACTGGTTTCCGCATGTCGGCCCCGGCACGCCGCTCGCGCTCGCGGTGGCCGCGTTGGTGGGATGGCATGGCCCGCGGCTCGCGGCGCGGCTGAGCTGGCGTCCGCTGCTCGCGGCCGGCTACGCCGCCGCAATCGCCTGGATCCTGTCGCTCGCGCTGATCGACGGCTGGCAGCGCGGCCTCGCGGGCCGGCTCACCACGAGCGACGAATACCTTAGCGAGGTCGGCGGCGTGACCGATGTTCCGGCCATGTTGCGCGGATTCACCGGCCGGATTCTCGCCTTCCAGCCCGACTCGTGGACCACCCACGTCGCCGGCCATCCGCCCGGTGCCTTGCTGGTCTTCGTCGGCCTCGACCGGGTCGGCCTCGGCGGCGGCACGTGGGCCGCGCTCGTCTGCGTCGCGGTCGGCGCGCTGATCGCGGTCGCGATCCCGGTGACGATCCGGGCCCTGGGTGACGAGACCGCCGCCCGGGCCGCCGTGCCGTTCCTCGTGCTGCTCCCCGGTGCGGTCTGGATCGGCGTGTCCGCGGACGGCATGTTCGCCGGGGTCACCGCGACCGGCCTGGCGCTGCTCGCGGTCGCCGCCACCCGACGCCACGCCGCCGCCGGGTTCGGCGCCGGGCTGCTGCTGGCCTTCGGCCTTTACCTTTCGTACGGGCTCACGCTGATCGCCGTTCCGGCGCTGGCGGTGCTCCTGCTCGCCCGCCGGCGGCGCCCGCTGCCTTGGCTCGCCATCGGTGCCGCGTGCGGTGGTGGCGCCGCGGTCGTCGCCGCGTTCACGTTTGCCGGGTTCTCGTGGCTCGACGGCTACCACCTTGTCGTCGTTCGCTACTACCAGGGCATCGCGAGCGAACGCCCGTACGCGTACTGGATTTGGGCCGATCTGGCCTTGGTGATCGCCTCCGCGGGCCCGGCCGCGGCGGTCTTGCTGCGCCGTGCGGCCCTCGACACCAACCTACCCGCACTGCTACGCCGCCCCCGGCAGCTCGCGAATTCCGGGCCAGCGGCCCTACCGCCGTTCGCTGCCCCGGCGCGCCGCCCCCGGCCAGTCGCGGATTCCGGGCCGTTCGCAGCGCTGCAACGCCTCCCGCGTCAGCTCGCGGATTCCGGGCCGTTCGCAGCGCTGCAACGCCTCCCGCGACTGCTCGCGAATTCCGGGCCGTTCGCGGCGCTGCAGCGCCAGGAACGACTGCTCGCGGATTCCCGGCCAGCGGCCCCGCTGCCGTTCGCCACCTCGCGGCGCTACCCCCGGCTACTCGCGGGTCTTGGGCCGGCGTCGCTGCTGCCGCTCGCCGCGCTAGCGGCCATCCTGGCGGCCGACCTCTCCGGGCTCAGCAAGGCCGAAGTGGAACGCATCTGGCTTCCGTTCGCCGTCTGGCTGACCGCCGGGGCGACGCTGCTCCCGGCTCCGAGCCGACGGTTCTGGCTGATCGTCCAGGCGAGCGTCGCGCTGCTCGTCAACCACCTGCTGCTCACCACTTGGTAGGACTCTGGCCGTACCGTAAGCGGATTGCAAGGTCTGACGGCCGCTGACTTGGGTAGCCTCGCAGCGGTGAGCCACCGTGTACTCGTCGTCGACGACGACCCAACCGTCAGTGATGTCGTTCGCCGATACCTCGAACAGGACGGCTGTCGGGTCCGGCTCGTCGGCGACGGCACCGCCGCGCTCGCCGCGGTCGCCGCCGAGACGCCCGATCTTGTGGTCCTCGATCTGATGATGCCCGGCATCGACGGCCTCGAGGTTTGCCGACGCCTGCGCCGGCAGCTGCCCGACCTGCCCATCGTCATGCTGACCGCGCTCGGCGAGGAGGCCGATCGGGTGCTCGGGCTTGAGGTCGGCGCCGACGACTACGTCACCAAGCCGTTCTCGCCGCGCGAGCTCACCCTGCGGATCCGCTCGGTGCTGCGCCGGGCCACCCCACAAAGCGCACCCACTGCGCAAGTCTTGGCCGACGGAGATCTGACCGCCGATCTCGGGCGCCGGGTCGCCCGGCTGGGCGACCAGGTTCTCGCCCTCACCGTCCGGGAGTTCGACCTGCTCGCGTTCCTGTTGCGGCATCCCGCCCGCGCCTGGTCGCGCGCCGAGTTGCTCGACAAGGTCTGGGGTTGGCAGTTCGGCGACCAGTCGACGGTCACCGTCCATGTCCGCCGGCTGCGGGAAAAGATCGAGACCGATCCGGCCAAACCGCGGCGGATACTCACCGCGTGGGGCGTCGGCTACCGCTATGAACGGGTGACCGGCGATGACTGATCTGTTGTTGATGGGCCTTTACGCTCTCGGCGCCGGCACCGTGGTCGGCCTGGCCGGCGAGGTCGCCCTGCGGCGGCTGCGGCATCGGTCGATCCTCGTGCACATCTCGGTCCTCCTGGCGATCACCGTCGGCTCGGTCGTCGCCGGGGTCGCCGCCGTGGCCCAGGCGATGTTCCTGTCCGGCCACGACCTCCAGGTCGTGCTGATCACCGTGTCGGCGTCGGCGGCGGTCAGCCTCACCGTCGGCGCCGCGTTCGGCCGTCGGCTCGCCGCCGCCTCGGTGTGGGCGGCTCAGGCACGCCAACGCGAACGGCAGTTGGAGGCCGGCCGGCGCGACCTGGTGGCCTGGGTCTCGCACGACCTGCGCACCCCGCTTGCGGGCCTGCGCGCGATGGCGGAAGCCTTGGAAGACAACGTGGTCAGCGACCCGGGCACCGTGCACGAGTATCACCGGCGGATCCGGGTCGAAACGGATCGCATGGCCTACCTTGTCGATGACCTGTTCGAGCTGTCCCGGATCAACGCGGGCGCCCTGCGGCTCGCCCTGTCCACCGTGCCGCTGCGCGAGGTCGTCTCGGACGCGATCGCCACCACCGCGCCGCTCGCCGCCCGCCGCCGGGTCCGGATCCTGGCCCGCGACTCGGGCTGGCCGGTGGTCACCGGCGGCGAACCGGAGCTAAGCCGCGTGGTGGCCAACCTTCTGGTCAACTCCGTTCGCTACACACCGCCGGATGGCACCGTCATGGTGGACGCCGGCACCGACGAACACGGCGAGGTCTGGCTGGCGGTCTCCGACACCTGCGGCGGCATTCCGGAGGCGGACCTGCCCAGGGTTTTCGATGTGGCTTTCCGGGGCGAACGCGCCCGCACGCCGTGGCCACACGACGACGGCCCCGGCGGGGCGGCCGCCGGCGGCGGTCTCGGCCTGGCCATCGTCCGGGGGCTCGTCGAAGCGCACGGCGGACAGGTGAGGGTTCGCAACACCCACGACGGCTGCCGGTTCGAGGTACGGATTCCCGCGGAAAGCCAAAGCCGTTGAGCCGGCCGGCGGGTGGACTTCTTACCGACCGGTGACGCATCGCCGCCGCCTTCATCGATCTCCGCCGGGGCGCCGTACCCCCGAGCGCAACCGGTACTCCGTAGCGGAGCCGCCACCGGCAAAGGAGATCCCGATGAAACCAAGAACCAAACAGTCCGGCATCGCCCGCAAGTTGGCGGCGTTGGGTGTCCTCGCGGCAACCGGCGCGGCCGTCGTCGTCTTCGTCTCGAGCGGCGGCCGTGGCACCGCCTCCGCCGAAACCAGCCTGCAGGACTTCGTGTCCATCAAACGCGTCACCCCCAACGTCGTGGTACCCACACCGCAGCGCAACGCTTCCCGGGGCGTGTTCACCGTCGACTGTGGAACCAACGGCAACGGCAAGTTCAGCCCGGACAACCCGGTCGCCCAGCCCGGCATCAAGAACGGCGCCGAACACGTCCACGACTTCGTCGGCAACCTCGCGATCACCGCCGACACCTCCGACGAAGCCCTCGCCGCCTCGGGAACCACCTGTAAGAACGGCGACCGGTCGTCCTACTTCTGGCCGGTCGTACGGATCGACGAGAACGTCCGCGCCGAGCAAGCCGACACCGACGCCGCCCTGGCCGAGACGACACCGACGGTCTCCTGCCCGAGCGTCGCCGACCGGCTGCCCGCCGTACCCAGTTCCGCGGCCGGCCAGGTGAAAAGCTTGCTGGCCAAGCTCGACAAGCTGACCGCCGCCGCCAACGCCCGGCTCGCCGCGAGCAAGGGACAGATCGACGCCGACTTCAACAACTCCGTCCTCGACCCGCTGCGCACCCAGCGAACGGCGACCATCAAGCAGATCAGCCAGGTCATGACTTGGAACGGACGCAAGCCGGTCGGCCTAGTGTCCACCGTGGAGTGTGAGGTCAGCTACGACGGCCTGCACGCCGGGCACACCGCCGCAAGCGCCAAGGCCGACGTCGCCACTCCGACCGTGTCCTGCCCCAGCGTCAAGGACCAGCTGCCGGCCATCCCCGACCAGGCGGTGGACGAGGTCAACCGAAACCTTAGCGAGCTGGACAACCAGATCGCCGAGGCCAACCAGCGGCTGGTGACGGCCGCGAACGAGGGCGGCAAAAGCTTCATCGACAACGCGATCCTCGGCCCGCTGAAGGAAAAGCGCGCCGCCGTCCTCGACCGGATCGCCACCGCGATCGCTCGCCGCGCCGCCAAACCGGAGAACCTCGGCGCCCTGGCCGCCTGCACCCTGGCCGGCACCGCCACACCCAGCGCCCCCACCACACCCGCGCCCAGCGCTTCCGCCGCCCCGCTGCCGGACCCGAGCGGCCCCAACCTGGAACTGCCCAACAACACCGGCGGCATCGTGCGGCCCGCCTCGGTCAAAATCGAATACCGCGGCAACGCCACCAGCAAGGTCGTCCCGATGCCGAAGTTCCTGCGCGCCCTCACCGGTGACGCCAAACCGACCAGCCGCGGCCCCGCCAACGCCCGGGCCACCTGGACCTGCTCCGGCTTCGCCGACCGGCTCTCCGACAAGTACCCGATCTGCCCCGCCGGCAGCCAGGTCATGCGGGTGCAAGACTTCCCCGGCTGCTGGGACGGCAAGAACATCGACAGCGAGAACCACCGCTCGCACGTGGCCTTCGCCGACAAGAGCACCGGCGCGTGCCCGACCGGCTTCGTGGCCATCCCGCAGTTGCGGATCAGCATCTCCTACAACATCCCGCGCGAGGTTCAGGACCGCGGCCAGTTCGCACTGGACTCGTTCCCCGAGGAAAACCACAACCCGTTCTCCGACCACAACGACTTCATCAACGTCAACTCCACCTGGCAGATGAAGAGGATCGCGAACTGCATCAACACCGGCCGGAGCTGTTCCTGAGCGAAGCCCGGACGCGGCCGACAGCCATCCGGCTGCCGGC